>Ga0307373_10005240_pt1 | contig 21323 bp, 15 predicted proteins | sample OX2MG_FD_202534 | JGI IMG/M metagenome (GOLD analysis project Ga0307373, IMG submission 202534) | Soil microbial communities from Risofladan, Vaasa, Finland - OX-2 | ecosystem: Environmental > Terrestrial > Soil > Coastal area > Acid sulfate soil | place: Finland: Risofladan, Vaasa | collected...
CCTCCACGACCAGGTACACCCCGAGACCCCCCAGGACCAGTCCCCCGGCCTCCAGTCGGCTGATCCGCTCGCTGAGGAAGGCCACACTCAGGAGCACGGTGGCCAGGGCCTCGGCGGCGATCAATAGAGCGGTGTCACTGGCGGTGGTCAGGCTGAGCCCCGAATACTCGAGCGCCTTGTTGCCAACGAAGCCCAAGCAGACCATGGCCACCAGCCGCCAGCGGTCTCCTTTGCTCTGCGGCAGACTGTGGCGTCCTCTCCACAGGACCGGGAGCAGTATGGCGGCGGCGATGGTGAAGCGCAGCATGTTGACGCTGGCAAAGGGCCAGGTCGCGAGCGCCGCCTTGCCCGCCACGTAGGAGCCGGCCCAGAGACAGTTGGCGCCGGCGAGCACCAGCAGCGCCCGCTGCCGCCCGGACATCAGATTACTGAGACTTCAGCCACCGCCCCAGGGCCGCCAGCGGCGGGCTGCCGGCCGAGAGCAGCAGGCTGTGGAAGGAGCGCAGGTCTCCCCGGTTGGAGCGCAACCATTCCTCCCGCCAGCCGAGAATCTCCAGCTTGCCCAGGGTGTAGACGAGATAGAGCGGGTCGATGGTGGACCGCATCGCCTCGCGCCGGGCGGGATGCTCGTCCAGGCCGATCCGGTCGATGAAGAGCTGGGTCCCCTCCTCGACCGGCCAGCCCTCGGCGTGAATCCCCAAAGTGGTCCGGTAGCGGCAGGCGCGCAGCAGCGCGTCCTCGATCTGGGCCAGCTGAAGCAGGGGGTCCTGATCTGCCAGCCCGCGCTCGACCATCAGCTGCTCGGCGTAGTGGGCCCAGCCCTCGCCGAAGCCGGAGGTCCAGAAGAAGCGGCGCACGTCCGAGCGCAGGGCTCTCGAGTAGAGGTACTGGACGTGGTGCCCGGGGTAGACCTCGTGCACGCTGGTGTTCTCCAGGGTGCCGCGGTTGAGGTAGCGAAGCCATTCATCGGACTCTCGCTCACTCCAGCTGGCTTGGGGGGTCGTGACGTAGTAGATGCAGGGCAGCTGCCTCTCTTCCAGCGGCCCCACCCCGTCGTAGGCGGCGCTGACCCAGGCGGTCAGGAATCCGGGGCTGGGCCTCACCTCGCAAAGCGGTCCATCGGGGATCGGCACCTCGGCGTGCTCCTCCGCGAAGCGCCGGAGCTTGGCCAGCAGGCCGCTCGCCCCCGAGATGAGAGTCTCGGCGGTGAAGTGGTCCAGCTCCAGTTCGTGCCGGACCTCCCCGATCTCCCGGCCGTGGAAGCTGTCCTGCAGCAGGCGATCCCGCTGCTCCCCGAGCGAGGCGAGTTCTTCGTCGGCTCCCTGGCGAAGCTCGGGAATGGAGCGGTCCAATCCCTCCTGGGCCAGCAGCATCGCTCGGAGCCCGTCCTCGCCCAGGGCGACCTCGCGGTAGTCCGACTGACGCCGTCTCCCCAGTTCCGCGCTGATCCGGCCGAGTGCCTCCTGGCCGGAGTGGACCGCCGCTTCCAACCGACGCCGGAGCCCCGGGTCGTCGAGCTCCTCACCCAGGGGAGCGACTTCATCCTCCAAGAAGCTGAGATGGCCCTGGGCGCCCTGGAGGGCCAGCTGGATGAGCGGGGCGGCGAGCTCCGGCTCCAGCGTCCCCAGGGCCTGCTCTGTCCAATCCCGAGCCTGCTCCAGCTGACGGCAGAGGGCGCCCATGCGGTCCGGCAGGGGCGCGTAATCCCGGAGTAGATAGCTGCCCACGTCCAAAGGGGAGTCGTCGTCGAGCAGGCTGGTCGGGTCTCTGAACGCGCGTCGCCTGATCTGGAGGCTGAAGAGCTCGGAGTCGACGACGCTCCTGGCGGTCTCCAGGTCCAGGCGGCGGTCCGGATCCAGGTCGTCCTGGAGCTCTGGGGCACCGCGCTGCAGCTGCTGCAGCTTGGCGATTCGCTCCCGGTTGGTTCCAGCCCCGGCAGCCGCGACCAAGCCGTCCGCCGAATGGTCCCCGGTGGCGCGGGCCACTGCCGGGTGGGCCTGGAACTGGTCCTTTACGACCGCCGCCAGGAAGGAGCTGAGTCGGTCCGGGGAATCCCCCTCCCCAGGTGGCCCCTCAGCCAACGGCCCGAGCCTGCTGGGAAGGCGCCTCCCCGGACATGTCCAGCGCCAGAACCGCCGCCTCGGCCACCCCTTCGGCCGTGAGCCCGTACTCGGCCAGCAGCTCGCCCTGGGCGCCGTGGGGGAGGAAGTGATCGGGAAGCGCCACCTGCCGGAATGGCCGCACCACCCCCTGCTCGGCCAGGAACTCCAGAACGGAGGCACCCAGACCCCCCCGGCGTGTGTTGTCCTCCACGGTCACCACCGCCCGATGGGCCCTGGCCCAGGTGCTGAGCCGGCGGTCGGTGGGCTTGATGAAGCGAGCGTTCACGACCGACGCCGTGAGTCCGTTGGCGGCCAGGAGCCCGGCGGCGTTCTCCGCCACCGCCACCATCTTTCCCGACGCGCAGATCAGGACATCGCTGCCTCCGTCTTGGATCACCTCCCAGGTGAGGCTAGGCAAGGGCCGGATGTCGATCACCTTCTCGGCGACCGGTCCCCTGGGGTAGCGGATCGCGAAGGGGCCCTGGTGGGCGGTGGCGGTCGCGACCAGCCGGCCCAGCTCCTCGGCGTCCCTGGGAGTGGACACCACCATGTTGGGCACCATGCGCAGGTAGCTGAGATCGAACATGCCGTGGTGGGAGCTGCCGTCCGGGCCGGTGACCCCGGCCCGATCGAGGATGAAGGTCACCGGCAGGTTGTGCAGCCCGACGTCGCAGATCACCTGGTCGAAGGCTCGCTGCAGGAAGGTGGAGTAGATGCAGACCACCGGATGCAGCCCGCCCATCGCCAGCCCGGCCGCGAAGGTGACCGCGTGCTGCTCGGCGATCCCCACGTCGTAGAAGCGGTCGGGGTAGCGCTCGGCGAACTTGAGCAGCCCGGTGGAGGAGGCCATGGCGGCGGTGATCGCCACCAGCTTGGGGTCGGCATCAGCCAGCTGCAGCAGCACCTCCTCGAAGACGTCGGTGTAGCTCACCCGGCTCTGTCCGGTGGGCTTGCCGGTGCTGATGTCAAAGGGAGGGGGGCCGTGAAACTTGTCGACCTCGTCGGCCTCGGCGATATCGAAGCCGTGGCCCTTGTCGGTGACCAGATGGACCACGACCGGGCCCGGGAGCCGGTTGGCCAGGTTAAGCGCCCCTTCGATCGAGCGCAGGTCATGGCCATCGATGGGGCCGGAGTACTTGATGCCCAGGTCCTCGAAGAAGACGTGAGGGGAGACCATCTGCTTGATCCCGGTCTTGAGCCGCTTGGCCATCTCATGGGCCGGCTCACCGACCGCCGGGATGGCGCTCAAGAAGCCGCCGATGCCACTCTTGGCGGCCTCGTAGCGGGGGTCCAGGCGGAGGCGGGCGAAGTGGTCGGCCAGCCCCCCCACGGTCGGGGCATAGGAGCGGCCGTTGTCGTTCAGGACGATGGTCAGGTCAGGCCTAAGCGCCCCGATGTTGTTGAGCGCCTCGTAGGCCATGCCCCCGGTCAGAGAGCCGTCGCCCACCACCACCACGACCTTGCCGGGCTCCGCCCGGCGCCGCTTGGCCTGGGCCAGCCCCAGCGCGTAGCTGAGTCCCGTCGATGCGTGACTGTTCTCCACCAGGTCATGAGGAGACTCGGAGCGGCTGGGATAGCCGGAGAGGCCGCCCGCCTGGCGCAGGGTGGCGAACTGGTCGCCCCGGCCGGTCAGGATCTTGTGGACGTAGGCCTGGTGGCCGGTGTCGAAGACGATCTGGTCGGTGGGGCTGTCGTAGGTGCGGTGGAGCGCCAGGGTCAGCTCTACTACCCCCAGGTTGGGACCCAGGTGACCGCCGGTGAGGGAAACTTTCTCGACCAGGAACTCCCTGATCTCCGACGCCAGTTGACGGCACTCCTCCAGGGAGAGGTCACGGCAGTCGGCGGCGCACCGGATTCTCGAGAGCACCGAGCTTGGCACCCGCCCGGAATCCCCACTCGGGGCTGGCATGGCGAGGATTATAGGTCGCCGTGACTTCGAACCCCTAGCTGGAACGGGCTCGACTGGGTATTTCGGACGCGACCAGGGACGACCTTCCGGCGGGCACTGGACCCTGGCGTACACCACTATTAATGGGGGACTCGTCTACGAACGCCAGCGTCATCTCCTTCAGGCATGATGTGCGGGTGCCCGCTTACCGGCAGCTCCCGGCCGGCGCGCCCTGCGGCGGAGGATCTCGAGCTGCGGTGAGGAGATGGTGAACCAGCCCCGCCGGCGTCGCAGCACCGCTCCCGCCCCGGTCGCGAGGAGCTCTCCCGCCCAGTCGCCCTCCCCGGAGTGGCGGATGCGCCTGGCGCTCGCCCTGCTGGTCGTCTCGGCCTGCTCGGTTCTGGTGAACGTGATCGCGGTGCTGGCCCTGGGGGGAGCCATCGCCAATCTCGGTGCTCCCCAAGGCCCGCTGGAGTTCGCGCTGGTGTTCATCGGAGCGGTCGTAGGGCTGGGGGGTGACGGGCTGATCCTGGCCGGGTCCCTGGCGGTGGTCCGTCCCGGAACCAGGTTCTCGGGTCACCCCGAGCGGGTCACCTGGGGGCTCGGGATGCAGCTGTTGGCGTCGGCGCTGGTGGGGGTGTTGGAGAGCTCCTGGACGTTCGCCGTGGTCTACGTTCTCCTGCTGGCCGGTCTCGGCTATCTATGGATTCGCACCAGCCCGCCGCTGCCCTCGCGGCCGGCTGCCCGCCATCCGGCTGCCGAGCCCCCGGCATCAGTCCCAACTGAGCCGGAGCCGACCACCGACCGCTTCCCCATCCCCTGGGTCGGCAGCGCGCCGCCGCCACCATCATCGCCCGGGACCAAGTGGGACCAGGATCCCACTCCCGGGAGGGGAGCAGACACCGGCCCGGGCTCCAGTCGGGGACCCGGGTTCTGATCTCCCAGCCGCCGCCTCTGCCCCGGGCTCCCAGCCCCCCCCTGTCCGGGGTCTCGTGGGGTCCCCGTCAGATCATCCTGGCGGTGGTCATCGCCCTGCCTGGGGTGGCGGCCGCCTATTTACTGCCCACGATCGTGGTGCTGGCGCTGCACCAGGCCGGGGTGGTCCGAGCTCTGAAGGGTCCCAGCTGGGCGGCGATCTCGCCCTACTACAGCTTTGCCACCACCATCACCTTCTACGGGGTGCTGCTGGGCATCGTGCTGTTCTTCGCCAGCCGGAACGGCGGCGGGGCCTGGGCCCGGCTGGGGTGGCGCCGTTTCGCGATCTGGGTGGCCATCCTGATGCCGCCCCTGGCGTTCCTGCTTCAAATTGTCACCGGGATCGTCTCCGAGATCCTCTCGCCGCTTCTGGGGAATATGAAGAATCCCCAGGGCTGCGACATCTCCCAGGCCTTCGGCGCCGACCCCTACCTGGCGGTGATCTCCATCGCCGTGATCGCCCCGATCGTCGAGGAGATCGTCTTCCGCGGCTTCATCTATGGCGGCCTCCGCCGGAAGTGGGGGGTTTGGGCCTCGGTGGTGGTCAGCAGCGCGGGCTTCGCTCTGGCCCACAGCTTCTCCGTGGGTGGCTCGATCCTGCTTCTTGGCCCCTCCCTGTTCATCGCCGGAGTGGCCCTGGCCCTGGTCTACGAGCGCTCTCGCTCGTTGGTTCCGGGCATGGTCCTCCACGCATCTTTTAACTTAATCGCCGTCGTGGCAATCTTTCTGGTGGGGACCCAGGCCTCCTGCCACTGAGGCGGCCGCACCTGGGCTCGACCACGGTCACCTGGGGAGAGGGGATGCCAGTTGAAGTCACGGGCAGGTCATGGTCGGTAACGAATCCGTCAGTTCGTGCACATCCAACGTTACTTCACGTGACGAATTGTTACACTGTGCCAGCTTGGAGTCGGAAGCAGGGGAGAACCAGCCTGTTGCGTCGTAGTCCTCGTGGGGGAAGGCCGCAGGTCGGGGGGGTCGGCACATCGTAAGTGGAGGGCCACTTGGTTCCCTCGACGCTGGTGCGCGCATCCCGGAGGCTGGCTAGGGCCATGGACGAGCAAAGACCGTGGAACCGGTCCTCTAGCCTCGAGGAGGGACCTCGCTGGATGCCCGACCCGTTGACGCCGCAGCCTCCACCCCGCGTCCAGACCCGCCGTCGAAGGACCGGCGTCCCCATGGTCTTTCTAGCAGCCGCGGTTCTGCTGGCGGCACCGATCCTGGCGATCGACTCAGCCGTCGGGTCCAGCTTCTCGCTCTTCAGCGCCACTCTCTCTCCCGCCTCGCTGACGGTCACGGCCAGTTCGACCCCGGCTCCTACCCCCAGTTCGGATCTCGTTCCCCGTGCGGCGGCCGCGGTGAACCCAACCCCGAGCTCGGCACCCACCGCCACGTCCACCCCGACGTCCACACCCACGGCCGCTCCCACCTCGACTCCAGCTGCAATGCCCACTGCCTCAGCGAGCTCCTCTGCCACGGCGAGCCAGACTCCCGATCCGTCGGCAGCTCCGTGATCGAGGGGCAGCGGATGCAGGCAACACCAGACGTTCGGCCGAGCAAGAGTCGCCGTAACCGGCGCGTACGGTTGATTGAGACGGTTGTAGCGGTGGTCGTAATCATCCTGGTGGTGCTGGCCATCTTCCTGGCAGTCTCTCTGCGCCACAGTGCCGACGGTCAGACCACCTTGTTCGGCCGCCCCGTCTACTCGGTCGGCAGCGGATCGATGACGCCTACCTTCGACACCGGCGATCTGATCGTTGACAAGACGATCTCGGCGAAGTCTGCCGAGCATCTCCACAAAGGTCAGATCGTCACCTTCCAGGCGGCCGCCTCAGTGGGCAACGCGGCTGGTCTGGTGATCACCCACCGAATCTATTCGGTGGTGAGCGGAGTATCCGTCGCTGGCGTCCGCACGGTCGAGTATCGGACGAAGGGCGACGCTAACAACGCCCCCGACGCGGGGCTGGTGGCGCCAACAGCGATCCTGGGGGTGTACCAGGGGGAGCGCGTTCCTTTCGGAGGCTATGCCCTCAGCACGCTGCACCAACCGATCACCTTCGTGATCTTAATCTTGATCGTGGTCGTCTATTTGGGTGAGGAGTTGATCCGGCGGAAGTGGATAGCCCTGGGAGTGCAGGACGCTCAGCGCAAGCAGGACGCCGACGACCGCCTGGGCCAGGTCTGATGACCCACACAAGACCCCTAATTGGATACAGGCCAGCGACATTGGGAGGAATCAGGCACTGCATGAGTTGAAGCGAAATTCAACCTCGTCGACGAGACGATAGGCATCCCGCAATCAATCACGATCAAAGGAAACAGGAGAAACGACGAATGAATCTATTCACCAAGCGCTTCGGGCTAGTGCTCGGGGGGGGTGGTTGGGGTTGGCGCGATAGCTGCCCTAGTGATTGGGGCGACCTTCGCCCTCTTCAGCTCTCAGGCGACCACGCCGGGCCAGACCTTTGCCGCGGGCACAGTAAACCTGTACAACGCCTCAACGGGCACGTGCACGGCCGGAAATCTCGAGCCCGGGGACACAGGAACCTGCGACTTCACGGTGCGCTACAATGGCTCGCTGCCCGCGTACATCGGAGCCGAGGGCACCGCGAGTGGACAGCTCGCCAACGTGCTGTCGTTCACGATCAACGGCACTCCGCAGGGCTCCACGCCCGTCCTTATTGGCAATAGCGTTGCCAGCGGTGGGGGCCCGTACACAGCTGCTGTGGACTACACCCTATCGAGTAGTGCGGACAATTCGTACCAGGGCCAATCGGCAACCGTGACCGTCACCTTCTATGCGGAGCAGTGCTCTAATAACCTTGCCGGCTACCCGGGCAACGCCAACGAAGGCTGCAGTTACCAAGGGCCGGCTTCCTGGACACAAGCACCGGCGAATGGTCCTTCGGTTCTTTACAACAGCACACTCGATCCGACCGCGTACACCGGGTCTCTCTCGTACGAAGCAACCGGAGCCGGCGAGCTCGGTAACGAGATCAACCTGGCCCCTGGAGCCGCGACGCTCAATAACGTTGTGGTGGGGATGGCGAACTTCAACGCCACGACCGGCACGGCGCCCATAACGCTAACCATCTACAACACAAGCTTGCAGGTGATCGCTACTGACACGCAGAGTTTTGTCATCCCAGCCGCTCCTGATGACGGAGCTGGTTCCAGTTATTGCAGCACTTACGAGCCAGGCAATGTCTATTGTGGCATCGGCAACTTCAACATCACGTTCAACTTTGGCTCGCTCGCGGTGCCAGGCACGCTCATCTATGGGATTTCCTACGACCCGAAGGCAAACTCCACACTCGACGGAGTGAATGTTCAACTGTCGACTGAGCCGACGGACGTAAGTGTCGGAGCCGATACCTATCCCGGGTACGTTTTCGTGGCATTGGCTGCCGACGCCACGGGCAACGATGTTGGTCCCGGCGAAGTCACAAATCAATCTGTAACCACGACATTCGCGCAGGTCAGCACCGCCCTTGTGGACGCTCACGGGATGGCGCCGTACATTCCGGCTGTAGAGTTCAACTCCTGAGGTATCTACCTGCTCATTTGAACGCCTACCGACGATTGGGGTGAGCCCAGAGCTCATCTAGGCAGCTCGACTATCTGACAAGAAGAACCGGCGGGGCTGGCGGCCATGTGGCCGCCAGCCCCTAGACCGGGCGACAAAGACGCCACCACCTGGTGCATACAAAGTGAGCTCTGAATTGATGGCTGGCTGGCAGCTGCCTCCGACCCTAGCGGCGCGCAGCGCTGTGGAGCTCCTGGCGTCGCTTTCGATGGCCTCTTCCTGGGGCTGCGAGCCGACCCGGTGATGGTCAAGGTGCACGTCAGTTGGATGCGCACATACCCCATCGGGATTTGGCTGGCGGTAACGGCTCCGATCGGAACGTCAATCTACCTCTCCGGAGGCGCCGTGCAACCGGCCAGTTTTTCGGGCCCAATCAATTGGGGATGAACCGCCAGCGGCGACCCCTTTGGCTTTTCCTAGTCTTGGCCGGGTTCATCTCAGGAGCAGCCGGGCTCATCATCGGAGTGGCGGCAGCAAGTCCAGCTTCGGCAGCCTTGCTCGGAGCCTGTGGTGGCTCGATGTCACTGGAACCTGGTGGGAGTGGATCCTGTTCGGAGACGGTTAGCGACACCTCCAACAGCGCGTCAAGTCTGGTGAACGTGTTCTTGGTGATCGATACCACCTCCAGTTCAGAGGGTGGGACGCTTGGCAGCAAGATTGGTACCGAGGCAGTCTTGGACGGCCGCTTTAGCGGCTTGCAGGTGTCGGTGACCGACACCACCACCGGCCGTACCTTCGGGCTGGGTCCATTCTCCTGCTACGCCGATTCCACCAGGTCAGCACCGGCTAGCTATCCCGATTCCTCCTACTGCCTCAGCTCCACGAAGAAGCAGACGGTAGCGAGCAATGTGGGCAATGCCACATTCCGAAATACCTTCGCCGTCAAGTGGTCCTTTCCCCTGGCATCCGGGAACCCGTATCAGGGCTCAGGGGCCAGGATCCAGCTCCAGACCGTATACGTCGCCTCCTCTGGCGGCGGCACGCTGGGGGCCAGCACGGGTCCCAACGGCGGCCCGCTAGCGGCCAGTACCCCAACGACCGGAGCGAGATTGCCGGAGACGCTGGGCCAGCTGCTGCTGGGGGCGGGCGTACTCATCGCTTTGGTCGGGATGTTCCTCTATATGAGAGGGGGCAGGACTCGCCCTTCCTTGCCCCCTACGTCGCCTCGCTGACTCGGTATCTCCCGGCGCCGGAGTCATGTGTTGACGATTAAGCAGTCCTGGCTAGGATCGCGCGGCCCAGTGCTGCTGTAGCAGTGAGTGCAACGCCCAGGAATATAAAGGCGGCGATCAGGAAGCTCAGCGGACTGCCGTAGGGGGGGTTGCCGCCTAGCAGCAGCTGGAACCCCTCGTCCAAATAGCTGAACGGCAGGATCTGAGCGACCCAGTAGCGAACACCTTCCGCAGGCACGCCGGTGAAGAGACCGGAGAGGAAAAGCAGGGGTGCTAAGACAACCACGAGATATAGCATTGCTTCCCCGGGGTGGTCGGTGAGCGCCGCAATGCCGAGGCCAATGGCGCCGGAAAAAGCCAACGCGGCCAGCGCCAGCAACCAGGTGGTCCCGAGAGTGGCTGGGTCGGGGCGTTCGGCGATCGCGATCACGAGCAGCACCAAAGTCGCCTGGACAGCGTCCACCAGCCACCCGGCGAAGAACAACTCCAGGCCCACCCGCCAAGCGGGCAGTGGTAGGACAGCCAATCGGTCTAACCATCCCGCGCCGCGGGCCCGGGTGATGGTGACCCCCGTCCCGACCGTTCCCACCATGGCGATCAGGACCGTCAGCAGCATGCCGGCGAAGAAGGGAGGCGCCCCGGTCGTAACCAGCGGGATCACCAGCACCAAGGGGAATGCCAGCTTGATGACCAGCGCCCGGCGGCGGGCCACAGTTCCCCGCAGCTCCAGCTGCCAGAGGTGAGCTGGTCGTGGCTGCGTCAGCCCGGCCACTTTGGGCTGCGCCCGCTGTAGCGCTACCTCACCACGCTCAGTCATGGAGCGCCCGACCAGTAAGTCTGAGGAAGCAGTCCGCCAGCCCCGGGTCGCGCACCTTCAGGTCCACCAGATGCAGGTCGAGGTCTCCCAAGGTGGCCAGGATCTCCGGTATTAGGCCGTCACGTTGCCGGGCGAGGATCAAGAGACCGCCGTCGGCTTCCGCCGCCTGCTCTACCCCAGGTACCGCGATGACCGAGGCGAGGGGAGATGGACCCCGATAGCTCAGCTGGATCTCCCTGGTGCCACCCAGCTCAGCCAGCAGGTCGGAGAGTGGCGCGTCCCGGATCGCCTCTCCATCGACCAGGAAGCAGACCCTGGTCGCGACCTGCTCGACGAAGTCGGTGTCGTTGGTCGAGATGCAGGTGGCCAGCCCCAGCTGGGCGCGCGCACGCAAGGTCTCCGCCAGCCACTGGCAGCCGCTCACGTCCAGCCCCAGCGTGGGCTCGTCCAGCAGCAGCAGCGGCGGGTCGCCGACCAGCGCCTCCGCCAGCAGCACCCGACGCCGCATCCCATAGGAGAGGCGCGCGAGGGGGTCGCCCCCGAGCTCGGCCACCGCCGCTGCCTCCAGAGCCGGTTCCCACAGTTCGCTCGCCACTTGGCGGGCGGTGCCGAAGAAGGCCAGGTTCTGACGGGCGCTCAGCTCGTCGACATGCGCAGTCGCGTCGAAGACCACCGCCAGTTTCGCTCGCGCCAGCTTGCGGTCGGGCGCCCCGAACCAGGTCAGGTCACCCGAGCTGGGCTGCGTCCTGGTCGCCAGGCAGCGGAGCAGCGTCGTCTTGCCGCTCCCGTTGGGACCGACCAGCGCCTGGACCTCCCCAGGGCCTACGGCGAGGCTGACCGGGCCTACGCCGCGGCCGTTGCGATAGCGCCGGCTGAGGCCTGTCGCCAGGAGCCAGGGTTCGGTCAGGGGCAGATCACTCAATGAACTCGATGATCGTGCCATCGGTCACCTCGACCAGTCCCCCGGGAACGGTGAAGGCAACCTGAAAAGCCAGGATGCGCTGGCCGACCTCCACCTGATGCCCGACCAGCCGGGAGCGAACTAAGTGGCTGATGAACCCGGGGGCTCGACGGTTGATCTTCCGGAGCACGACCCGTTGGGCCTGGCCCACAGGCCCGGGGGGCAAAATCGGTGGCACAAGCGCGAGTTTACGTGCCTCGCAGACCCAGTAGTTGTGCCCTGGGGGCGGCCAAGTGGTACATATGCACCTGGTGAGACTCCTCCATTGCGCGGACATGCATATCGACGCGGCCTTTCAAGGACTCGGCGAGACGATGGGCAAGCGCCGCCGGGCGGCTCTGCGGCAGACTTTTCAGAACGTCGTGAAGCTGGCTTTGGAGCTCCAGGTGGATGCCCTCACCATCGGTGGTGACCTGTATGAGGACCTCCGCTCCCGCCAGGATGCGGCCCGTTTCCTGGCGGAGCAGCTGGGACAGCTCCCCTTCCCCGTGTTGATCGCGCCCGGGAATCACGACTACTGGCACCCGGGTTCGCTCTACGCCACCAACGACTGGCCGGACAACGTGCTGATCTTCTCCACCAACCAGTTCTCCGCAGTCGAGGTGGCCGGCCACCGGATCTTCGGGGTCGCCCACGACAAGCCCAAGGGGACGGGCAACCTGCTGGCGGGGTTCAAGGTCCCGGACGGTTTGCCGGCGATCGCGCTGTTTCATGGCTCGGAGCGAGGTCAGCTGCCGGCCCAGGGGGAGGGCAAGGAGGACCACGCGCCCTTCTCCGAGATGGAGATCGCCAAGGCGGGTTTCCGCTTCGGGCTGCTTGGTCACTTCCACAAGCCGAGGACAACGGCCCATCTGGTCTATCCCGGCAACCCGGAGCCGCTGACCTTCGGCGAGGACGGACTCCGGGGCGCCGCCGAGGTGGACTTCACACCCAGCACCCCCAGTGTCAAGATCCACCCGGTCAACACCTTCAGCCTCACCGAGCTGGAGGTGGACGTCACCGACTGCCAGCATTCGGATGCCGTCCTGCAGCGGGTGCGCGAGGCCCTGCCCCAGGGAGCCGACCAGGGCGCCCGGGTCAAGCTGGTCGGGGAGATGGCGCTCGGGATGCAGCTGGGCCCGTCGGAGCTGGTCCGGCGGCTGAGGGAGGGGGACCGCTGCGTGGACGTGGTCTTCGCAACTCGGCCCGCACTTGACCTGGAGCAGCTCAAGCAGGCGCCGGACATCAGAGGACAGTTCGTGAGAGGCCTGATGGAGCGCCCGGACTTCGACTCCGAGTTGGTCCAATCCGCCCTCAGGGCCGGAGTGGAGGCGCTCCAGGGAGAGGAGCCCGCCATCCTGTGATGACCGTCGGTGCCGGGAGGGGGTGGCGCAAGTGAAGGTGCTGTCGGTCACGCTGCAGGGCTTCGGAGCACTCAGCGGGCGGTTCAAGCTGGACCAGAAGCTCACCGTCATCGGCGGTCCTAACGAGTCTGGCAAGAGCACCCTGCACACGGCCATCCGGGTGGCTCTCTGCGGCGTCGACCTGCCTGCCCGGGGCCGGATGCTGAAGGAGACCGAGGAGGTGCTCCGCCGCTACCGACCCTGGCGGGGCGGCCCGTTCGCGGTTGAGGCGGAAGTCGAGCTGGAGGGCGGCCGGTACCGCTTCGTGCGGGACCTGGAGCACCCCGACAGCGCCCAGGTGTTCGACCTGGTCAAGGGCGGCGAGGTGACCGACAGGTTCCGCCGGGGCCGGACCGTGGACGTCTCGGTCGGGCTGGGGATGAGCCGGGACGCCTTTCTGGCGGTCTCCACCGTGGCCCAGGACCAGATTCTGAGCCTCACCGGTGAGTCGCTCCAGGAGGATCTGCAGCGGGCCAGCGCCACCTCCGGCGGGGACAGCACGGCGCGCTCCGCGATCGACCGACTGGATCGCTGGCGCCAGGAGCACATCCGGGGCGACCGCACCACCACCAAGCCGCTGGACAAGAACAAGCGGCCCAAGGAGCTGGAGGAGGCGCAGTCGAGGCTGGCCCGGGCCCGGGACCTGCGTCGGCAGCTGACCGAGGACCTCGGCAACCAGGAGACACTCCGCGAGGAGCTGGGCGTGGTGGAGGTCAACACCAAAACCCACGAGGCGGCCTGGAAAACGGCCGAGCTGGCGGAGATCCAGCAGGACATCAGCGCGGTCGGGGACATTGACCAGCAGTTGCAGAAGACTCCCGACCTTCGCCTGCCCAAGGACTCGGCCGCCTTGAGGGAAGCCGCCACCGGGGCCAGGGGCCTAGCCCAGCAGTGGCTGGAGGCCGATGCCGCGCTGAAGGAGCTGGCGCCGCTGGGCCAGGAGTTGGAGCAGGTTTCCCAGCAGTCCGCCCAGAGCGAGCTGGCCTTTTTGGCGGGCGCCCTGGAGCAGCCGATGCCGCCCTTGCCGCCCGCCTCCGAACTCCCGGGTCGCCTCGACCTGCTGGACCACCGTCGGATCGCCTTCCGGCGCTGGTTTTCCGACGTCGTGGCCCTGGTGGGCGGCGCCGCGGGGGCATTCCTGGTCGTCTACGGTCTCTTGCGAGGTGGCTCAGTGGGGATCCCGATCGCCGCCGGGGGATTGGTCGTCTTGGTCGTGACCGTGACCGTCTTCTACGGCCTGCAACGGCGGCTCAGGCTCCTGCTGGCGGTCGGGGGATTCACCTCCATCGCGCAGCTGCGCCGAGCCTCCCGGGCCCAGGATCCGGACCTCGTCAAGGCGGTCGCCGGCCGGGAGAAGGTCCAGGCGGAGCGCTCCCAGGCGCAGAAGCGGCTCGCGGAGCTGGGGATCGGAAAGGTGGAGGTGAGTCGCCTCAAGGAGCTGGCGGAACAGCTTCCCGCTGCTCAGGACTCGCTCCAGCAGCGCAGCTCCCTGAACACCACCGCCCAGCGCTTCCGGGACGAACTGGTCGCCCGGGCCAAGCGGGTGGGGATCAGCGGCCAAGATCCGATCCAGCTGGCGACCGAGCTGGCCACTAGGCTGCGCCAGCTGGACGAGGCTGAGGATGCAACGCGCCTGCGGAGCGGACTTCAGGCCCGTCGCACCGAACGGCTGGGTGGGCGGGACCTGAAGGGTCTCGCGAAGCGTGCCGAGCAGCTCAGCCGAGAGCTCGTCGCTCTGGAGGCGATCCGGGAGACGGCCACCACGAAGGTCCCTTCCGACGAGCTGCGCCGCAAGTACGACGAGTCAGTCCGGCGCCGGGAAGAGATCCGCAGCCAGCTGCTGCCCCTGCAGGGACGGCTCCAGGAGCAGCTCAAGGAGGCCGGCGACGTGCCCGCCCTCGAGGAGCGGGTGGCTGAGCTGAGCGACGAGGTGGCCAGGCTGACCCGGGCTGAGGAGGCGGTGAAGCTGGCCATCAGCGAGCTGCAGCGGGCGGAGGGGCTGGTCCACAACGACCTGGCCCCCATCCTGGCCGAGGGTCTTCGGGACTGGCTCCCGGCGATCACCAGCCAGCGCTACCACCACGCCTGGGTGGACCCATCGGACCTCTCCATGCACGTCTCCGCCGAGGACCAAGGAGCCCAGATCAGAGTTGGCGACCTCTCCCAGGGGACCCGGGAGCAGATCTACGTGGCCCTGCGCACGGTGCTGGCCAAGGCGCTCTCACCGAAGGGCGAGGCGGTGCCGCTCTTCTTCGACGACCCCTGCGTCAGCGCCGACGACGGTCGCTACATCGCCCTCTTGGACACCCTCCGGGAGCTCTCCGCGAACACCCAGGTGGTGGTCTTCTCCCACGAATCGAGGGTGGGCACCTGGGCAACTCGCAGCGAGGTCCCCATCCTCACCATGACCCTGGTGCCCGCCTCGGTCGGGCAGGAGAGTGCGCCCGCCGAGGAAGCGACGCCTGCTGAGGGTTAGCCCCAGTTGAGGATCGTCTCCCTGCTGCCGAGCTCGACCGAGATCTGCTTTGCCCTCGGCCAGGGACAGAGCCTGGTGGGGGTCACCCACGAGTGCGACTTCCCGCCCCAGGCCACCTACAAGACGGTGATGACCCGCAGCCTCCTCCAGCTGGAGGGAGCCACCCCATCCGAGATCGACCGCCACGTGCGCCAGGCCCTCCACGAGGGCAGCAGCCTCTACGCCCTGGACCAGGAGGCGCTCCGGCGCGCTCGCCCCGACGTGATCATCACCCAGGAGCTCTGCGAGGTCTGCGCCGTCGCCTATCGCCAGGTTCTGGACGCGGCCAAGGTGCTGCCCGGCCGGCCCCAGGTCCTCTCCCTGGAGCCCCACAGCCTGGCTGACGTGCTGCGCTCCTTCGCCGACGTGGGCCAGGTGACCGGCGCCAGGGAGCGGGCGGCGGAGCTGGTGCGGGGGCTATGGGCCCGGCTGGACGCGGTGAGGGGGGCGGTGGCCGGCAAGGACCGGCCGCGGGTGGTTTGCCTGGAGTGGCTCGATCCGCTGATGGTGGCCGGGCACTGGGTCCCCGATCAGGTGGACGCCGCCGGCGGCATCGACGTGCTGGGGGAGCCGGGCGCCCGTTCCCGGGTGGTCTCCCCCGATGAGGTGATCGCGGCCCAGCCGGAGGTCATCCTCAGCATGCCCTGCGGCTTCCGTCTGGAGGAGAGCGCTGCCCAGCTCCAGGCACTGGCCGAGTTCCCTGGCTGGAAGAAGCTGCCAGCCGTGAAGTCCGGTGAGGTGTATGCCGTGGACGGCTCGTGGTACTTCAACCGGCCCGGGCCGCGGGTGGTGGACGGCATCGAGATGCTGGCCCGGATCCTGCACCCGGAGGCCTGGCGCGGCCCCGTCCCCCAGGGGTTCGAGCGGGTCGGAGCTCCTGAGGACGGCGGGGCCAGCTGAGGCCCAGGTCTTCCAGACGGGTTGAATCTGGCGCCCTCTGCGGGGCGCGGTCTCCGGACCGCAGGCAGAGGGCATCCGGTCACGCCGCTGTGACAGTACCGTGAGCTGCCTTGACACCTTCGTCACCCGAAGGGAGAATCAGATCGGCGGAAGGAGAAGGCGACCGCGGGTCGTGGGGCAATATTGCTTCCGGGCGCCGTCGTCGCGGCCGGCTCTGTAACTCCCCACGGATTGGGGTTAGGTGGCAGCTATGCATGAGGCTCCGGTGGGAGGGGGCCGAGGCTGACCTTGGACGCACCATCGGCCCATCCCGTCGCCCGGCAGCCGGGGCTCCGGTCCGGCACCGGGCGCGTCTGCGGAACTGTGCCGGGGCCGCCGGTCGGCGTCGTTCAATCTGCCCAGCGGGACCCGCAGCCGCTGGAGATCGCCTTCGTCAACCTGATGCCGGACACCGCGTTCTCGGACACCGAGGAGCAGTTCCTGGGAATCTTGTCGGACGCCGCACGGCGGCACCAGTCCCCGCTGCGCGTGCGCCGCTACTGGATCCGTGGCGTCCCCCGGGGCGCCTCCGTGATGCGCCGCATCAGCCGGAGCTACCTGGAGATCGACACGCTCATCGGCAGTCAGGTGGACGGGCTGATCGTGACCGGGACCGAACCCCGAGCCGAGACGATCGAAGATGAGGCCTTCTGGCCGGCTCTGGCGCAGCTGATCGAGTGGTCCTCCGAGGCGGTGCCGTCGGTCCTCCTCTCATGCTTGGCTGCGCACGCCGCGGCCAAACTCTTCCAGGGGGTCGAGCGCACCCTGCTCCCCCAGAAGCTTTCGGGCGTCTTTCGGACCGAGCGAGCCGGAACTGGGGCCATCGCGCAGGGGCTGCCGACGCCCGTTTGGCTGCCCCACTCACGTTCCAACGACATTCCCACCTCGCGCCTGACCGCCCGCGGCTACCGACCGGTCCTGACCGCTGGCGAAAGCTGGACGGCCCTGGAGTTCGAGCGCTCCCAGGCACGATTCCTGGTCTTCCAGGGGCACCCGGAGTACGCCGGCAACTCACTCCTCCGCGAGCACCGACGTGACGTCCGTCGGTACCTGAACGGCGAGCGCCCTCTGTATCCGCCAGTGCCCGAGGGGTATCTCGACCAGTCCGGTCTCCGCCTGCTGGAAGACTTTGCCGCCCTGCCGACTACCATCGCCCGCGACCCCGCCGGCCTCTCCACCTTCCCCACCCAGGCCGTCGAGGCGCACATCCAGCCCACCTGGCGGCACGTCGCCGAGACGCTCTACGGCAACTGGCTAGCCCAGGTCCAAAGTCGCCGAGCGGCGAGGAAGAGTGCTGATCCGATTCTGAAAGCGGGCCTGCCCCGGTACGGGGAGGTGAGCGCCAATGCGTGACGAAACGATCGCCATCCACGGGGGATATGTCGCGGACCGCACCAGGGCGGTGGCCGTGCCGATCTACCAAACCGTGGCTCACGATTTCGCTGACGCTGAGCAGGCGGGAGCGATCTTTGACCTGGAGATGCCGGGATTCCATTACAACCGCCTCAACAACCCCACCAACGACGTGCTGGAGCGGCGGCTCTCGGCGTTGGAGGGAGGTACGGGCGCCCTGACCCTAAGCTCAGGGTCGGCGGCGGTTGTGCAGTCGGTGTTGAACGTCGCCTCTCAGGGCTGCAACGTCGTGAGCGCGCCCCAGCTCTACGGAGCCACCTACACCCTCTTCGCCCACGTCCTCCCCACCCACGGCATCGAGGTGAGGTTCGCGGCCGACGACCGGGCCGAATCCATCGCGCCGCTGATCGACCAGAACACGCGGGCGGTCTTCTGCGAGAGCATCGGCAATCCCGCGGGCAACGTGGTCGACATCGAGGCGGTCGCGGCAGTCGCCCACGCCGGTGGGGTTCCCCTGATCGTCGACAACACCATCGCCACCCCGCTTCGGCTGAAGCCGATCGAGTTTGGGGCCGACGTCGTGGTCCACTCGCTGACCAAGTTCGTAGGCGGTCACGGCACAACTCTCGGGGGAGCGATCATTGACGGTGGCAGATTCCCTTGGCAGGAGCAGCCAGAGCGCTTCGCCATCTTCAACCGACCGGAGCCCGCCTTCCACGGCGTCGTGTACGCGGAGCAGTTCCCCGAGACCGCCTACATCGTGCGCTGCCGCACCATCGGGATGCGGAACTTCGGCGCCACCTTGGCACCCTTCAATGCCTTCCTGCTGCTGCAGGGCCTGGAGTCGCTGGCGGTTCGACTGCAGCGCCATGAGGAGAACGCCCGCCTGGTTGCCGACTACCTTGCGGCGGACCCCCGGGTGGAGTGGGTGAGCTTCTCGGGGTTTCCGGAGCATCCGTACTTCGAGCTCTCCCGTCGCTATCTGGGTGGTCATGCCATCTCGGTGCTCACCTTCGGAGCGGTCGGTGGCTACCGGGCGGCACTGGAGTTCTTCGACTCGGTCAAATTGCTGAAGCGGCTGGTGAACCTCGGCGACGTCAAGTCGCTGGTTTCCCACCCCGCCTCCACCACCCACCGCCAACTCTCAAAGGCGGAGCAACTCCAGGTCGGGGTCAGGCCGGAGGCGGTGCGCCTCTCCATCGGGCTGGAGCACATTGACGACATCCTGGAAGACGTGGATCAGGCGCTGGCGGCGGCCTACGCCACCTCGAAGTCGCCAGTCGGTGCGGGGAGCCACTCCGCATGAGCGTGGTGACCGAATTCAAAGAGGGGGACGCGGCCCTGGTTCAACGCGGGCCGGCGCGTCGGCTTCAGGCAGGCAAACGCCCTGGTGTTCGATCGCGGAAGCTGGCCGGTGGTGCCGCCAGCGCCCCTGACCGGTCTGGTCAACCCGCCGCGGCGGTGGCGGCCTCCGTGCGGACCACCGAGGTGGCCATCGTCGGCCTGGGCTCCTGGGGTCTCTGCGTGCTGGAGAGTCTTATCGGGGCGGCTCGGGAGCGCCTCCCGAGCGGAAAGCTGCTCCGAGTCCACGTGATTGAACCGGCGGCCCCGGGGTCCGGGGTGTACGCGGTTGATCAGCCCGACTACCTGATCATGAACACGCCCTGCGGGGAGATCTCCTTGTATCCGTGGGAGGAAAACGCGTCGGGCCACGGCTATGGCATGGGCTTCTACGAGTGGCTGATCCACCGCGGCTACCGCTGGGAAGGGGACGCCTGCCGGGTCGGTGGACGGGGGCCGGAGATTTCCAAGCACGATTTCCTGCCCCGCAGCACCATGGGCGAGTACCTGCAGTGGTTCTACCGGCAACTCGTCCAGGACGCGCCCCCCAACGCCGAGGTGGTCCATCACGCCAGCGCCGCTGTCGACGTGGTCGCGCAGCCCGATGGCACAGAGCGAGTGTTCCTGGCCAGCGGGCAGACGGTGCACGCAGACCATGTGGTCTTGACATCCGGTCACACCGCGAATGAGGATCCGCCGATTCAGGACGGCGGCATCTCGTTCGAAACCGCATACCCGGTCCAGCGGTTTGAAAGCGCCCCTTTGACCGGGAAACGGGTCACCATCGCCGGCATGGGGTTGGTGGCAACCGATCTGGTCACCGCGCTCACGGTCGGCCGGGGCGGCAGTTTTGTGGACCGGGGTGACCGCAAGCGCTACCTCCCCAGTGGGCGCGAGCCGCACATCCGCCTCTACTCACGGGGCGGGCTCCCTCACTGTGCCAAGGCGGTCGGAGCGACCGACGTCTCCGACTCCTACCGCCTGGGCATCTGGACGCCCGCCGCCATCGAGGGACTTCGCCAACGCGCGGGTGGCGGGACCCAACGGGCGAACCTGGACGCGCGCCGGGACATCCTCCCCCTGGTCTACGCGGAGATGCAGCTGCGCTTCTACTCCCACTCCGCGTCGTTGAACCGGGGGCCCACGGCGGCCGCCGAAGCTACCGATCGGCTGGTGCGCGCCTGGGCCGACGGTCGGTTCCCCGATGAGATCGATCGAATGGCCCAGGATTACGGGCGGTTTGAGCCGGTCGAGCAGTTCTTCCCCCGCCCCGACCTGGCATTCGCATCTGCCGCTGACTATCAGGGTCATGTCTACGCCGCGGTCGACGCGGATCTCACCGAAGCCCTGCGCCCCGGCGGCGGCAGCCCGGTGAAGGCAGCCGCCGAGGTGCTGAGGTTCCTCCGTGATCCCATGCGGGCGGTGATCGAGTTCGGCGGGCTTACGCCAGAGTCGCACGTCGACTTCTTCGCCAACATCCGCACCCGGGTCACCCGAGTGGTGGCCGGTCCCCCGGCGCTGCGATCGCAGCAGCTGCTGGCCCTGATGGACGCAGGCGTGGTCGAGACGCCGTTCGGACCATCCCCGGAGCTCAGCGTGGACCGGACCGGAGCGCCCGCCCTCACGTCGACTCACCTGACCAGACCGCACCGGGAGCGAGCCGGCTTGCTGGTGCGGGGTCATCTCGATGACCCGACGGTGCACCGATCGGCCTCCGACCTGCTCTCCCGGCTCAACTCCAGCGGGAGGATCCAGCCGTTCCATCATGGCGGTCCGATCCTCGGGGGTATGGCGCTAACCCAAGAGTTCCATCCGGTGAACCGGGGTCTGCAGACGGAGCGGACCATCTGGGTGTTCGGCGCCGTGACTGAGGGGATTCGATACTTCACCCACTACGTGCCGTCGCCCCGCAGCCGGATGCGGGCGTTCCTCGATGCCAAGGCGTGCGCCGAGCAGATCGTCGGCTAGGAGATCGCGCGCCCGAACGAGCGGGCGGCGAACCACACCGCCAGAGCCGCCAGCACCGCCATGATCGCCACCCCCTGGAGCACGTTGGGATTGGCCAGATGGCCCAGGAAGACTGCCCGGTTGGCGCTCACCGCGTGGGAGAAGGGATTGAGCGTGGAGATGGTGCGCAGCCAGCTGGGCGCTAGGCTCATCGGCAAGAGCACCCCGGAGAGCAGCAAGAGCGGCAAGCTGGCGGTGAAGATGATCGGAGCGAAGGAGTTCTCGTCCTTCAGAGCCAGCGCCAGAGCGTAGGAGATCGAGGCCACCAGCAGGCCGATCAAGGCGACC
>Ga0307373_10005245_pt1 | contig 21311 bp, 11 predicted proteins | sample OX2MG_FD_202534 | JGI IMG/M metagenome (GOLD analysis project Ga0307373, IMG submission 202534) | Soil microbial communities from Risofladan, Vaasa, Finland - OX-2 | ecosystem: Environmental > Terrestrial > Soil > Coastal area > Acid sulfate soil | place: Finland: Risofladan, Vaasa | collected...
AAAATTTTGTAAAAGCCATACAGACGGGTATATTGTATAATAACCCTATACTAAGAGGAGAAGCACAGCTTGAGTTAGCCCGTCTTTTTCAATCACAAAGCAAATTTGATTCAAGCCTTTACCACAGTAAGGAAGCGCTTGCGATTTTAGAAATTACGGGCAAGGAAAAGTCAACTGCAATTGCCTACAGGATGATTTCAGATTGTTATTTGAGCCTGGGAAAATCAGACAGTTCTTTTGTTTATTTAAGACTGGCTACGGTATTAAATGATAAACTTGACAAGGCAGAAAAGGAAAAAATCCAGGAATTCCAGGTTGCAGGATTTGAGGAAGCATTGAGGTCGCAGGAATTGGAGAAAGAAAAAATTCAAACGCAAAATAAAATCAGGACTTATGGATTGCTTGCAGGGCTTGTTGTTTTTATGCTGATAGCTTTTTTGTTGTACCGAAATAACCGTAATCGTAAAAAAGCAAATGATTTGCTGCAACATAAAAATGTTGAGATTGAACAGCAGAAAAAAAATGTTGAGCAAACACTTACTGAACTTAAATCTACTCAATCCCAACTCATCCAATCAGAGAAAATGGCAAGCCTTGGAGAACTCACAGCTGGTATTGCACACGAGATACAAAATCCTTTAAACTTCGTGAATAACTTTTCGGAAGTGAACACCGAATTGATTGATGAATTGGGTGAAGAAGCTGAAAAAGGAAATTTGGATGAAGTAAAAGCAATTGCAAAAGACATTAAGGAAAACGAAGAAAAAATAAACCACCACGGCAAACGAGCCGGAGATATTGTAAAAGGAATGCTGCAACATTCACAAAAAAGCACCGGGCAAAAAGAACCCACCAATATCAATGCTTTGGCAGATGAATATTTACGATTAAGTTATCATGGTTTACGGGCCAAAGACAAAGACTTTAATGCTGAAATGAAAACAGATTTTGATGCGACGATTGGAAAAATAAATATCATTCCGCAGGATATTGGAAGAGTGTTACTTAATCTTTTTAATAACGCCTTTTATGCAGTAAACGAACAAAAAAGCAGGAATCTTAATTCGTATGAACCGACTGTTTCAGTGATTACAAAAAAGGTTGGAGATAAAGTAGAAATTAAAGTGAGTGATAACGGAAATGGCATTCCGCAGAAAGCATTGGATAAAATCTTTCAACCATTTTTCACCACCAAACCAACAGGGCAGGGAACGGGATTAGGTTTGAGTTTGAGCTATGATATTGTGAAAGCACATGGTGGGGAGATAAAAGTGGAGACGAAAGAGGGGGAAGGTTCAATATTTATTATTCAATTACAAAATCTATAAAATATAAATGATGAAGTGCGTATTGAAAATATTTCTGTTGGTACTACTGCCTGTTTTTTCCATGGCTCAGGTAAATCCTCTTTTCATTGAGCCCATAAAAAAACAGGCAGACAGTTTGGAGTTGGTATTAAAGCAAACTACCAATGATACCATCCGGATGGAATCGCTGAGAGAATTGGCTTTATATTATTTAGATTTCAACTCAGATAGTTCTTATTATTTTATTAAAAAGGAATTGCCTATAGTTGAAAGGCTAAAGTTAAAACTCTGGGAAGCCGATGCCATGGATTTATATGGCGATATTTCATTTTATCTTGGTAACTACACAGATGCGTTGAAGGCGCTTAACAAATCTCTTGAAATAGCAGAAGATAAAGAAAGTGAAAATGGCATCTGGAATATTAAAAAATTCTCGAGCATAAACGACCCGTTCGTTGCAAGACAAAATATGCTGGCAACGATATATATGGATTTATCGAGCTTGTACTTTGCTACCGGAAATTTTGACAAAGAGGCCATCTATGCCCGGAAAAGCATTAGTACTGCAACCCCGATAAATAACTTTACCGTTCTCTCCCTTGCCTACACGCGGCTTGCTGAAGTAAATTTGAATAATGGAAACGCAGATTCAGCTTTACTTTACTACAACCAAAGCCGGTTATATCAGGATCAATCAGGATATAAAAAGTATGAAGGTTCTACACTTACGGCAATAGGTAATATTTATCTAAATAGAAAAAACTTTGTTGCAGCCCATACGTATTTTTCAGAAGCGGTAATTTCAAGTAAAAAACTTAACAATAAAGCCGGTTTGTCTAAAACATATGGTTTACTCGCTGACTTGTACATGTCAACCGGTAAATTAGATTCAGGATACTATTATGCGCGAGCCAGTCAAACGATTATTCTTGAAGTAGGCATTCCATTGGGAATTTTACAGTCATACTTCACGCTGTCAAAATTTTTCAACCTGGACAAAAAACCAGACAGTGCTTATAAATACCTGCATTTAGCAATGAACCTAAATGATAGCTTGAACAATGCCGATAAAGTGAAGCAATTTCAAAATATAGGCTTTGATCAGCAATTAAAATTAGATGAGCTTGAAAAAGAAAAAATAAAAACGCAAAATAAAATCAGGACCTATGCAATGCTTGCAGGCATTGTCGTTTTTATGCTGATAGCATTTCTGCTCTACAGAAATAATCGCAACCGCAAAAAAGCAAATGAGCTGTTGCGATATAAAAATGTTGAGATTGAACAGCAGAAAAAAAATGTTGAACAAACACTTACCGAACTTAAATCTACACAATCCCAACTCATCCAATCCGAAAAGATGGCCAGCCTTGGAGAGCTCACCGCGGGCATTGCACACGAGATACAAAACCCATTGAACTTCGTGAATAATTTTTCTGAGGTGAATAAAGAGTTGCTTATTGAAATGAAGGACGAAATGAATAAAGGAAATATTGATGATGCAAACGCAATTGCAAATGATGTAATAGAAAATTCTGAAAAAATAAATCACCACGGTAAACGTGCCGGAGATATTGTAAAAGGAATGTTGCAACATTCACGGACAAGTACAGGTGTAAAAGAACCCACCGATATTAATGCATTGGCGGATGAATATTTGCGATTGAGTTATCATGGATTAAGAGCAAAAGAGAAGAGTTTTAACGCCACGATGAAAACCGATTTTGATGAATCAATTGGAAAAATTAATATCATTCCGCAGGATATTGGAAGGGTGTTATTGAATTTATATAACAATGCTTTTTACGCTATTCAGCAAAAGCAAAAAGAAGTGGCTGAACAAGGGTTGCCAACCTTTGAAAGGTTGGCAACCCTGCACGAACCAACCGTTTCAGTAACTACAGAGAAAACGGATAAACATGTAATCATTACCGTTAGTGATAATGGAAATGGCATTCCGAAAAACATTGTTGATAAAATATTTCAGCCATTCTTTACCACAAAACCTACAGGACAAGGAACAGGTTTGGGATTGAGTTTGAGTTATGATATTGTAAAAGCGCATGGTGGGGAAATAAAAGTAACAACAAAAGAAAATGAGGGGACGGAGTTTATTATTCAATTACCTTTTGTCTGAATCACAGATTAAAAGGATTAAAAGATTACACTGATGTAAAGCATGAAATAAGTGTTTATCTTTTATCTGTGAAATCCATAAATCTGTGGTAAATCCCCGCCTGAATGACTCAGTCGGGCAGGCGTGATTCAGACGATTTATGATATTATAAAAGCACACGAAGGTGAGTTATCTGTGGAAAGCAAACCAAAAAATGGGACGGAATTTATTATTAAAATTCCAGTAAATCAATAAAACTATGGAAAATAAATATGTACAAAATACAAGACGCATCAATTTGAAAAGCCTCCTGTTAGGACTGATATTACTTTGTGCTACATTACCGGGCAAAAGCCAGCAGGTATCCATAACTCCTGTACCCCTTCCCTCTGTTCCTTTGACTGGAATTGCCGGAATGTGCCAGGATAATAACGGATTTATATGGCTGGCCACGTTTTCCAATGGACTATACAAATATGATGGAACACTGGTAAAGTCTTATTTATCAAATGGGAATAACCCGAATTCAATTTGTTCAGACGTCCTGGAAAGTATTTGTGCTGACAAAGACGGGAATATCTGGATAGGGAGCTTTGAAAACGGGCTCGACCGTTTTGACCCTGAAACGGAAACCTTTACCCACTATCGGCATAGCAAATCAGACTCCTCAACTATTCGCAGTGATTCCATAAGGGCAATAATTCAAAGCCATGATGGAATATTATGGATTGGCACAGCGAATGGCCTTGATAGTTTTGACCCTGCTTCCGGTAAATTTACCCATATTAACGACCCATCGGAGGCCGGGCTTGCATTAAACCGGAACCAGATAAGGGCATTATACGAAGACAAGGCCGGTACCATCTGGATCGGTTGCGGAAGCCCTTTCCCGATTGACTACGGAAATTACACCAATTCAGTACCGGGAGGTTTATATAAACTGGACCGGGCTACCGGGAAAATTACGCAATACCTCCATAAAGAAGGCGATGAAACCAGTCTGATCGATAACCGGGTACGGGCAATCTTTGAAGACAGCCACGGAACATTCTGGGTGGGCACAGCAGGCGATGGACTGCACATCATGGACCGTGAAAAAGGCACGTTCCAACGCCTCCGCTACGACCCTGAAAATCCCCAAAAACTCAGCCGGCCGCCTGTTGATAATAAATTTAGTTATGCGGTGGACCACATCACATTTATAAATGAAGATGCGGAAGGCTTTATCTGGATCGGAACTTTTTCAGGAGGAATAAACCGGTACAATCCTGTAACCAAAACCGTCGAATATTTCGGAACATCGGCTACCGGGGCGAATAAACTTGAAACAAATGACTTCTGGTCTTGTTTGAAAACAAAAGATAATTTGTTATGGATTTCTACCTGGGCTCCGGCTACTAAAGGCCAGGAATTATATAAAATTTCTATCCTGTCAGAAAGACTTAACTATTCACATGTGGGAAATACCATAGAAGATTTTGCGCAGGACACTATTGGTAACATGTGGTTTGCAACCAACCATGGCCTGATGCTACAAAACAAAAGCAAGGATTACGAGAACTTTCTTTTGGATAAAAATGATAATGGGCAAAATAATGTGATCAGTAATCTTGAACCTGACGCTAAGAATAACCTATGGGTATCTTCAGGAAGCGGTCTTTATTATTTTGACACAAATTCCAGGGCTTTTAAAGAATACAAACATAGCCCTGAAAACCGAAACAGTATTTCATCCAATACTGTATATTCTACACAATTGAATGGCTACGGGACGATTTGGGTTGGCACTCTTGGGGGATTGGATTTACTGGATACTAAGACAGGCATTTTTAAACATTTTAAAAATGATCAGACAACTTCAAATGCAACCTATGATAATATAATTTATGCTGTAAAAAAAGATAAATCAGGAAATATATGGGTAGGTTCGGTAAACGGAGTTTACCGGATAGATCCGATTACCGGGAAATTTACCGAAATAATAAGAAAACACCGGCTATCAATAACCTGTATTTATGAAGATACCCGGGGCAGGATATGGCTGGGATCTGAAAATTACGGATTACTGATAAAAAATCCCAACGATAATGATTTTATTCAATTTACTGATTCCACCGGGTTAATATCCAACTCCCTGGGCGTTTATGGGATTACGGAGGATAAGGAACATTCATTGTGGATAAATTCATCACTTGGTATTCTACGGTTAAATCCTGACACAAAAAATGCGGTTTTGTTTGGCAAAAGCTGGGGTATTAATCCAAATATTATGAGCTATAAAGGATTTACTTCTTCGCAGGGTGAGATATTTTTTGGTGATACAGCGGGTTATTATCATTTTTATCCAAAGGATTTTACACAGCAAGAGGAAAATATAACCAACCTGCACCTAAGCAAATTTTACCTCGACAAAAATGAGGTTATTCCCGGTTCAAATGAGGTTCTTTCGCAGCCGCTCTCCAAAACGAAAAAAATTACCCTTAATTATTTTCAGAATAATTTTACCTTAGAATATGACAACATTGATTACCTCACCGATCCATCGGAGAAAAACGTATTATACAAACTGGAAAACTACGACAAAGCTTGGAGGAAAAATAATGGTGAAAACCAGGCAAATTATTATAACGTGCAGCCGGGAAAATATGTATTCAGGATAAAGGCTTCAAATTTATACGGAAACTGGACGGAGAAAGCATTGGAAATTGTTATTAATCCTCCATGGTATAAAACCACACTTGCTTATATCATCTATGCATTGTTATTTATTGCAGCACTATTTGGTTTCGATCGTTTTATGCGAAGGCGTATTGTTCTGAAAGAGCGTCAGAAAGCGCAGGAAAGGGAATTGGCACAGGCGAAAGAAATAGAAAAAGCATATACAGAATTAAAGACAACCCAGTCGCAACTGATCCAATCTGAAAAGATGGCCTCTTTGGGTGAACTAATGGCAGGCATTGCCCATGAGATTCAAAACCCGTTGAACTTCGTGAATAATTTCTCTGAAGTGAGTAATGAATTAATTGATGAAATGAACGAGGAATTAAATAAAGGAGATATTGAAGAAGCTAAAGCCATTTCATCTGACATCAAACAAAATTTGGAAAAAATAAATCATCATGGTAAAAGAGCGGGCGACATTGTAAAAGGCATGCTGCAGCACTCACGGACCAGCACAGGGGTAAAAGAGCCAACCGATATTAATGCATTGGCTGATGAATATTTACGATTGAGTTATCATGGACTTAGAGCAAAGGATAAAGAATTCAATGCTGAAATGATAACTGATTTTGATAATAGCATTGGTAAAATAAATATCATTCCGCAGGATATAGGAAGAGTGTTATTAAATTTATACAACAATGCATTCTACGCCTGTGCTGAGCGAAGCCGAAATACTGTAAACGAACAAAAAAGTGAAAATCCTATTTCGTATGAACCAACAGTTTCAGTAACTACAAAGAAAACTGGTAATCATGTAATCATTACCGTTAGTGATAATGGAGGTGGCATTCCACAGAACATTGCTAATAAAATCTTTCAACCCTTCTTCACCACAAAGCCGACGGGAAGTGGAACAGGATTGGGGTTGAGTTTGAGTTATGATATAGTGAAAGCGCATGGTGGGGAAATAAAAGTGGAGACCCTGTCTGCCGAAGCGGCAGCGCAGGCAGGGAAGGAAGCAGAGAAAACAACATTAATTATTCAATTACCAGTATGACCGGTATTTTAAATCAAATAAATCAAATTAATCCTATAAATCATGGTTCAGACAAAAGAGTATGATATTGTGAAGGCGCATGGAGGGGAGATAAGAGTGGAGAGCCTGTCTGCCGGAGCAGCAGCGCAGGCAGGCAAAGAAGGTGGTGGAAGTAAGTTTGTTATTCAGTTACCTTATGTCTGAATCACGCCTGCCTTGCGCCAGGCTGGGATTAAAAGGATTAAAACGGAAGGAATTTAGAATAATATCCATTGACATAATATACACAAATGAAAAAAGAACAAACATTGCAATTAACGAAAGATGAATTGCAAAAACAATTAAAGAGAAAAAGCGCCTCTTTGGAGCGTATGAAAAAGAAAACAAAAATTAGTGAGGAAGCGCATTCAAGGGAAGCACAGATAGAAGCTGCATTGGAAAGAGTGCGTTCACGTTCTCTTGACATGCACAAAAGTGATGAACTAAGGGAAGTAGTTAAAGTAGTTTTTGAACAATTACAAGAACTTGATTTTGCAATTGATGGAGCAGCTTTTATCGGTACTGTTATTGAAAACTCAAAAGATATCAATATCTGGATAGGTGACAAACATGCTAAATATCCATCCTGCTTTAGAACACCTGTTTACGATGCCCCTTCTGTAACCGATATTTTAAAAGCTAAAGAATCCGGTGCAGATTTTTTTTCTAAGACTTATTCTTTTGAAGAAAAAAATAAATGGTTCAAATATGCTTTTGAAAATACTGATTTAAAAACGCTGCCCGATCAATTAAAGAATTGGATTTTAGAACAGCAATACCTGACCCAATCTTTTGCATGGGCAAAAAACTCAGGTGTTGGTATTCACTTTCACCATCAAAGAACACTCTCCGAAAATGAAATTGATATTCTTAAAAGATTTTCCAAAGTGTTTGAACAGGGATACACGCGCTTCCTCGATCTCCAAAAAGCAGAAGCACAGGCAAGGAAAGCAGAGATAGAATTGGCATTGGAACGTGTGCGCAGCCGCGCCATGGCCATGCACAAGACTGATGAGCTGCTCGATGTAGCTGAACTATTATATCATGAGATGATCGGCCTTGGAATTACCAGTGTTGTAGTCACCTACTCGATCATGATGGACGATGGCAAGAGTGCACTCTACTATGGCATCAATCCGGTGGACGGGAAAAGGTCCAAGCCTATTGTTTTACTTCATACCGGGAGCGAAGTGATGAAATCCATTTTGCATAGTTGGAAAAAACAAGAACCCATCAACAGCATCGAACTCGATGAAGAAGGAACGTTGCGTCATCATACTTATATAGGGCAACAAATTCTGGCTTTCATAAAAAAGAATAACCTCGATATACCATTCTCAGTAGAATCTTTTCTCGATGTTTCACCCAAAAGAGTATTCATCAACTCCGTCAACTTCAGTCAGGGATATATTTTTCTTGCCGGAGGAGAGCGGCTCGCAGCCGATCAGCAACAAATCATGCTGCGGTTTGCCAAAGTTTTTGAATCGACGTACCGAAGATTTCTAGATCTGCAAAAAGCAGAAACACAAGCAAGAGAATCACAAATAGAATTAGGATTGGAAAGAGTGAGAGCACGAACAATGGCGATGCAAAAAAGCGAAGAGCTTAAAGAAGTAATCCAGGTGGTGTATGATCAATTTGTTCACTTAAATATTAATGTGGAACATACGGGGTTTATTTTGGATTATAAAAAAAGAGACGATATGTTTATCTGGCTGGCTGACAAGCACGAAGTTCCCTCACAAATAACCATTCCTTATTTTGATTCTCCGCATTGGAATAGTTTTATTGAAGCAAAAGCAACAGGAAAAAATTTCTTTGCAAATCTTCTTTCTTTTGAAGAGAAAAACAAATTTTACCAGGATCTTTTTAAATTGTTCCGTGTACCAGACGAAGCAAAGGAATATTATTTTAGTTGCCCCGGTCTCGCTATATCTACTGTATTGTTGGATAATGTTAGCCTGTACATTGAGAATTTCGAAGGCATTCCTTATACCGATGAAGAGAATATTACGCTGATGCGTTTGGGAAAAGTGTTTCAGCAAACCTATACCCGTTTTCTCGATTTGCAAAAAGCAGAAGCGCAGGCAAAAGAATCGCAAATCCAATTGGCATTAGAAAGAGTTCGTGCAAGAACCATGGCGATGCAAAAGAGCGATGAGCTTTCTGAAACGGTATATGTTCTTTTTCAACAGTTCGAAGAACTGGGGGAGAACCCTGACCAGGCAACAATCGGGGTAATCAACGAAGATGAAAAACTAATCGAATATTGGGTTACGATGTATGGAAAACCAATAAATAAGGTATTCAAATTTTCTATTGACGAACCAAACGTCACCAATAAAATTTATAAAGCTTGGAAAGAAAATAAAAAATCTTTGATGATTGATTTGAGCGGAGATGCATTAACAGAATTTATGGCCTATCGTGCTGAGAAAGGTGGTGCAGCAATAAATCCGGACGAAAAACGAAGAGTCATTAACGTCGCTTTTTTCACAAAGGGATTACTGAATGTACAATCCAATGAAGAACGTTCTGAAGAAAGTATAAAACTCCTGGAACGCTTTGCATCTGTGTTCGAACAAACCTATACCCGTTTTCTCGACCTGCAAAAAGTAGAAGCACAGGCAAGGGAATCGCAGATACAATTGGCATTGGAAAGAGTGCGTGCAAGAACAATGGCAATGCAACGAAGCGATGAATTGCAGGATGCTGCCAGTGTTATGGTACAACAGATACAGACATTGGGCGTGCCACAATTTGGGTCTGGTTTTAATATCTGGGACGACGACAGAAAAGCTGCAACCGCCTGGATGTGTAACGTTATAACAGATAACCTTCCGCCACCATTCAAAACATCAAGTTCTGAAGATATATTTCTTGATATTCATGATGCTGCCCAAAGAGGCGAATCTTTGTTTGTGAGAGAACAAGCCGGTAAGGAATTGGAAACTCATTACAAGTACATGAATTCAATCCCGGTTTTTAGAGAATATGCAGAAAGAGTATCTGTTGAAGGTTTTTCTATACCCGATTTTCAAATTATGCATTGTGCTTTTTTTTCACAGGGTTATCTGAAGTTTATTACCTATGAGCCGGTACCCGAAGCTTATGATATTTTCAAACGCTTTGCCAAAGTGTTTGAACAAACCTATACCCGTTTTCTCGATCTGCAAAAAGCAGAAGCGCAGGCAAGAGAAGCACAGATAGAAGCAGCATTGGAAAAAGTTCGCTCACGGTCTTTAGCTATGTATAAAAGTGATGATCTGAGAAATGTAGTTAGTGTGGTATTAGAACAATTACAAAGCCTGGGTTTTGTAATGGAAGGAGGTGCAGCACAAATCGGAATATTTCATGAAGATTCAAATGAATTTATTCAGTGGTCCGCTGATCCCATGTTGCAGACAGTTAATTCATACCGGATTCCTTATAATGACAATCCTGTGTTCGCAGATTTTCTCCGGGCTAAAAAAGAAGGAAAGGATTTCTTTTTTCATGTTTATTCTTTTCAAGAAAAAAACACTTGGTTTAATTGGGCTTTTGAGCATACAGATTTTAAAAATCTACCAAACGAGTTTAAAAAAGTTTTATTGGAAAGCGATAGTTTTGCTCATTGGACTGCCTTTGAAAAAAACTCAGTTATCACCGTAAATAATATTTTAAACAAATTTCTGTCTGAAGATCAGATTAACATAATAAAACGCTTCGCCAAAGTATTCGAACAAACCTATACCCGCTTCCTCGATCTGCAAAAAGCAGAAGCACAGGCAAGAGAAGCACAGATAGAATTGGGATTGGAAAGAGTAAGGGCAAGAGCTATGGCTATTCACAGTTCTGAAGAGTTGAAGGAAGTGGTGAGGACATTATTCGAAGAGCTGACCCATCTTGATGTAAATCTTCAGGCTTGTTTGATCGCCACTTTTGATGGGGCTACTTTGGATCAAAGAGCCTGGATGATTCATCTCAAAACGAACGAACCCTATGTTCTTCTGATACCGCATAACGAACAGCTCTTTTATCAGGAGATGCTTAAAGCATGGAAGGAAAGAAACCATAGCTGGACATATATGCTGGAAAATGAAGCAAAAATTAAGTGGGAAAGCTTCCTCTTTTCTGACACAGACTTCAGACTTCTTCCGCAGGAAGTTAAAGAGGGAATGCAGAAACCTGGAAAGGTATTTTTTGCTGCCTCTTACTATAATTACGGAGCTATACAAGTGTCAAGTCCTGAACCATTTTCCAATCAAAGTATTGATATATTACAACGCTTCAGTAAAGTATTTGATTTGTCTTATACACGGTTTCTCGATTTGCAAAAAGCAGAAGCACAGGCAAGAGAAGCGCAGATAGAATTAGGATTAGAAAGAGTGCGTGCGAGAGCTATGGCTATGCAAACCTCAGAAGAACTCAATGCGCTTATTGGAATTGTATTTACTGAACTTACAAAACTGGAATTGGTTTTAACAAGATGTGTAATTATAATTTATGATGCTGAAACAAAAGGAGCACAGTGGTGGATGGCAAATTCAGAGGCTCCGTCTGCCCCAATGAATTTTTTTGTAAAGTACGCTAATCTTCCATTTTTTAATATGAACCTGAAAGGATGGGAAGAACGTGATTTAAAATGGCAATACATACTCGAAGGCGAAAACAAAATTGTTACCGATAATTTTTTATTTAATGAAACAGAATTAAAAACATTGCCTGATTTTGTAATTGAAGGGATGAAAGCGCCGCACAAAGTTTATCTGAATGCCTCGTTCAACAATTTCGGAAATCTTACGCTGGCAACACTTGAACCTTTATCGGAAAAGCATTTTGATATATTGCTTCGCTTTGCAAAAGTTTTTGATTTAACCTATACCCGTTTTAATGATTTGCAAAAAGCAGAAGCACAGGCAAGAGAAGCAACCATTGAAGCGGCATTGGAAAGGGTAAGAAGACAAACAATGGCCATGTTTAAAAGCAGTGATTTATTAGAAGTGATCAGTGTTTTATCGGAACAGTTCCTTCATCTTGGATTCAAAATTCATTCTGCAAATTTTAATACCAGCTACCGTCAGAAGGACTGGAATCTTTGGTTATATAATCCCGGAACCCCAATGTATCCTGACCAAATTCACATTCCCTATCTCGATACTCCATTCTTCAACCGTACATTGGAAAGTCTTGCTAATGGCGATGACTTTACTGCTTTTGTTTTTAGCAAAGAAGAAAAAGACGAATTTCTGGATCATTTGTATTCTACCACAATCGCAAAAAATGCTTCTGAAGAAAGAAAAAGATTTTCTTACGATGCCCCTGGCTTTGCATGGTCAACAGTTTATTTAAAAAACACAGCCTTGACAATTGCCAACTATGATGCCGAACCATATACGGAAGAACAGAATGGAATCCTTCGCAGGTTTGGGAATGTATTCGAACAATCATACACCCGCTTCCTCGATCTGCAAAAAGCAGAAGCACAGGCAAGAGAAGCACAGATTGAAGCAGCTTTGGAAAAAGTTCGCGGAAATGCAATGGCTATGCACAACAGTAATGATCTTTCTTCTACTGCGAGCATGGTTTTTACAGAGTTGAGAAAGTTAGGTATTAATCCAATACGTTGCGGGGTAGGATTGCTGAATAAAGAATCAAGAAAAGCACAATTATATTCTGCCACTTCATCCACTGCCGGAGATAGCCTTGCATTGGTTGGTTGGGTCATGTTATCGGAACATCCTGTGCTTGAGAAAATTTATGATACATGGTTAAAGAACGAAGATTATTTTCCTGAACTAAGCGGAGCACAACTTAAATCCTATTACGAATTGCTTCTAAAAGGCTTACCGGTAAAAGTACCGGATTGGGAAGACGCACAAAAACAATACGGTCATTTTCTTGCTTTCTCGGTTGGTTGTTTATATGCGTGGTCAGAGTTTCCTTATAATGATTCAGAAATAAAAATTTTAAAAAGATTTGCCACGATCATTGATCTTACTTTCAGGCGTTATATTGAATTGCAGCAATCAGAAGCCAATGCCAAAGAAGCTATAAGGCAGGCTGCTCTTGATCGCATACGGGCAGACATTGCATCTATGCGAACTATTAGTGACCTTGACAGGATAACACCGTTGATCTGGAATGAACTTACCATACTCGGTATTCCATTTATCCGTTGTGGTGTTTTTATTATGGATAATGAACAACAGCTCATTCATACTTTCCTTTCTACTCCCGAAGGAAAAGCGATCGCTGCATTTCATTTACCATACAATTCTCCTGGCCATATCGGGCAGGTATTAAATCACTGGCAGCAGGGGAAAAATTATATAGATCATTGGGATGAAGCAACCTTTACTGAATTTGCTGATACTTTAGTAAAACAGGGATCTCTTGCTTCTTCAGAACAATACATGCAAACACTTCCCCCGGATGGATTTTACCTGCACTTCCTTCCCTTTTTACAAGGCATGTTATATGTCGGGAATGCAACAAAATTAGGTAAGGAAGAAATTGATCTGATACAGTCAGTGGCTGATGCTTTCTCGACTGCCTATGCACGTTATGAAGATTTTAATAAACTGGAAGCCGCCAAAAAACAGGTAGACCATACCCTGAATGAATTACAGGTAACCCAAAAGCAACTTATCCAATCTGAGAAGATGGCTTCACTTGGAGAACTCACCGCCGGCATTGCTCATGAGATACAAAACCCGCTAAATTTCGTGAATAATTTTTCTGAAGTAAATAAAGAACTATTGGTTGAGATGAAAGATGAAATTAAAAAAGGAAATATGAATGAAGTGGATTCAATTGCAGATGATGTAATTAGTAACGAAGATAAAATTATCCATCATGGTAAACGTGCTGATGCCATTGTAAAGGGAATGTTGCAACATTCACGGATAAGCACAGGTGTAAAAGAGCCAACAGATATTAATGCATTAGCTGATGAATATTTGAGATTAAGCTACCATGGATTACGTGCAAAAGACAAAGAATTTAATGCTGAAATGATAACAGATTTTGATGCGACGATCGGAAAAATAAATATCGTTCCACAGGATATAGGAAGGGTACTGTTGAATTTATACAACAATGCATTTTACGCAGTAACTGAGAAAAAGAAATCATCAGAAGCTGGTTATGAGCCCACTGTTTCAGTAAGTACAAAGAAATCCGGAAATAGTGTGTTGATTACTGTTAGTGATAATGGCAATGGCATTCCTCAAAAAATAAAAGAAAAAATATTTCAACCTTTCTTCACCACAAAACCAACAGGGCAGGGAACGGGGCTAGGATTAAGTTTGAGTTATGATATTGTGAAGGCACACAGTGGAGAGTTGAATGTGGAAAGTGAAGAAGGGAAAGGAAGTAAATTTATTATTCAATTACCGGTAATTTTCAATGCATAAACTAACTATAATGAAAAGATTCCTAGTTTTGTTAATTGCTGTCAATTCAGTCCTCATAGTATTTGGGCAGAGTAGAGACACTCTGTTACAACGGCTTGCAACTGCGAAAGAGGACACTAATAAAGTAAACTTGCTTAATGCAATTAGTTTCCGTTATGCATGGTCTGATGCTGACACCAGCATCATGTATGCGCAACATGCAGTGGATTTAGCACAAAAAATAAATATGGAGAAAGGAATAGCAGATGCACAGCTAAATATGTGCGCTGCTTTTACAACGTTAGGAAATTATTCCCGTGCCCTGGACAACGCATTTAAGTCACTGGTTTTTTATGAAAAAACAAATGATGGTCAAAACCTGCAATTCACAAATCAATTGATTGCCGGCTGTTACAGGGACCTGGGAGATTACAACAACAGCTTGGTCTATTTTAACAAGGCGCTGAAGTTAGCAGGAAAAGATACGGGGGCGATTGCTATGGTGTCAGGTTTAATCGGTTCTGTCTATCAAAGAAATAATCAACCTGATTCTGCAATTCTGTTTTTAAAAAAGAGCTATGAAATATTAAGTAACAGGACTTTTGTAAATGTGGAACTTGGAAATTCCTATGCCAAAAAGGGTAATTATGATTCTGCAATGTATTATTACAGAAAAGCGATTCCACTCGCTTTGCAAAACCATACGGAAGTAGATCTGATTGATATTTACAGCGGGATTGCTCAACTTTATAAAGCAAAAAGTAATTTGGATTCTGCTGCATGGTATGCCAAAAAAGCCCTGGATGAAAAAAGTGGAAAAACGTATCCTATCGGTTTGTTACATGCAGCAACCATACTCACAGATTTATATGAATCGGAAAACAAACAGGATAGTGCTTTCAAATACATAAAAATTTCTATCAGTTTAAAAGACAGTTTGTTTAACAGAGAAAAAACAATCGCTTTTCAAAACCTTGCGTTTAAAGAACAGGAGAAGCAAAAAGAAATCGAAGCTTCGAAACTCCAATACGAAAACCGTCTTAAAATGTATTCTTTGCTGGGCATATTATTGATGGTATTGTCGATTGCAGTCATATTGTTCAGAAATAACCGGCAGAGGCAAAAAGCTTTTGCGCTGCTTCAAAAACAAAAGGAGCAGATAGATTTACAAAAAGCAAAAGCTGAGCAGGCACTTGAGGACCTGAGAGTAACGCAGGCCCAGCTAATACAATCCGAGAAAATGGCTTCTCTCGGTGAAGTCACCGCAGGCATTGCTCACGAAATACAGAACCCATTAAACTTCGTAAATAATTTTTCTGAAGTGAATAAGGAATTGCTTGGAGAACTAAAAGAAGAGGCAGATAAAGGGAATATTGATGAAGTAAAATCAATCGCTAATGATGTAATAGAAAATTCAGAAAAAATAAATCATCATGGCAAACGTGCCGATGCCATTGTAAAAGGAATGTTGCAACACTCACGGTCAAGCACAGGTGTAAAAGAGCCAACAGATATAAATGCTTTGGCTGATGAATATTTGAGATTAAGTTATCATGGTTTACGGGCAAAGGATAAAGAATTCAATGCTATCATGAAAACCAATTTTGATCAGTCAATAGCTACCATCAATATCATCCCACAAGACATTGGGAGAGTGCTGCTTAACTTATACAACAATGCATTTTATGCTGTGAATGAGAAAAAGAAGCAACAACATGAAGGCTATGGGCCTGAGGTTTCTGTAAGCACCAAAAAGATAAATGATAAAGTAGTACTAACGTTGAAAGATAACGGCAATGGTATTCCGCAAAAAGTAGTAGATAAAATATTTCAGCCATTTTTTACTACCAAACCAACAGGCTCAGGAACTGGACTGGGATTGAGTTTGAGTTATAATATTGTGAAAGCACACGGTGGAGAAATAAAGGTAAATACCGTTGAAGGGGAATTTACAGAGTTTGTAATTCAGTTGCCAATATCAGTATAATTAGATTAATTTTCTTCACGCAATATAAAAGCAATGAATGGAGAGGAGGATTTAGATGAGGTACCAAAGAACAATGATACCCCTGAAGATGTGAATGAAAATGCTTCACAGGAGCAAACTATTGAACAATTAAAAACTCAATCTGAAAATATGGAAGTACATCATCACCCCGATTTGCATCACAGAAAGAAACACTGGAAAGAATATTTCCTTGAATTCTTAATGATATTTCTTGCTGTAACACTGGGGTTTTTTGCAGAAAGTATCAGGGAGCATTTCAGTGAAGCGGCAAAAGAAAAAGAATACCTGTCAGAGATTATTGATGATTTGAGAGAAGACTCACTTGAATGTGCAGCATCGGGCGTTATTTCCATCAATACCCGTATAGGAAATTCCTGCGATACGCTTATTGATATTTTATCTGCAAAGAACCCACAGAAAGAAGATATTCTCCGTGGGTACTTCATGTATCACAGGATCCTTATGGACTGGTTTGTAGTTTATTTTGAGGATGCCACATGGTCTCAGCTCAAAAATAATGGTGGTTTGAGGTTAATAGAAAACCGCACTGTGGTAAGAGCAGTCAACGATTACTATAAATGGGCAAATATATTAAATGATGAAGTTGATGGGGTCAAAGGAAGGTTTTATGCAATCAATAATAATGAGGGAAGAAAGGTGTTTGATAAAAGGATGATCAGGGCAATGCTTGACACCATTGACAGCAAAGGCTTCAGTGTTGGTTTTAAAGCTTCCAGCAAAATCATACATCAGTTTGCCTCTGCAAGCGATTTGAAATTTGCAAACAGTGGTCCAGACGTTATTTTAGGTCTATGCAATGATTTAAGGTTTTATAAGAGCCAACTTATGATGTACGACAAATTGGTAGCCAAGCAAGGGAAAAGATCTGAAAGCCTGGTTCAATTGATTGAGAAGGAATACCATCTTCATTAAATGACTGAAAGCGCTATACAAATGAAGAATTAAAACTAAAAACTGAAACGAAAAACATGGAAGTACATCATCATCCTGACATTCATCATAAGCCCAAAAAATGGAAAGAATATTTTCTTGAGTTCTTGATGATATTTCTTGCCGTAACACTTGGCTTTTTTGCGGAAAGCCTGCGCGAAAACATAGTGAATTCTCATAAAGAACATCAATACATGACAAGCATGGTTACTGATCTAAAAAGAGATACGGCAGAATTGTCGCAATATCTTGCCTGGCAGCAATATGATATGAGTAAAATGGACAGCGCATTGAAAATTCCTGTTGAAAAACTAAACTACATTGATATGCAGGACATATTTTATCATCATTTCGTTTATTTCTATTCATGGGTTTTCCTTTTTTATCAGAATGATAACACTTTCACGCAATTAAAGAACGAAGGTGGATTCAATGTTATAAGGTATAAGGCAATTACCGATTCGATTGGCGGGCTGGAGTTGTTTTATAATCAGCAGGTAAAACTAAATGGCAATTATTATAATGATGATTACAAAAAAGTGGAAGAACTTGGGGCTCATATCATGATTATGCCAGAGCCTCCTGTATGGTCGGAAGACACGCTTTATAAATTTTATCCCCGCCATGTTGAAGTATTAACACGAAATGATCGTCCGTCACTGGAAGAACTCTATTCATGGATACGAAACGAAAAAGGAACACTGCGGGTGTATATGAGTAATGAAAAGATATACCGTGAAGCGGCGATAAGGCTGATTGGCCAGATATATAATAAATATCACCCGAAAAATAATTAAGCAAAAAAAATGGAAGTACATCATCACCCACACGTAGAAAAGAAAAATTTCAAAGAATATTTTTTGGAATTCTTAATGATATTTCTTGCTGTGACAATGGGATTTTTTGCAGAGAATGTGAGAGAGCATTTTGATGAAGAAAAAACTACAAAACAATATCTTGAAGATTTCAGGCAGGAACTGCTGCAGAACAAAGATTTGTACCAACGCTATGATAGTTTTTTTGCACAAAAAATACCTGCTACAGACAGCCTAATAAACATTTTTATAAATAAAAAAGAAAACGATGAACTTACAAAAAGTGCCCGTCTTATAAATTCTACAAGGCGGGTATTTGTTTCAACCATAAGCAAGGCTGCCTATGACCAAATGGTAAATTCGGGCGGCTTGAAATATATTCATGACGCAGCATTCAGAGATTCACTAACCATTTATGAAGGTGGTATTTACGACTTCGAAAAATACAACGAGATTGTTGATGACTACCGATCAGATGCTTTCCCTGATGTAAGTTCTATAGAGCCATTGTATAGCATGGCCCAGAATACAGGCGATGCAAATGTGGCGATAGCTCCATTTGCAGAACTCACACAAAAAGAAAGAACAGAAATACTGAACTTTTACAGCATCTATTTAGTCCGATATATATCTGACAAGAATATTGCTCACAGATTAAATAAAATGAATGATGAACTTATTAAAATGCTGGATATTATGCTAAATAAATAAATCACCTAAACACAATCAAATGGAAGTACATCATCACCCGCATTTGCCGCAGGGCGAAAAGAAGAAATTTAAAGAATATTTTTTGGAATTCTTAATGATTTTCCTTGCGGTAACGCTTGGATTTTTTGCAGAAAACATTAGGGAAAATATATCAAACCATGATCGTGAACTTAACTACATGAAAGGAATTGTACAAGACTTAAAAGAAGATACAACGGAAATGAACAATATCTTTTTAAAACAACATTTTTTGTTAAGCCAAATAGACAGTGCGTTAAGTATACCTGTTGAAAGACTTAATAACATTAATACTCAGGATACTTTTTATCATCACTACATTTATTTCTTTTCCCTGTTGTCACAATTTAATCCGCATGATAACACACTTACTCAATTGAGAAATGCGGGAGGTTTTAGCGTTATTCGTCATGAAGGTGTGCTCGATTCTATCGGCGAATTGGATTTGTATTATTTGAATTTACTGAAATCAGATAATGATTATTACAACACTTATTATTTGAGAGTAACCGACGCAGGTGCAAAAGTGATTAAATGCCCGCCCTTCATTTTAAACATAAATGACAATGTAAAAATGCTGCATAACACAGAAGTTCTTAGTGTTTACAACCTACCGTTGTTACAGCAACTCTACAGTTACATTAACATGGAGAAAGGACAATTGATGCAATGTATAGACCGTCAGACAGGATACCGTGATAAAGCAGTGAGGCTGATTAATTACATCAATAAAAAATACAACCTTAACTGATTCTGATAACAAAATAACAGCCAATAAGAGAAATGGAAGTACATCATCATCCGCACGTCGAAAAAAAAGGAATCAAAGAATATTTTTTGGAATTCTTAATGATATTTCTTGCAGTAACACTTGGTTTTTTTGCAGAGAATGTAAGGGAAAAAATTACAGACAACAATAAAGAAAGAGAATACGTGGAGAGTATAGTGCAAGATTTGAAATCAGATACTACGGAAATGGCCTATGCAATAGCAGGTTGGAATAAATCAAATTCAAATGCAGACAGTATTTTAACTTACCTGAAAAAAGACCTTTCCCCCGTAACTGTAAACGTTCTCTATAATCTTCTTAATCGCAACTTCTTTCATTTCAATTTATTCAAATACAATGACAAGACAATACAAGAATTAAAAAGTTCAGGAGATTTTCGATTGATCAGGAATAGAGAAATTACAGATTCAATTATGGCTTTTGATGTAGATATGAAATATATCTTAATGCATGAACAAGATATAAAAGATTTTATGATGGCTTCAAAAGATATTGAATCTAAAATCTTTGATTTCTCTCAATTAAATGGGAACAACACATCTGACCTCTCTCAATTAAATGGAAACACGTCATTGATAATCCAAATTAGAGAAGCAAATCATACAGAGGTGCATAATGGAACACTCCTAACCACCGATAAGCAAACAATTGCTGAATATTATAATAAGCTATATACTTTCCATCGTATCTCAAAATATCATACATATCTCTACACAAAAGATAAAAAAAAGGCTACACCTGTTATTAGAGCAAATTCAAAAATATTATCATTTAGAGGATGAGTGAACACCAAAATAAATTAAATCCGCCAGGGGCAAGCCAGGAAGAAGAGGTGGATAACATCGCTTTTCAATAACAAACTGAAAACCATAAATTAAAGAAATGGAAGTACATCATCACCCACAAGTAGAAAAGAAAAATTTCAAAGAATATTTCACGCAGTTCATTCTTCCACAGATGCCATCTGAAGCCACTCAATATACAACAAGTAGCAAGGATTAATTTCCTGTTTGGAAAATAGGATGAATTACAATTTATTGAAAAGAAATAAGAATTTTGATGATACAATTCATATCAACTTACCAATCGGGCTCTGTGTGTCTGTTTGTAAATATCCCTGGCAAGCCTTCAAGCTCAATCCACACTTTCTTGGTTTCTTTATAATGAGTAGCTACTAAAAAATTGTCTGGAACAAAAGCTTAACTGTGATACTTTTGTACTGCAAATAAATATAAGTCTGTATGGCGAGGATATTAGTAATTGACGATGATAAAGCCGTGCTCGGGGTAGTAGAAACTATTCTGGTAAAGGAAGGGTATGATGTTGAAATAATTTCTGACTGGAGGGTTGTATTCGCAAAAATAAAAGAATATAAACCGGACCTCGTTATACTCGACATTTTTATTTCGGGAGCAGATGGCAGGGTTATTTGTAAAGAATTGAAAAAATCTAAAACCACGCTAAAAATTCCGGTCATACTTTT
>Ga0307373_10005246_pt1 | contig 21304 bp, 19 predicted proteins | sample OX2MG_FD_202534 | JGI IMG/M metagenome (GOLD analysis project Ga0307373, IMG submission 202534) | Soil microbial communities from Risofladan, Vaasa, Finland - OX-2 | ecosystem: Environmental > Terrestrial > Soil > Coastal area > Acid sulfate soil | place: Finland: Risofladan, Vaasa | collected...
ATCGGCATCGCCGCGCCGATACTCGTGGTCATCTTTCGCATGATTCAGGGCTTCGCGCTTGGCGGCGAAGTGGGTCCCACGACGGCGTTTCTGATGGAGTCCGCTCCACCGGAACGGCGCGGCTTTTATACCTCATTCCAGTATTGGACGCAGGATTTTTCCGTGCTTGTTGCGGGCCTGGTGGGATTCACTCTATCCAGCTTTTTAAACGATCGTCAACTGCAGAGCTTCGGCTGGCGCATCGCTTTTTTGGTCGGCGCGGCGATCGTGCCGTTCGGACTGATGATGCGGCGCAGCCTTCCGGAGACGTTTTACTCGCACGGAGGCAAGGGCGAACGCGTCCCGCTGCGCCCCTACCGCTGGATCGCCCTGATTGGGCTGATTCTGCTGGCTAGCGGAACGATCGGCACGTACGTCTCCGATTACATGACCACGTATGCGATCAGCACACTGCACATGCCCGCCAACATCGCCTTCTCCGCAACGGTGGTCATCGGGCTCTGCGGGGTCACGTTCGACCTCCTCAGCGGAATCCTGTCAGACCGCTTTGGGCGCAAGCCGGTGATGCTGATACCCGGCATCCTTCTGCTTCTTGCGATCGTTCCCTCCTTTTACTTCATTAATTACTACCACACCACGGCATCCCTGCTCATCGCCACGGCGGTGCTCTACACTTTGGCCGCGCTATCGACCGGGCCGTTTCTGATCTGGCTCACGGAATCTCTGCCGGCGGGAATCCGCTCAGGAGGAGTAGCGGTAGTCTACGCTGTGTCGATCGCTTTGTTTGGGGGAACAACCCAGCTGATCATCACCTGGCTGATCAAAGTGACGCGCAGCCCAGAGGCGCCGGCGTGGTATTGGGCGGGCGCCGCGCTCGTCGGAATCGGTGCGATGCTCGCAACGCACGAAACCGCGCCTCACAAGCTGTCGCAAAAACAGATTTCCTCGAGCGCTGCGCCTCGCTAACGAATCGCTCGAATGTGGCGATTACGCACGGTGACCGCGAAAGAGGCTGCCGATCTGGATGTACAAGCCTTCGATGGCCCGAAAAAATTCCTTGAGCCCTGAGGTTTCGTGCGTCACATCGTGGGTAGCCAAATCGGCGGAGATCGAATGGCTCAGCTGCGTGGCGCGCCGGATGCGCTCGGAAATAATCAGCGGCAACACGGTTTGTGGGTCGTGCTGCTTGAGCTGGCGTTCCTGCCACTCCTGAACGGCCCAGGCCGTCTTGCGCACGTAGTCCACGGCATCGCGAAAATCGCGCAGGATGCGTGGATCCACGCCTCCCGACTTGATCGCTTCTTCGATCTTGGCGAGCTGCGCGCTGGTCTTTTTAAGCTGGAAGTTAACACCCCAGAAGGTTTCACTCGGCTGCAGCAGCTCGACGGCCACGCCCAGCACAGTACCGTCCTTTGCGCGACGAATCGCGGCGACGCGCGCCTGCGCCTCTTCTCCCGAAACCAAATTCTTGATCGCGATTTGGGCTCCTGGCCCGGGGTACCTTTTCATCTCCAGCAGGCCGCCTTGACCATTCACTTCTAGGGCTTCGGCGGACTCGGTGACGCTATTGCCACTGGCGTCCTTCCACATCGCTTCGATCGGCACGACCACGCGAAAACGGTTTCCCTTGCGCTGTTCTGCCCGCGTGGGTGGCCGGCCCAGGATTTGCCCGTTCATAAAGAGCCTCCCTCGAGGATTATCAGTTGTTATACCACCCAGTTACAAAATAAAGTACGTAGTAATACGCTGTTTTTACGTTTTGAACGAGGTTGAAGTGTCTTGGTGGTCAACGGAGCACCGCGAATTCGCCGCTGCTGAGCAAATAGCAGTCGTCCTGCAGGCCGAGCCCGGCATTGAAGTTAAGCCCGACCTTGCACTCGCCGCTCAGTCGGCGTTAAATAGACAGGAAATGCTCCCAGGTTGTAATGGAGGAATGGTTCCTAGCGCTGGTCCCATGGCTGCTGCCGCGGAGTTACGCTCGCTTTTTCTTCGCCGAAGCGCCTATTTGGCTTTCGGATTGCTCCTTGGACTTCTGATGATTTTCGCCGCGGCTCCCGCTGCTAGCGCGCTGACGCCACAGCAAGCCGAACGCGCGCACTCCCTCAGTCTGAAGTTAAAGTGCATGTGCGGTGGCTGCGATGATACCGCTGGCACCTGCAATCATAGCGGCGGCGCGTTCGCGGGCCCCTGCGCTACGGCGCGGGCAGAGCTAAAGGAAATCGATCAGCGCATCTCGCGCGGCGAATCCGACGACCTCATTCTCCAAGATTTCGTGCAGGAATATGGCCCCAGTGTTCTGGTTTCCCCGCCGGCCAAGGGCTTCGACTGGCTTGTGTGGGTCATGCCGGTCTTGTTGCCATTGCTGGCCTTTGCCCTGGTGTGGGCGCTGGTCCGCCGCTGGCGCCATCGCGCAACTCTGCAGCCCGTCGCAGCCGACGGTCCGCCGGTTTCCGACGAACTGATTGCCCGCGCCCGCCGCGAAGCTGAAAAGGAATCCGATGAGTAACCTCGATATCGGCATCGCCTGCCTGTTGCTCACGGTAGCCGTGCTGGTGTTCGTTTTTGGCGTCAAACTGGACGCATCTGACGCCGTGCCGCACCGCACCAAGCTCGATCAGCTCCTGGAACGCCGCGACGCCATCTACGAAAATCTTCGCGACCTGCGTTTTGAACATCGCGCCGGAAAATTTTCCGACGAGGATTTCGAGGAGATCAAGCAGTCGCTCGAAATTGAGGCCGCTCGGGTGCTCGCCGAGATGGACACGCTCACTGGCGGGGCTCCCACTCCCGCTACTCGCCAGGCAGCCTCCGAGAAGGGACGTCGTTCATGATTCGTCGCAGTTGGAAGAAGTTTTCGCTCGCCAGCGCGCTGCTCTGTTTTTTCGCATCGGCCGCATTTGCTGGAACAGTCTCCGGCACGATCACCAATGGCACCACGGGCAAAGTCGCTTCCGGAGTCCAGGTGATTTTGATTCAGCTAATGGGCGGCATGAAGCCGGTTGCCAACACGAAATCCGACGCCCAGGGCCACTACCAGTTCGATAATCCTCTGCTCGGGCAAGGACCGATGCTTCTGCGCGCCGTCTATCGCGGCGTCTTGTACCACGAGCCGGTGACGCCCGGAACCACCAACGTCAATATCGACGTATTCGAGCCCACCAGCAAAGCCAATGCGATCGATGTGACGGCTCACGCCATCATCGTGCAACCCAGTGGCCCGAATCTCAACGTCGACGAGGAATACAACATCGACAACAACACCAAGCCGCCGCTAGCCTTCTACCGATCCGGCGGTACATTCAAATTCACGCTCCCCGCTGGCGCGCAGATCAGTCAAGTGACCGCTGGAATTGCAGCCGCCGGAATGCCGCCGGTGATTCAGAGCACCACCGACGTGGGCAACAACGAGAAAGCCATCGACTACGCGTTTCGCCCCGGATCGAGCCGCGTGGGAATCACCTACACGGTTCCCTATCCGAGCAATCAGACGCAGCTTAACTTTTCGTCGCCGTATACCATTGGACGCTTGGCGATATTCGCACCGCCAACCGTGCAGGTTGCCGGAGGCGATTTCGCGCCCGCCGGCTCGGAGCAAGGCTTCAACGCGTATCTGCGCCAATCGGTCGCACCAAACACGCCCGTAGAGGTAGCGATCTCGGGGACCGCGCCTCCGCCTGCCGACGATGCCGGCAATGGCGACGCGAACTCCGCGGACAATTCGCAGAATCCGTCCGTCAATTCGCATGTGGACGACGGCGCGCAGACGGCCCCAGTCGCCACGGTCACCACTCTTCCGGCGCGCATCGACAGCCTGAAATGGATCGTTGTAGGTGGCTTTGTCGCGCTCTTCGCGCTCGGCCTGATTTTCGTGCTGCGCCAGCCACAAGTGGCGCCAGCGACTCCAGACGGTGAGGCCGCGGCTCTACCGCCTGCGCCCGCGAAAAAATCCGCGCAGGCCAAGCCCGTGCGAGCGTCTGCTTCGGCAGCGGCGTCAGACGCTAAATCCGCGCCTGCGGCGGTAGCAACCGCAGAGCAATTGCCGACCGAAACCGAAGTCGAGCACGAAGTTCGCGGCAGCCTCGATGAACTGAAAGACTCGCTCTTCCGCCTCGAACTTCGCCGCGAGGCCGGCACCATCTCCGAAGAGGAATATCTGCGCCGTCGCGACCGCGTGCAGAAAACCCTGCGCGATTTGGTGAAAGGCTAGATGGCGGCTTTGGATGCCGCCATGGATCGCCCCATGGACCACACTATGACCGGCGCTTCCTCCACGCCGCTGCAACGCTCCGCGTCTGCTGTGGATCAGGTCGCATCCGCTGGCCTGGGTGTTGCCTTCGAGAAAATCGAGAAGCGCTTCGGATCGCTGATCGCTCTGCGCGGTGTGTCGCTCGAAATCGCGCCCGGAGAGTTTGTCGCATTGCTTGGCCACAACGGCGCGGGTAAGACAACTCTGCTTCGCATCACCGCCTCGCTCATGTCGCCCACAAGCGGCCGAGTGCTCTTCCCCGGCCTTCCGCCCGGTGCGTCGCCAAAATCCTTAATCGGCATGGTCGGCCACAGCACTTTGCTTTACGACGAGCTCACCGCCGCGGAAAATCTCTCGCTCTTCGCCCAGCTTTACGGGCTGACCAGCATTTCAGAGCGCGTGCAACAAGGTCTCGCCGCGTGCGGGCTCGCTTCTCGCGCCGGCAGCATCGTCCGCAACTTTTCGCGCGGAATGCGCCAGCGCCTGGCCATCGCACGCGCGCTGCTGCACGCCCCGCGCCTGCTGCTGCTCGACGAACCTGCCGCTGGCCTCGACCGCCAGGGCGCCGCGTGGTTCGCCGAAACGCTCGCTGGACTTCGCCAATCCGGTGCAACCATCATCATGAGCACGCACGCGCGCAACGAGTCGCTCGACCTCGCCACCCGCGCAGTTTCGCTTTCCTCAGGGCGCGTGGAGCTCGACAGCGGCTCCGGCGGCGATCCGCGCCAGATACTTGCCGCGCTTCGGGCGGAGGCGTAAGTGTCCACCGCGCGCGCCGCCGCTATCTTGCTGGCGAAAGAACTGCGCCTCGAATTCCGCACCCGCGAGCTTTTGAACGCCACCGTGGTCTTCGCCATCGTCGTCGTCGTGCTGTTCAGCTTCGCGTTCGATCCCACACCCGCAGAATCGCGCCGTTACGGCCCGGGCCTGCTATGGATCGCATTCCTGTTTTCCGGCTCGCTGATGCTGCATCCCTCGTTTGCGCGCGAGCAATCGAACGACACGCTGGACGCCCTGCGCATGGCGCCGATATCGAGCTTCGCCATTCTGCTCGGCAAAATGCTCGCCAATTTCATTTTCCTTTCTCTCGCGGAAGTCGTTCTCGTTCCTGTATTCGCCGTGCTCTACGACGTTTCGCTGGCGGGCATCGTCGGGCGGTTGGCTCTCGTTCTGGTGCTCGGCACCATCGGAGTGATCGTCACCGGCACGGTTTTCTCCGCCATTTCGGCGCACGCACGTATGCGCGAACTGCTGCTGCCGCTGCTTATGTTGCCAATCCTTGCGCCGCTTTTGATCGCCGCCGTGGAATCCACCGCGGCGCTTTTTTCGCAGCAGCCATATCTCGACCAAACCTGGGTCGCATTCCTCGCGGGGTTTGACGTTGTCTTTTTGACTGCGTCGTGGCTTCTGTGCGATTTTCTAATGGAGGAGTAGTTTTGGAGTTCGCGTTATGAAATCTCGAATCGTAGGTTCGGCTTTCGCCGCCGCGCTGATCATTTTCGCCGGTTATGCGGCGCTTTATATCGCGCCCGAGGAAGCCACCATGCACGAAGTCCAGCGGATCTTCTATTTCCATGTGTCCGCCTGGGTGGCCACCTTTACCGCGTTCACCATCGTGTTCATCTCGAACATCGCGTATCTCACCACGCGCGGGCAGCGCTGGGACAGCCTGGGCGTCTCCGCCGCGGAAGTGGGCATCGCCTGCTGCTCGATCGGCCTGATTACCGGTCCGCTTTGGGCCAAGCCGGTGTGGGGAATCTGGTGGACCTGGGACGCACGCCTAACCACCACGTTCATCATGTGGCTGATGTACATCTCCTACCTGATGCTTCGCAGCTTGCTGGAAGATCCGCGCCACCGCGCTTCCCTTTCGGCGGTGTTTGGCATCTTCGCGTTTCTCGACGTGCCGCTCGTCTATATGTCCAATCGCTTGTGGAGGACGCAGCATCCGCAGCCGGTTTTCTTCGGCGGACCCAATTCCGGAATCGATCCGACCATGTTGAAAGTGTTTCTGCTGTGCATGGCGGCCGTGTTGATCGTCATGATTCCCGTGCTGGTGGACCGCTACAGGGTTGAATGCATGCGCAACGAAGTGGAAGAGTTGCGGCAGGAAATCGAATTGCACAGCCTGGACGCGCAATCGCAGTCCCGGCCCGTGAAGGAGGCGTTGTGAAAGACTTTCAGTTTTTATTTGCCGCGTGGATGTGCGTCTGGGCGGTATTCTTTTTGTACGAAACCACCGTGGCGCGGCGCATCTCAAAGTTGCGCGACGAACTCAATCGCTTGAAGCAGCAGCTCCGCGAAAGCTGATCGCGCCGAATTTCGGCGAAGAGCCACGCTGAAATGCTGCAGTTTTTTTCAGCGCGGCGCGCTGTCCACCGTCCACTCGTCCACATCGCGATAGAGGCATATCCGCCACCATCCCCCGCCCGCCGGATCCCGCATCGCGTCCGCAAGCACCCACCGAGCCTCCAGCAAATCATCCAGAAGCGCGGTCGCGCAATCCAGGTATTCGTCATCCCCTCGAGCGTTGAAACTCTCGAAGCGGAATTCGCAGACGGTCACGGCTAATGCCTCTATCAGCCCTCGCTTACCACAACAGCTTCAGCGCAAATTGCACCTGACGCGACGTCGTGGAAGTACTGGTTACCTTTCCTGCCGTCGGCGAGAGTCCAGACGGCGTAAAAACCACCAAATTAGGCGTGCTGAAATTCGCGCGATTCAGCATGTTGAACAGCTCCGCGCGAAACTGCAGCCGGAACCGTTCGTTCACCGGTATGTTCTTCAGCACCGAGAAATCCCAGGTTGCGAGCCCCGGCCCCGTGTACGCATCGCGGCCCACGTTGCCGTAAAATCCGCTCCCCGTCGGCGGCGCCAAAAATGCGGCTGGATTAAACCACTGGCTCGGATTTCCAAGAATCACCGGTCCGCTGAAATTTGGATTCTTGAACGGACGCACGGGGTTCTTTGTGTCGCCGTTGTTGGACGGGTTGTAGCTGAGCTGCGGCGTGAATGGAAATCCTGATTGAAGCATGACGATGGAGTTCACCGTCCAGCCCCCAACGAATCCGTTCGCTATGCCGCCAAGGCCGTTCAGGAACGGCTTGCCTTGTCCGATCGGCAGCTCGTATGTTCCGCTGATTACTGCGGCGTTCCGGACATCGTAAGTGGCAGGCCCCCAATCGGATCGTAGATTAAACGGATTGGAAACCAGCCCCGGCGCGTTACCGGCGGCGGTCTGGTTCAGGGAATCGCCGTTATCGAGAGCCTTCGACCACGTGTAAACCCCTCGAAGCGATAGCCCGCCGCTGAAGCGATGAGTCACGTTGAGCTGCAGCGCGTTGTAAGAACTATCGCCCACTGAAAACCAGGCCCACGCAGCGCCTAACGCCGGATTCGCTACGGGCGTGCCGGAGGGAATGTAGTAACTGCCTGCGGGAACTGGCGAGCCAGCAAGTGGCGCGGGAAAAGTCCCCGGATATACGGCAGGGCAAGGCGACGCTGGGCAAATCACCGGGGTCGGTTCGTTGTCGTCCAGGCTGAGCATCTCGTGATACCCATGCGAGCCCACGTAGCCGACGCTGATGGCTGTATTCGGCGATAGTTCCTGCTCGACGGTCAAAGAATACGAAAGTAGCGTGGGCGTCTTCATGTCCGGCTGCACTCCGGCCGGGAGAACCTTGGCGTTTCCGGGAACCGGCGACACGGGCAACGGCAAGTCAGACACAGGAAGATTCGCAAGACCATATGACGGATTGAATGGAGCGTTCTGGTCCATTCGGTAACCCAGCGCGTCCTGCAAGTCGTAGTACATCCCGAAGCCTGCGCGAACCACCGTGTTTGTGCCGAGCGGCCTCCAAGCCAAGCCGAGGCGAGGCGCAGGCAGGAACTTCGCATTGTTCACCGTGAACGCGGAATTCGAGATCCGCGGGTTTGTTTGAATCACTCCGTTGTTAAAGACGAAAGTCGCAGCGCGACCATTGGCTTCGTTCCAGCCATTGGTGAACGAGTCTCGGAAGCCGAGTGAAAGTGTCAGTCTTGAATTCACCCGAATCACGTCCTGCACGTACCAGGCGCCCATCCACATGCGCCAATTCATTTCCGTCGGTGTGGGATCGTAGAGGAAATTCCCCACGGTGCCTTGCAGCATCTGCTGCAAACCGGTGAAGGTCGCCTGCCCGAATTGGCTCAGCGCCACGTCCTCGTTGGATCGCAGGCGCTGCAGCCAAACGCCAAAGCTGAGCTGGTGCCGGCCCTTGGTCCAATCCACCGAATCCTCGTAAGTGAAAAGGTTCCGGGCCATCGGCAGATTGCTTCCGATGTTGCTGCCTGCCAGTCCAACTTGCGCCGAGGGATTTGCCGCCGCGCTCCCGCCCACCACTACGGCTCCCACCGGATGTCCGCCGACAAATCCCGGCACCGACGCTGCCGGAGTTCCGGGTGTCGGCTCCCCCGTGAAGTAGTAACCCGCGCGCGAGTATCCAAACCTCGCCGTGTTCAGAAGGCCCGGCGAAAACACGTGCGTCTCGCTCAAGCTGAATACCTGTTCCCGCAGGCTTTCTAAATCGGTGCTGTAGATGTTCGAACTGGTGGGAGTCACGTCGTTGCTGTCGTCGATGGTGTAAACCGCGGAAAGCGTATCGTCGTCCGAGAACAGATGATCCAGCCTCGTGGTCCCAAAATCGTCGCGGATCGTCTGCAGCGGGCTGTTGAACACCTCGGCGATTCCGCCAAGGTCCGGAGATGTTGGCCCCGGCGTGGGCCAAAGAGAAAAGAGTGGCGCGACTCCCGGCGCAACGCCGACGTCAGCAAGGCCGCCTACGCATGGATAACTAGGAGCCAAAGCACAGGGCAAAAATCCCGCTCGCGCATTCGCGTCCGGCACCAAATCCACGCCGGTCTGGTGCAAGTGCTGACGAAAACCTTCATAGTTGCCGAAAAGAAAAGTCCTGTCCTTCTGTATCGGCCCGCCCAGCGCCACGCCGAACTGATTGCGCTGGAAGGGAGGCGCCGAGCCGCTTTTGTCAAAGTAGTTCGGCGCATCGAATGCATTGTTCCGCAGATATTCATAGACACTGCCGTGCAACTGATTCGAACCGGACTGCGTGACGATCAGGACCTGTCCCCCCGGACGCTTGCCGTATTCCGCGCCATAATTGTCGCGCAGCACGTTGAACTCGCGAACGGCGTCCACCCCGAGCAGTTCCCCGCTCGTGCCGCCAGGTTGCATGTTGACCTCGGCGGCGCCAGTGAATTCAATGCCATTGAGTAGAAACAGATTTTGCTGAGGTCGATTCCCCGAAACAGAAAAGTTGTTGCCCACCGTGGAATTTGAGACGCCAATTCCGCCCGTCTTTTCCGACGTAAAGTTGACGATCCCTGGATTTAGAGCGAGAAGCAGATCGAAGCTGCGGCCATTCAGCGGCAAGTCCGTGATCTGTTGCTGCCCCACCAATCCGGACAGATCAGATGTGGTCACGCTAACCAGCGGCGCGTCGCCGTTCACCGTCACTTGTTGGCTGACATGGCCGAGCTGGAGCGTGGCGTTCACCCATGCATCTTCAGCGACCACTAAGCGGACGCCCTTACGCACATCCTCCGAGAATCCGTCCTTCGACACGCGTACCTCGTAATCGCCCACCGGAAGCGATAGCACCTGATACCGCCCGGACGCATCTGTCTCGGTCGTCCTCGTCGCACCCGTGTCGATATCGACCACCTTGACCGTTGCCGCCGAGACAAGCGCTCCGGTAGCGTCCGTTACCGTTCCGGAGATCGATGCCGACACCTGCGCCAACGCGCCCGGCGCGCATGCCCCAACCGCCATAAACAGCGCCAAAATCAACGCCGTGCGAAACTCGAACCACGATCGGCGGCGGCTTGCCTGATTGGTAGCTTCCGCGAATCGATTGCCCAGTCCCCGAAGATCGTCGGAGGGGATAAAAACAGTATTGCTCGAACCTCTACGCTGCATGTCAGCTCCCAGGTTTGTATTAAAAGACCGCCGTCGGTACTCAAACGCCGTCAGTGCGCACAAAAAGGAATATGCTTTTTAATACGATTAACAGTGTCATGTCAAGGTGTTTATATACGATTAAAGATACAGCTCAGTGGAGCCGTCGGATTGCGGATACCGTGAGGAGGGCGGTCAGACCATCAGCGGGAGTGGCAGGGCGTCCAAATGCCGCTCGCCGGATAACCATTCCTCATGGCTACAACATCGTAGGAGCAGTTGAGGGTTGGCGCCCAAGGTGTATACTGCGTGTACTGTCCGGCAGGAGGCACTGATGTCACACTCGTTCCAAGCGCGCTGGCTGGCGGTCCTTACAGCTTTCGCGCTCCTTGCAAGTCCGCTCACAATAAACGCCGCGCCAGCCAAAGATAAATCCAAGTCCGATACCGAACTGGCCGACAATCAACCCCTGCCTGAATACACCACCCCTCCCGGAGTAAAAGCCGGCAGCGAGGCGGACGTTTACGCCATCGGGCATCGCAACGTGGGCGGCGGCCTGGACTTCTACTCTTTGCAGAAAGAGATAGCCCTCGGCAAGCAGCTCGCCCAGCAGGTCGATTCGGAAGCCAAGTTCATCAACGACCCTGTGGTCGTGGATTATGTGAATCGAGTAGGCCAAAATTTGGTGCGCAATTCGGACGCGCGCGTTCCCTTCACCATCAAAGTCATCGATTCGGATGTCGTGAACGCCTTCGCCCTGCCCGGCGGATTCTTCTACGTCAATAGCGGCCTGATTCTGCACGCCGATTCGGAAGCCGAGTTGGCGGGCGTGATGGCCCACGAAATCGCCCACGTCTGCGCGCGCCACGGCACGAAGGACATGACCAAGCAGAGCATCGTGCAGCTCGCGTCGATTCCGGCCATGATCTTCATTCCCTACACATGGGCCGGCTACGCGATTTATCAGGGCATGAACTTCGCCATCCCGCTCACCTTCCTTCGCTTTTCGCGCAAGGATGAAGCGGAAGCCGATTTTCTGGGAACGCAGTACATGTGGAAAGCGGGATACGACCCCAATGCGTTCGTCGCCTTTTTCGAAAAGGTCGAATCCGACGAGAAGAAACAGCCCGGCACCATCCCCAAGATCTTCGACACCCATCCGCCCACGCCCGAGCGTATCGAAGCGGTGCAGCATGAAATCGCCACGATTCTGCCGGCTCGCAGCGAATACATCGAAACTACTTCCGATTTCGATCAGGTGAAGCGCCGCTTGCAAATGATCGACGCCAACCTGCGCGTGAAAGACTCCAACGGCCCGACGCTGCGCCGCCAGACCGACGAAAACAAGGGCGGCAACCCGAACTCCAATACTTCCGATACGAATGCCGACGGAACGCCGCCGACCCTGAAGCGTCGTCCCGACGATCAGCAGCAACAACAGAATCAGAACCAGAACCAAAATCAAAACCAAAACCAGCAGCAAAATCAAAATCAGAATCAGCAGGGGGAGTGGTAGCAGTTCGGCAAACGACTTTCGCAGACGCCGGGCGGGACACTTTCTCGCCCGGCGTCTCTTGCTGCAAGAATCCTACGCCAAGGGAATTCCATCCGCGGTAAGGCGATCCATCTGAGGATTGAAAGAACGCTGGCGCGTCAGCGGACGTGCACTTCAGCCACTCCCAGGCGCTTCAAGCCCTCGGAGTAGTATCTGCGATAGAGGATGTCCCACTCTTCGCTGCCTTCCAGAATTTCTTTCTTCTGCGAGCCGATTTTCGCGCGGACCTCCGTGTCCACCTGCTCTTCGAGTTTCAGCAGCGCGGTGAGGATGTTCACGATTTCCAGCCGGATCGTATCGCGGTCCTCCACGAAATCAACATCCGGGCTGGAAACGAGAAGGTCGATGATGCGATGAGAGAGTCGGACGGTTTTTTCGCGGGTCAAACGCATGTCAGCGGAGAATTAGTTTCCTTTCGCGGGCGAGCTGGCCTTTCACTTTCTTGTACATTTCCTGATATTGGACGCCGGTGCGCTGCATTTCGTCGGAATACTTGCTCAAGATCTCGCGCACCTCTTCATTCAGCCGGTCCTCGAGGCCAATCTCGTCCGCCATCACCTGCCGGACGCGCTGGTTCAGCTCGTCTACGTTCTTTGTTTCTATCATCTTCGCGGCCATCAGGCGCTTAACCACCTCTTTCGCCATGTAGCCGACGTAATCCCGATTCAGCAGCATTCAACCTGGCTCCGCACCACGATTATTCGTAATTCAGTCTACTGGTTGCGTGCGAAAAGTGTCAAGGCAAGTATCGGCGATTCGATTCGCTCCGCGTTTTCGTCTCGTTTCGACTCGTTTCGACGATTTGCCGCGGACGCGGCCCCAGCGTATACTTTGAGTTTTAGGCTCATGCCAATGGGATCGACTGATAAGCCTCGCCGCGCGAAGATGCCAGCCTCCGGACCCGGCCCGGTCATCGCCAACCCGGTCATGGAAAACGACAATGCTATCCGTGTGCGCGGCGCCCGCGTTCACAACCTCAAGAATATTGACTTCTCCATCGCGCACAATGCCATCACGGTGGTAACCGGCGTCTCCGGTTCGGGCAAGTCCAGCCTCGCCTTCGATACTCTGTACGCTGAAGGCCAGCGTCGCTACATCGAATCGCTTTCCGCCTACGCCCGCCAGTTCCTGGAGCGCATCGAAAAGCCCGATGTGGACGAAGTCACCGGCATCGCCCCGGCCATTTCCATCCGGCAGAAAAACTCCACGCGCAATCCGCGCTCCACCGTCGCCACGGCCACCGAGATCTACGATTACCTGCGGCTTCTCTACGCACGCGCCGGGCGTACTTTCTGCCTGAATTGCGGCGAGGAAGTCCGCAAGGATACCTTCGACGAAATCGCAACCCGCGTGATGGCTCTGCCCGAAGGCACCCGTTTTTACGTCCTCTACGAGCTGAAATTCAGCCCCGATCCAGCATTGGCGGCGGCGCCGCCGCGCCGTTCGCGCGCCGTCGCAAGCCGCACCTCAGCCGACACGATTCGCCAAACTCTCATCAGCCTGCGCAAGAGCGGCTTCAACCGCCTCTATCAAGCAGGACGCGTCTTCGAATTCGCGACTCCCGAGGAACTGCTCGACGTGGACTTCGCCAAGCCCGTTTGGGTGCTGGTTGACCGGCTCGCGCTCACGCCCGAAATCCGCTCGCGTCTCATGGATTCGATTGAAATCTGCTATCGCGAAGGCCGCGGCGAAGCCATCATCGAATTCCCGCCCGATCCAGCCAGCGCCGATCAGCCCCAGCAGCCTGATCGTATGGTCTTCAGCGAGCGCTTCACCTGCAAGAAATGCGGCGCCACTTATCAGGAGCCGGAGCCGCGCCTTTTTTCGTTCAACAATCCGTATGGCGCATGCCCGCGCTGCCAGGGGTTCGGCAATACCGTCGATTTCGATCTCGACCGTGTGGTCCCGGATAAAAGCAAATCGCTCAACGAAGGCGCCATCGAGCCTTGGAACAAGCCGCGCTATCGCGCGATTGCCATGGAGATGAAAAAGTTCGCGCGCACAAAAGGCATTCCGGCGGATGTTCCCTTCCGCGAACTCACCACCGCACAGCGGGATGCCATCGTCGACGGCGACAAGAAAGAAGGCTTTCCCGGCGTCAAAGGCTTCTTCGAATGGCTCGAACGCAAGAAATACAAACTGCACGTGCGCGTGTTTCTCAGCCGCTATCGCGGCTACGCCACCTGTCCAGATTGCTCGGGCACGCGCCTTCGCGCCGAAGCCAGGGCTGTGAAAGTCGCCGGCCGCTCGATTACCGAAGTCTGCCAGCTGACCGTCAAGGAAGCGCGCCCGTTCTTCGAAAGCTTGCAGCTGAGCCCCGCGGAAATCTCCATCGCCGAAAAAGTGCTCGAGGAAGTTCAGCAGCGCTTGCGCTTTCTGGACGAAGTCGGCCTCGATTACCTGACGCTCGACCGCCTCACCTCCACACTTTCAGGCGGCGAAGCGCAGCGCATCCAGCTAGCCACATCGCTTGGCTCGCGCCTGGTCGGCGCTCTCTACGTTTTGGATGAGCCGTCCATCGGCCTGCATCCGCGCGACACCCATCGCCTGATCGAAATCCTGAAAGGTCTGCGCGATCTCGGAAATACCTTGCTGGTCGTCGAACACGATCCCGACACGATTCTTGCCGCTGACGATGTTCTCGATCTCGGTCCCGGGGCTGGCGAACACGGCGGCCAATTGATGTTTGCTGGTTCGCGCGATGAAATGCTGAAAGATCCGAATTCGCTGACCGGAAAGTATCTTCGCGGCGAATTGCGCATCGCCGTACCGCAGCACCGCCGCAAGCCGCAGGGCAAAGTGCTAAAAATCACCGGCGCGCACAGCCATAATCTGAAGGGCGTCGATGTGATGATTCCGCTCGGCGTGCTGGTCGCTATCACCGGCGTTTCCGGATCGGGCAAATCCACGCTCGTGCACGATGTTCTATACAAGGCTCTCGAAGCCAAGCGCACCGGCGGCAATTGGCGCGCCTTTTGCGACCGCATCGAAGGCGACGCCGCCATCGAAGCCATTGAAATGGTCGATCAGTCCCCCATCGGGCGCACACCGCGCTCCAATCCAGCCACCTACCTCAAAGCGTTCGATCCGATTCGCGACGTTTTCGCCGCAACTCCCGAAGCAAAAAAGCGCGGCCTTACCGCCGGACATTTCTCATTTAATATTCCGGGTGGCCGCTGCGAAGCCTGCCAAGGCGACGGAACCGTCACCGTCGAGATGCGCTTCCTCGCGGACGTCGAACTGGTTTGCGAAGAATGCCACGGCACGCGCTACAAAAGCAGCGTGCTCGAAGTGCTCTATCGCGAAAAGAATATTCACGACGTGCTGCAATTGACGGTTCGCGAAGCACTGATTTTCTTCGCCAGCGTTCCGAAGATCACCGCGCGCCTGCGGGTGCTCGACGAAGTGGGCCTCGGCTATCTTCGCCTCGGCCAGTCCGGAACCACGCTTTCCGGCGGCGAAGCGCAACGCCTGAAACTTGCCGCGCATCTCACCCGCGAAGCCAGCAGCGGCATCCTTTATATCTTCGACGAGCCCACCACTGGTCTCCATTTCGACGATATCCAGAAGCTGCTGACCGCATTTCGCAAGCTCATCGAAGCGGGCGCGTCGGTGCTGATCATCGAACACAATCTCGACGTTATCAAATCCGCCGATTGGGTAATCGATCTCGGCCCCGAAGGCGGCGACGCCGGCGGGCGCGTGGTCGCGGCTGGAACTCCCGAGCAGGTGGCGCGCAACGCGCAGTCGCACACCGGGAAATTCCTGGCGCGCGTCCTGGCGCAAGAGGAAAACAACCACCGCGTCAATCACTTGCCGGAAGCGAATCACGCTGCCGAAAACGCTTCATCTGGGAACGCAACGGCTGAAAAATGAACACCGCGCTGCGCGCTGCCGTTCTGCTGGCGATTTGCGCTCCGCTCGGCGCTGGCGCTCATTACGCCAATGCCGCGCAAAACTCCGGCGTTACTCGCACGCGTATCCATCGCGATGCCGCTGCTGCGGAACTCAACCGCCTCCTCAACGACGCGCAAACCGCCGTCCAGCAAAAGGATTTCGACACAGCCGCGAAGGACTACCAGCAATTCCTCGCCAAGAAACCGGACGACGCTATCGTTCACTTCGATCTCGGCTACGTTTACACCGCGCTCAATCGCGCGGACGACGCGAAATCCCAATATCAAAAGGCCGTCGCGCTCGATCCGAAAATGGGCGCCGCTTATTTGAATCTCGGATTAACCCTGCTGCAAAGCAGCCCCGCTGATGCCGTCGACCCGCTGCAACACGCTGCCGATCTGCTTCCCGATCAGCCGCGCCCCAGGTTCCTGCTCGCCACGGCTCTCGAACGCAGCGGAAAGCTCAACGACGCCATCGCGCAATACCAAGCCGCCGAAAAATTGGACGCCAAAGATTTCGAGACGCATCTCGCTCTCGGCTTGGCGCTGCTTCACACCAATCGACTCCCCGACGCCGAAAGGGAATTCCGCGCCGCGCTAGTCCTCCAATCTGATTCGCCCGAGGCCGACGAAGCTCATCTCGGACTCGGCCAGTGCCTCATCGCCCAAAAGCAATATCAGCCGGGCATCGCTGAATTGGGAGCCTATTTAAACGATCACCCGAAGGACGCGCATATCCGCGTCGAGCGCGCCGCTGCGCTCGTCGATCTTGGTCAGCTGGACCAGGCCATGGCTGAACTTGACCGCGCCGCATCGCAAGGTCCCGAAAATACCGACGCGCTGGAGCTGCGCGCGCGCATCTATTTCGCGAAAAAACAGTTCGCCAATGCCGTGCCGCCGCTGAAACAAGCCGTCTCCCTGGCGCCGCAAAACGCCAATTTCCGGGCGCTTCTTGGCCACGCGCTGCTGGCGTCGAAAGATTATTCCGGCGCCGTCGCGCAACTCCTCCAAGCCAACAAGCTCGATCCCAGCGCGAACGACGTGCTCGGTGATCTGGTGATCGCCGAATACAACACCCAAAACTACGCTGTCTCGCTGCAAGTGCTGGATGTGCTCTCCAAGCGCAGCCAGTTGCCGCCCGAGAGTTGGTTCCTTCGCGGCGCTTGTTACGATAAACTGAATGCGCCGGAGCAGGCGCTCGATGCGTATAAACACTTCCTGCAACTGAACACGGACGAGAACAGCGACATGTATTTTGAAGCGAGTTCTCGCGTTCGAGCCCTCACCCTCGAGCTAAAAAACAAAAAGAGGTAGGCCCTTGGCTGCAACTCTCCAGTTCTGGGGAGGCCTCGTCCTGGCGGCGCTCGTCGCGAACCCCGCCTCTCCCGTCGATCGCACGCCTGAGCTTCGCGCCCGTTTCGAACATGAAACCAACCCGGCTCACAAGGCCAAACTGATGCAGAAGCTCGGCGCCGCTGAATTTAAGGACATTGAGAAAGATGTGGCGAATTCTCAGTTCGCCAGCGCCGCCGATCTCCTTCATCAATACCGTAACGAAGTTGAGCTATGCTCGAAGGAACTCGACGCCACCGGCGTCAACGCCGAGAAAAAGCCGGACGGGTTCAAGCAGCTGCAGATTTCCGTCCGCGAATCCCTGGAGCGCGTGGACCGGCTTATCTCCACCATGACCGCCGACCAGCAAGTTCCCCTTCGCGCCGATCGCAACCGTCTGGAGGAGCTAAACAGCCACCTACTGCAGGAACTTTTCCCGCGCGCGCCAAATCGCCGCCTGCGCGATCGCTATCACATCCCTATCCCCTAGGAGGACGTTATGAGCCGTCGCTCGCTTTTTGTGAGATGCTTCGCCGGCGCCCTGGCGGTCTTGCTCGGCACTGTGCGAATGGCAGCGGCCCGCCCGCAAACGCCGCAAAGTTACTTGAGCGCCGAAGAAGCCGCCAAAATCCGCGACGACCAGGATCCGTCCGATCGCATCAAAATCTACGTGGGTATCGCCGAAGACCGCTTGCAAAAGTTCGACTATGAGTTTAACCGCGCGGTTCCCGAGCGGGATCGCAGCGATGTGCTGAATAGCCTTCTTCACGCCTACGAAGACAGCCTGGACGACGCCGATGACGAAATCGACGACGCCCGGTACAAACAGGCCGACATCAAAGCCGCGCTGAAATTTATGGACGACAAAGGCAAAACCTTCTTGGCGCGGCTGCAAAAATACAGTAAAAATGGAAAGTATCTTAGCGACTACAGCGACACCTTGCAGGACGCAATCGACAGCACCACCGACGCGCTTTCAGACGTGGCCGACGCACAAAAAAACATGCTGCCCGCCGTGGTACGCCGAAAAAAGTGAAGAGCTCGCGCAGCCATAGCAAGCGGGTTCCGGGCGGCGACAGAATTTTTCAGCGCATCTACACGCGCCTCGGCTGCGAGGGACGCCCACCGCAGTTTCTCGTCGATTTCCACCCCTACGCGGGCCTCACGCACACGATCCGTCTGCGCGGCGACACCGCCTACGTGCGCCTCTCGGATGTGCTACGCCAAGCCCCAATTCCAGTGATCGAATCCACGGCTGCCTTGCTGTTGGGGCGCCTTTACCGCCGCCGGCCTCCCGAGGACCTGCTCGATCTCTATCGCCAATTCGCTCACGCCAATTCCACGCGCCAGCAGATCATGCTGCTCCGCCGCACTCGCGCTCGCAAACTTGATCTGCATCCGTCCGGCGCGCACCACAATCTCCACGAGATGTACCAGCAGCTCAACGAGCGCTACTTCGAACGCGCGCTTCCCTACCCTCGACTCGGCTGGAGCAAGCGTTCCTGGCGCGCTCAGCTCGGATGTTTTGATCCCGCGCTGAATCAAATTGTGATCAATCGCGTGCTCGATCGGCAGGATGTCCCGGAGTTCGTGGTCGCTTACGTCCTCTACCACGAGATGCTGCACCAAAAGCATCCCGTCAAATTCGCGCGTTGCCGCCGCGAATCGCACTCCACGGATTTCCGACGCGAGGAACGTCAGTTCGCGGACTACGCGCGCGCCATGCGCTTCCTCGACCGTTTCGGCACCGGGCGCCCGCGCTAGGCCACAAGCACTTGAGTCTGTGAATATTTGTTTGTGTGGATGTGAAGCTGATAAAGATATTTACGGCTGAACTTCAATTGCGCTTGTGGGAAAGCTCTGCGATCTTTTTGCGGATCTTCTTGGCGTCGCGAGCGCCGGGAAACTCGCGCAGGTAGTCCTGATAGGCCTGCAGCGCCTGCGCCCAGTTGTGCTGTTTGTCATAGCAATCAGCCAGCAATAGCCGCGCCTTGGCGTTCTTCGGATCGCGCCTCACCGCGGAATCGAACCGCGAAATCGCCGCGCCGTAATCACCCTTGTGCATGTAAAAAGTGCCGACGTCTACATCCTCTTCCGCCGGCGTCTCCGCCGGTTTTTTATCAGCTTTTTGGCCGCTATTCGATTTCGAGGTAGACGTGGACGACGACGAACTATACTGGCCAGCCTTCGCGAGGGAAGGCACACACACGCCCAGAACGATTGCCAACGCAATCGCCAAAAAGCTCAGCATGCAATCGCCTGTGCGCACCGATTCCGCGCCCAACCGCGCCAATTTCCGTTCGCTAACGTTACCCCGCCTAGCTGCGCCGGTCTTGCCCCATTTTGCTATCATAGAAGTGGCACAGCGACGTACCCATACGCGCCGTCCCTCTCCCATTCTAACTCTTCGCCAATGGAACTACGCGAAAAAGTCGAGCAACTGCCGACGCAGCCCGGCGTCTACCTTTTCCAGGACGCCGCCGAAAACATCATCTACGTCGGCAAAGCGCGGTCATTGCGCAATCGCGTCAAATCATACTTCCTCGAGTCTCGCTGGCAAGACGCCAAAACCGGCTCGCTGGTCCGCGAAATCGCCGACTTGCAATTCATCGTTGTCGATAACGAAAAAGAAGCTCTCGCGCTCGAAAACAATCTCATCAAGAAACACCAGCCGAAATTCAACATTCTGCTGCGCGACGACAAAACATATCCGTACATCCGCTACACCGCCTTTGAAGATCATCCGCGCGTCTACGTCACGCGCCGCCTGCTGAAAGACGGTTCCATCTATTTCGGTCCATACTTCCCCGCCAGTCTTGCCTACCGGCTGGTGCACCTGATCCACAAACATTTCCTGGTGCCGTCCTGCACGGTTGATTTAACGCGCAATCATCCCCGCCCTTGCCTGCAGTTCTACATTCATCGCTGTCTCGGCCCGTGCGTCGAGGGACTGGTCACCGGCGACCGCTACTCCGAAGCCGCGCGCGACGTGCGTCTGTTCCTCGAAGGTCGCCGCAACGATCTGTCGGGCAGCCTCAAGGAACGCATGGAACGCTCCTCCACCGACGAGCGCTTCGAAGAAGCCGCTGGCTATCGCGACCTGCTGCGCACACTCACCGAAATGGAAGAGCGCCAGAAAATCGCCGCCGCCGAAGGCGACGACACCGACGTGCTAGGCTGGTACGCTGAGCCGCCGCAGGTGGCTGTCAATCTTTTCCACTTGCGCGGAGGACGCGTTGTTGATCGACGCGATTTCTACTGGGAAGATCTGAAGGATTTCGATCCCGCCGAATTTCTTCCTTCGCTGATCAAACAGTTGTATCTCGACGCTGCTTATCTGCCGCGCTACATTCATACGCCCATCGACTTCGAAGACCGCGCCGTCCTGGAAGACGTGCTCACCGAAACGGCGGGCCATCGCGTGGAAATCTTCAATCCGCAGCGCGGCCAAAAGCACCAGTTCCTGGAGCTGGTCGAGAAAAACGCGCAGCACTCTTTCGTGCAGCGTTTCCGTGTACTGAAGCCGACCGCAAAAGCCATCGCCGAAGGTCTCCAATCAGCATTGGGACTGGCCGAGCCGCCCAAACGCATTGAGTGCTTCGATATCTCGCATATTCAAGGGTCAGACACCGTCGCGTCCATGGTCGTCTGGGAAGATGGCCGCATGAAAAAATCAGACTATCGCAAGTTCATCATTCGCGGCGAAGCCATCCCCGAAAGTGACGACAAATCCCGCGGCATTCTGCGCGACGATTTCGCCAGCATGCGCGAAGCGGTCACCCGCCGCTATAGCCGCCTGCTCGCCGAAAATAAGCCGCTGCCCAGCTTGATCCTCATCGACGGCGGCCTCGGTCAGCTCCACGCCGCCGCCGAAGCGCTCGACAAACTCGCCATCATCAATCAGCCGCTCGCCAGCATCGCCAAAAAAGAAGAGATTCTCTACGTTCTCGGCCACGAGAACGATCCCGTCGCGCTCGATCATCACTCACCCGTGCTGCACCTAATCCAGCAGATTCGCGACGAGACTCACCGCTTCGCCGTCACCTTCCATCGCCAGCGCCGCACCAAGGGCCGCGTCCGCACCGCGCTCGTCGACATTCCCGGCGTCGGCCCGCGCACCGCCCAGCGCCTCCTGCGCCATTTCGGCAGCGTCGCCCGCCTCCGCCAGCTCAGCCTCGATGAACTTGCCGGCGCAGTCCCGCGCGCCCAAGCCCAGCGCGTTTTCGACGCGCTACACGAATCTTCAACTCCCGACCCTGCCGTCACTCCAGCCGCGCAGTCGAACTGATTTCACGTTGGTGGCCCGTTCTGATACTTCCAGG
>Ga0307373_10005252_pt1 | contig 21294 bp, 15 predicted proteins | sample OX2MG_FD_202534 | JGI IMG/M metagenome (GOLD analysis project Ga0307373, IMG submission 202534) | Soil microbial communities from Risofladan, Vaasa, Finland - OX-2 | ecosystem: Environmental > Terrestrial > Soil > Coastal area > Acid sulfate soil | place: Finland: Risofladan, Vaasa | collected...
TTGCAATACCGCCCAGCCCACTCGTTGAGGGTGGGCAGTTTGCCGGACGCCGCCTCAGCCTGCCGTGATCGACTCGACGGCGCCCGGCCTGGCGTAGCCCAGGCCGCGGACCACTTCGAGGATTTCGCTGCACGTGGGAAACATGCGGCCGCTCTTGCGCTTGTACTCATCGAGCGCATTCATGAATTCGACTTCCTCGACCGAGTAATCGCGTTCACAGGTGGTGGGGTCGATTTGCCGGCGGCGGTTGACTTTCTCACGGCGTTCGAGTTGCCGGCGTTCGACCGCGACGGGCTGGTCGGCGGCGCGGCGGTCCGTATTGCGGCGTTCGATCGACTTCGCTCGACGTTCGAGTGCCACCTCAGCCTTCGTCTTTTTCACCTTTACCGTCACGTGAACCTCCGAATTCGTTGCCAGCCCGTCCGGCGGCCGGACCGGGCGTTTAATGATTCGCTCAAGTTGAGCATCGGAGGCCTGGGGTGTTAAAATCTAACGTACAGGCAAAATGAGAGGTTTTGCGATAGTTTTCGGTTAGCGCGAAGACTAGCGGTGGGGTGGAATTTACGATTCCGTGGGCCGGCCAGGGGCGCTGTGGGGACGATTGTGAGGGGAATGATGATCATGACCGGATACGTCAGAGGGTAGTGTCCTAACAGTGTACTGTTGGGACACTTCCCGTCAGGTCCCGTCAGGGCCGGCCCTTGACAGAACGACGAGCGTGGCCCAAGTTGTTCAATCGGCACGCTGGGAGCGACTTGGCACCAGGCTTGTCGACGGTACATTGCAACGGGCGATGGATTCTGCCTTGCTCGCCTGACTGCATGCCCGTTTTGCCGGAGTGGCGGAATGGCAGACGCGCTGGATTCAAAATCCAGTGACCGCAAGGTCGTGAGGGTTCAAGTCCCTCCTCCGGTACTGGCTAACCCGCCGGACGCTCGTACCTCTTGTCTTCGGGCACGGACTCAAGGAGTAATTCAATCAACCGGTCGCCGCCGACGCCGGCGGCCTGGGCGGGATAGTTGCCCGCGATTCGGTGACGCAAGGCGGGCTTGACCACGGCTTGCACATCCGCGATCGAGGCGTGGTAACGTCCGTAGAGGATCGCCCGCGCCTTGGCGCACGAAACCAGCGCCAGCAGACCCCGCGGCCCCGACCCCCAACTCACCCACTGATTGATGAACTCCGGCGCCTCGGGCGTGCCGGGACGCGAGGCGCGAACCAAAGCCCATGCGTAGCCCAGCACCTGGTCGCTCACCGGCACGCGGCCGACGAGTTGCTGGAACTCGATGATCTCGCTCGCCGAAACGACCGGCTCGATCTTGCCCGGCGTGCCCGAGGTCATCCTCCGGGCAAGTTCCCATTCATGGGCCGCCGTCGGGTAGCCGAGGCGAATGAAGAGCAGGAAGCGGTCGAGCTGCGCCTCGGGCAAGGGGTACGTTCCTTCCTGCTCCAACGGGTTTTGCGTGGCGAGCACGAAAAACGGATCGGCCAGTGAGTGGGCCTTGCCGCCGGCGGTGATTTGCCGCTCTTGCATCGCCTCGAGCATGGCGGCTTGGGTCTTGGGCGGCGTGCGATTGATTTCATCGGCCAGGATCAGGTTGGCGAAAAGCGGCCCGGCCAGGAACTTGTACTCCCGCTCACCCGTGCGGAGGTTCTCCTGGATCACGTCGGTGCCGGTCACGTCGCTGGGCATCAGGTCGGGCGTGAATTGGATTCGCTTGAAGCTCAGATCCAAAGCCCGCGCCAGCGAGCTGACCAACAGCGTTTTGGCCAGGCCCGGCACCCCTTCGAGCAGGGCGTGGCCGCGGGCGAACATGGCGACCAGCGTCTGCTCGATCACTTCGTCCTGGCCGACGATCACCTTGGCCAACTCGTCGCGGAGGCGGTTGTAGACGCGCTCGGCGCGCTGCACAGCGCCCACGTCGTCCGAAGCGGCCAACTCGGTCGTATCCAGTGACATCACTCAAGTCCCTCGAAGTACCGTCGCAGCCGTTCTTCGTAACCGCGCGGGGCCGGCCGCCGTGCTTGCGCGCGGATCGCGCCGCGCACTTCGGCAGGCAGTCTGACGAACCAAGGTTCGCTCGAAAAGTCGCGAATGCGGCCGGCTGTAGGGGCGTTTCCGCCTGGCGTCGTTCGCTCCGCTGGGCTCTCCTCCGACAACTCGTCCGGCGGCCCCTCCAGGGACTCAACCTCAGGGCCCAGTGCCGCGACGATCCGCGACAGCTCGTCGGCCAACTGGGTGTAATCCGCCGCACTCTTGTCGACCACCACGAGCTTGGCCGCCGTGAGGAGTTGCTCGCCAATCTTCGCCAGGTTCGCCGATACTCTGTCTTGTTCCGCCAGGGCCTCGGCGCCGGCAAGTTCGAAGAGCTGACCACTGGCCGCGAAGGCGGCGTCGTTGGCCTGTTTCGAAAACACCTCGGCCGACGGGTTGTGACGTAGCGGGCGCTCCAATTCGATCAACGATTGGTGGATTCCGGTTTGCCGCTTGACCAGCGCGTCGGCCGAAGCGTCGGTCAATTCCCCTTCGGCCGTGTCGGCGCGGAGCTTCGCTTGTCGCGCTGCGATTTCGCGGACTCGCTCCAAGGTCGTTTCACGGTCCGCTACAACCAGTGCCTCCGCTGCTTTGACTCTTTCCAGCAGTGACCCCAATCGGCGCATGCCGGCCTGCCGCCGTTCGGCCGTCTCGTCCAATTCCGGACGACCTGCTGAATTCTCCAAGGTGTTCATCAGTCGCTGGATTTTCGCGACCAGGCCGGCGATCTTCAAGCGGCGTTCAAGCCCGTGCCGCTCCAGAGCGAGATTGAACACCGACTGCCGAACCAGGCGCCTCGCCTCGGCGAAGGCTTGCTCGCGTTCGGCTGGCGCGGCCTGTTGCGCGGTACACAGTGTTTCGACCGCTTCACGCATCTCGGCCTCGATCAGGCCGTCGATGTTGTCGTGCATCACCGACATGTCGTGGTAGAGCGGTAGCGATTCGAGGCCGTTCTCTCGGAGCTGTCGCAACTGAACGTCGAGGACCGAAATCACCAACTCGCGTGTCGTAAGGTGAGCATGCTCCCGGGCGGCCAGCCCGTGCGGCGTTACGTTGGAGTCAAGACGCTGGGCATACGCCGGTGAGGCGAGAAGGCGGAGAAAAAGGACGATCGCGATGGCCCTACCGCAATGCGTAGCGGAATTCGTAAGAATTCCGAGCGTCCTGAACTTATCGGAACTCTCACGAGTTCCGCTACGGACGGACAAGCCCGTGGCTTCGTTGACTGTCGTCGACGACGTGGCAGACCGCACGATCCGACTCATGGCCCCCCCTCCGCGCCGAGTTGTTGCTCGATGATCCGGTCGAAATCCACTGTCGTTCGGTTGCCTGTCGAGGGATTGCCTGTCGAGCGGTCGCCGTCTTCGGTCATCGCGGCCAACACTCCGCGGGCGTCGGTCACCCGCAGCACGAGCGGCTCGCTCGTGGTGCGCTTTCCCTCGCCGCGAGCGCGGACATCGGTGGCTTCGAGCGTGATTCGCAACTGGTCTCCTTTGACGAGCCTCAACGCCTCCAACCCAAGTGTTAGCGTACCTTGGATCGCCTTGGGGTGCGACTGCTCGACGGGGATTTCGAGCAACTCTTCCCGCGCCGGTTCTTCCGGGTGCAGGAGCTCGCGCCGCATCCAAAGACCGGCCAGTCCATGATCGTCGCGTGCCGCGTAGTGAATCGTGGGCCTGGCCGTCGGCAACAGGTCTTGTGTGACCGCGCTGGCGGTCACGCGCGGGGGATGATCAAGCGAAACCCCGATCATTCCGGCCACCGGTTCGGGCAACTCCAGCCCGTCGACGTCGGTTGCGCGGACCGAAAATCGCAATGTTTCGGTCACGCGCTCAAGCGGTGTGCCGGCGACGCCCAGCCACCATCGGCGGCGCGAACCATCGGCCGGCTGGAGCTTGAACGTCCGCCGCCCGAGTTGCAGCGTCGCCTGGTCCAATTCCTTGTTCTCGCAGACGATTTCCAGATCGACACGGGAGCCTTCGACCACCGAGATTTGCGTCGAGCCGGGTCCCACTAAAGCGAGGGAATCGTCGCTCGCCGCGTATTCCGGCGGACAGGTGCGCAACGACAGCGAAAGCACCGGCGACGGGACCGCGACAAGATGGGCTCGTTCCTTCGCGGCGTCGCCTACATGGATCTCGCAGTGGAGCGAATCGACCAGCCTCGGCAGACGCGCCACGTAGAGTCCCTTGGTAGCAGACACACTCCGTATGGACTGGCCGCCGGACGACGGATTGAATTCCGTGCCACGCGCAGGCGCCACGCCACCGCCCACCAATTCGATCGTGGTCGTTTCGCCGGACGCCGCGGTCAACACGATCCGGCCCGACACAGGCAACTCGCCGTCGCAACGGACCAGAAACCGCACGTCCTGGCCGGCGGCGCATGTTATCGCGTTCGATTCGGAAGACAGGATCTTCCCGTTGATCGCGATCGATACGATCCGCGCGCGTCTTGGATAGTGCGACGTACCGAGCAGCAGGCGATCGACGAATGCGGCGGCGTGACGGGGGTGCGCCGCAACGCCGACGGCGCTGGCGAATGCAATGACGACCAGCATTAAACCGCCGGCCACCACCCGGCGCGGCGGTCTCTCCGGGGCGACTCGCAGCGTCTCGGCGAAATGGCCGACGTAATCGACGATCGCCAGCTCCAACGGGCGCGAACCCCACGCTGCCGCCGATGCGGGCTCGAATTGAAGGGCCGCCACCAGGTCGTTGTCGAGTCGCTGGCGCCGTTCGACCAAGAGCGCGACGTCGGTCTCGGTTTCCCGAGTCGCAAATGCCCGCGCCAAACGCCGCTTGGCGAACACCACGGCGGCGGCCGCGAGCGACAGCACCAGCAGCCGCGGCACGCGCCCCCATTCGAACCACCAGTCGACGACGAACCACGTCCAGAGCGAAACGATCGCGACCTGGGCGACGGCGCCGGCGGCCGCGGCAAGCCTCGCCAAACGACGGCGCCGCAATAGCCCGGTGAATCGTGCGTGCAATGGAGCCAAACTCGTCATGGAAGGTTGCACCTCCGCCGTCCCCACCACTCGAAAAGCATCAGTCCCACGACGGCGAAAAACACCGGCCAGGAATTCCAAAGCGGGACCACTTCCAGCCGCGTGTCGGGCCTGGCCGGTGGCCGCAGGTCATCGACCATTTCGCCGGCACTCACCAGATCGTAACTCTTACCTCCGGTCGACGTCGCCAGATCTTCCTGCAATTCGACGTTTCGCACGACGCTCCGCCGTTCGGGCGACGTCGACGCGACTTGGATATTGATTTCGACATATTCGCCCGTGACCGGATCCTTGACATGGATACGGTGTTCCCCGGCTGCTTCGACGACAAGCGTTGCTTCGAAGACGCCCGGACGCGCGGCGGCGATCGATAGCAGCCGCGCGCGGTCGCCGGCCGGCGTGCGGCCGGGCACGACCCATTCGGCCGAAACGGCGCGAAATTCCTCGCGGTCCGTGGCCAGCGGCTCGAAGTTTTCGTCGTAGGCCTCGATGCTGAGCAGCACTCGTTCGCCGGTCTGGTAAATGGGGCGATCGGTCCGCACGATGAACCGCTTCCGCGTCCCCACGGCGTGGCTCAATCCCAGCCGGTGGATCATCTGTCCCCAGAACTGGCGATAATATCGCTCGCCGAACTTGCGCCGCAGCCGCCAGGTTTCGTTGAATCCCAGGTAAACCGCCTCGCCATTGCCATAGCGGCGAATGGCGATCAGGGGTTGGCGCGTGCGACCGTCGGCGCAAACGTCGCTGGGATGTTCGGCCAACACGGTGCCGGCGAGCACCCGAGTCACACCCTGGTACCAATTCAAAGGGCCAAGGTTCCGCCAGGCTTTGGCGTTCTCGGCGGCGTCATCGCCCAGTCGCATGAAGTCGATCTGCGCCGCATTGGGTGTGAGCCGCAGCTCGAACTGCCGATCGCCGTGCGCTTGCGTCCCCGGCTCCACGGCGACGGGCAGCAATTCGGCCAGCGGCGTGTCGGCCAACTGGCCTGGACCAAATCTCGGCCCCGCAATGACGACCAGCCCGCCGCCGAACTTGCCCACGAATTCCTTGACCAGCTCGCAGAACCGCGTGCTGAGAGTCGCGCCCGGCATGTCGCCGAGCAAGATCACGTCGTTGGCGAAGAAGTCGCTTCGAGGGGGTGTGAGCGAGGGAAGAAACAGCCCGCCCGGGCGGCGTACCTGCGGGTCGGCGGAGCGCAGGAACGTGCGAAACCCGGCAGGCCCCACTAACGGATCTCGATGGAACACTTCCTTGATGAACCGCCATTCCCAAGTCGGTTCGTACTCGACGAACAATAGCCGCAGGAAGTCGTCGCGGACGTTGATTTCGCGCTCGGCACGGTTGTTCTCTCCGCTGGATTCCCCTGGCGCGGATGTCAATGGTGGGCGGGACGACTGCGCCACGAGATCGGCATGGGCCGCAAGGACCCATCGGCCGGCCTCGCTGGGAACGTAGGGGAATTCGACCAGCGTGGTCGGCCCGTCGAGCGACGCCGTTTGCCGGCCGATCGCGACTTCGTCCTGGTCGAGGGCGCTGCGGCCAAGTCGGCGAGCCGAGAGCCGCACTTCGACGGTCTGCCCGTCGAGGCCGGATTGATGGAGCACGACCCTGGGCGTTTCGCGTTCGGCTTTCTTCATGAGCGCCCTCGTTTCCAATGCCACGCTCAAATCGACGGCCGTCGTCGGCCCGACGCCGACCGTATAGACGGGCGAGCCGAGCCGCCGCGCGGCTTCCACCGCCGACGGGCCCGAGTTCTGGTCGAAATCGCTGAACACGATCACGGCGGCCAGCCCGCTCGTGCCGGGGCGCCGGGACAGATCGGCCAGCGCGGTTCCCAAGGCCGTCACCGGGCCGTCAGTCGTCAAACCGCGGGCCCACTCGTCGAAGTCGCCCTCCGCCGAATCGGGTAGCGACGGCAATGGGTCGACCCCATCCGCGCCTGAGACGGTGTAAGCTTCGACTCGGAAGCGCTCTTCCAATCGCCGCGCCAGGTTGTTGGTTCGTTTCGTGAGCAATGCCCGCAACCAATCGATCCTCGCGACGCGGTTTACGCCTTCCGATTCCCCCGCGGCCTCGTCTCTTGCCAGGTGCGCCGGCTCGGTTCCCAGCGCCACGCTGAGCCGTGCGAATTCGATCTCGGGAAGCTGATCTTCAATCGCCATGCTCTGACTTCCGTCGAACAGCAAGCAGACGAGTGGCCGGCGGTTGCCGGCGATCGACAACCTCAAAACCGGTTCGGCGAGAATCGTAAGAAGCAAGACCAAAAGCGCGCACCGACACGTTCCCAGTGCAATCCTGGCGGCACGACGGCCGCGCGTTTGAAATCGAAGGTAGAACAGCCATGCGGCGGCCGAGAGCAGCAGGCACCCGGCAACAAGCCGGCCCGGCTCGTCGACGGCCCAGTCGGCCGCGAACGACCATTGAGCGCTCACGATCCGCTCGGCCGAATCGAGCCCCCGCCAGCGCGCCAGTAGTTCCGCCATCCCCTTATCTCCTCATCCCCTTATATCCTCATCCCGTCATCCCGGCTTCGCTCCGCTTCCGCTCGTCATCCCCGTAAATACCAATTCCACCAAGAGCAACCCCAACGAGCCGCACATCAACCACTTCCAAGCGTCGGGCGCCAGTACGCGCGAACCGGCCAGGCTGATCGGCTCGTGCCGGCTGAGCACGCGCGAGTCCGTCGCGGCGCGCCTGGCGCGTATTTCGGCCGGCGCCAGGCAACGGAGCCACGACTCCCGTTGGGGGCCGTTCACCGCCAGCGAAACGTCTTTTTCTGTTTGCGCGGGCGCGTTTTCATCGATGATGGCCGAAATGCGGTAGGTGCCGCGTTGCCACAAGTCACGGACCGTCACGCCGTACGTACTGTCGCCCAGCGCTTCGACCGCCAGCTCATCGCTCCGGCCGTCTGGCCGGCGGAGAAGATAGTGGTCGAGCCTTGCCGCGCCCTCGACCGGCAACGAATAGCGATTGTGCGGCGTGAGGTTTCGCCTGGGCAGCCGGCGCGCGAGCATCGAACGCGCGATGCGGTCGTAGAGTGCCACGGCGTGCGTCTCCGACAAGGTGTTCCATTCCGGCCCAATGCCGCTGGTCACGAACAGTAATTGTCCCCGGCCGACGGCGCGCTCAATCAAAAACGGCCGGCCATCTCCATAGCAGGCCAGCGTTCGCGGGCGAAATCGCGGGGATAGATTCGCGGTCCAGAGCTCGAAGTCGGTATCGCGCTCGTCGACCACGACGGTGCGAAAGAAAAGCGCCGCGCGGTAGAGTTCGGCGAATTCCTCGGAGCTCATGGGGCCTAGCCTGAAGACGTCATGGTTCATCGTGGTGGTATCGAGCCAGAGGGGTCCCGGGTCGTCGGCGGCCGGTCCGCTCTCTTGTCCAATCAACTCGGCGCGAAGAGGCGCCGGGAGAATTCCGTCGCCGTTCAGCCAGGCCGCGGCGTTCCACGCCGCCGGGTCGAACCGCCCGCCGGCGGCAATCAGCATCTGGCCTCCCTCTTCGACGTAGTGCCGCAAGAGTGGCACCATCCCCTCCGGTCGTTCGACGCCGGCCACGACCACAAGCTCACTCGCCGCGAGCAATTCGGTCGTCAACTCGCCGATCGTAGCTCGCCGGACGAGGACCAATCCCTGGTAGCGGTCTCCCTCGGTCGAATTCGGCTCCAAGAGACGCTGCAATCGATACGTTTCGCCGTAACGATTCGCCGCCGGATTCTGCTCGTCGCCAAGGTCGTCGACGAGCAGGATGGGCGCCGCCGAAACGACGGGCACGACCAGTACCCGCTCATCGTCGGCCGGCAGACGATCGGGGGGCAATTTGACCGAGGCCGTCACGAAATTCGCCGCTCCCGGTTCCGCGGAATGGGTCATGCGGTGCGGGAAACTCAGCTCGCGGGCTTGGCCCGGTTCGAGGTCAATCACACGCTCAGCGATCAGGTTCCCTTCGACGCTGAGCGATACGGGCACTTTGGTCCTTGGCTGCTCTCCGTCGAAGTGGACCGTGACGAGGAAGTTGCCGGTCGTTTCGGCGTCGGCCAGACTACCCTGCCATTCGAACGCGGCGATCCAGGCGTTGTCGGGCGATTCGGCCGCGACCTGGACAATTTGGATCTCCTGGGGCCATGCACCTGTCGATTCGGCCGAGTCAGCCGGCCAGTTGATCGCCTGCTGATCGCCGACGAGTACGACGCGCTTCCGCGGCAGTTCCTTCGCCGCGTCCAAGGCCCTGGCCGCCAGTTCGACGGCCGTGGGCATGCTCGCCGATTGATCGACCACTTCAATCCTCTCCAGGAAGCGAAGCGCGTCGGCGAGGTCTCGGTACGGTTCCCATACGATTTCGTCGTCGCCGGCGCATAGCGGCAACACATGGACGCGGCTGCCCGGCGGCAGCTTGTCGAGGAACTCACGCGCACGCGTTTTGGCCGTATCCAAAAGCGTGCCGCCCAGTTGTTGGTAGCCCATGCTCAGGCTGTTATCGATTAACAGTACGGCATGCACCGGTCCTTCGATCTCGACCGGTCCGGCCGCGCGCGACCAGTAAGGCCGCGCCATTGCCAAGGCGAACGACAACACGCAAGCCGTGCGCAGTGCCAAGAGCGTGACATCGCGCACCTGCAAGGGACGCCGCCGTTGGCCGAGTGCCTCGCGCAGCAGATCCATCGCGGCCCACTCGACGACGCGCGCCCGGCGCCGGTTGAGCAAGTGGATCGCCATTGGTCCGGCGGCGGCCGCCAATCCGGCCAAAGCGAAGGCGGCGGCGAAGAAGCTGGGCATTTGTCAGTGGTCCGTTTCAACATCGCTTGAGTACAAGCAATACGCAGACGTGGCAATCACGTCCACGGCACGATCGGATGAATTGACCCAACTGCCGTAATATAGGTCGTCAAATTCGTCGTTGGTCATTCGCCCGGTGACCAATCGGCGCAAGGCCAATGACAGCGCCTGGCGTGCTTCGTGATCGACCATGTAGCGTGTCGGCTTTAACCTGGTGGCCACGTCACGGGTTTCTTTGGCCACGGCGCGAGGGTCTTTACCGCGATCCCGCGAGTGATGCATCGACCTCAACGTAGTCGCAAATCGACGTAGGCTGGGGAATGGTCTCACCATGAAGACGCATCCCCTCGATGTGGAATTCAACCGCTTCGCGCAGGAGTTGAAGGGTCTCTTCACGACTTTCGCCCGCCGCGACACAGCCAGGCAAGTCGGGGACATGGCCACTATACCCGGTCGCTGTTGGTTCGATCAGAATTGCGAATCGCATGGTCGTGCTCCCTAGTTCAATCCCGCCTGTCGTAGGATACTTCGCTGGGTCTTCGAATCCAAATCAAGGGACGGTTTGCCTGCTATGGTCACGGTGCCAGGCTTCGTAGGGTGATGATACTGTCGATGACTCCCTTTCTGTCGAACCATCACCCATCCGTCCTGCTCGACGAGCTTGATCGCGTCTCGGACCTTCATTGGCATTGTAGACGTCTCGCCGCTCCAAAGATGCAGCCAAGGGCATTATACCATCTCCCAGCGAGTATGCGACACGCCGATGCCCCCGCCACGAGGAGGCTTTCCCCCGGCCGTCCGCTTCGCCGGCGGAACCGGCCGGCGCGGGCCGATCTGATTGGGGAACTGACTCCGGGGCCTGATCATCGGCCGCGTCGAGCGGCGCTCCACATTTCTGGCAGAAGGCGAAGCCAGGCAGGTTTTTCTTTCCACAAGCGGCACAGCGCGGCATGGGAGCCAAAATCCTCGGGTGCATTGGGTGTTACCAACGGCGCCCGCCCCGCCGCCGCATATTGTCGGCGATAGCGCGGCGCCGGGCAAGATGGGGCCTCGTCACCCTCGGCGAATGAACTGGTAGATCGCTTCACTGGCCTTGGCCAATTCATCGAGCGAAAGCCATTCGTCCGCGGTGTGCGCCTGGTCGATCGAGCCGGGACCGAAAACGACGGCCGGTATTCCGGCCAGGGCGATCTTCGAGGCGTCCGTGCCGTACGGAACGCCCACTTTGTCACAGGCGCCGTACAACTCGCGGACCACGTTCACCAGGCGGTCGGCCAACGCGCCGTTTTGTTCGTCGCCCAACGGAACACCCTTCAGGTACGGCTCCTCGTGCTCGACTTCGAAGTCGATGCCGGGGTACGCACGCACGAATTCGACCACTTGCCGGTAACCGTCCATTGCCTGCTCGCCGGGCAAAAGCCGGCGGTCGATCTCGATCATGCACCGATCGGGCACGGTATTGACGCTCAATCCGCCGGAGATGGTGCCGACGCTCAACGTCGCCTCGCCGCAAAGCCGGTGGCGGGGGACCGCGCGGCCAACTTGCGCGGCGCAGGCTTCGAGCGCCGCGAGCACGCGGGCCATCTTGTACACGGCGTTGTCGCCCAAGTGGGGCTGCGAACTGTGGGCGGCGCGGCCGTGGGTGTGGCAGCGCCAGCGGACGGCCCCTTTGTGGGCGATCACCACTTGCAGGTTGGTCGGCTCGGCAATGATCGCCACGTCCGGTTTTCGGGGGGCGATCGAGCGGGATTCGGGCGGCCAGAGCCGCGCCAGGTCGGCGGCGCCGCTGTAGCCGTGCTCTTCATTCACGGTGCAGGCCATCAGTACCGTGGGCATTCCCCTGGGCCGTTCCTTGGCCAGTCGCGCCAAGGCCCCGAGCATCGCGGTCATGCCCCCCTTGATGTCGCACGAGCCACGACCATAGAGCCTGCCGTCTCGAACGACTGGGGTCCAAGGCTCGATCGTCATGCCATCGACGGGCACCGTGTCCTGGTGGGCCTCCAAGAGAACCAACGGCCCGCCGTCGGCTGCCGGCACCTCGCCGTCGAGCCGTGCCACGATGTTGTCGCGCTGTGGTTCGATCGTCTGCCGCTGCCAGGCAAGACCGAGCCGGTCGAATAGCCGCTGGAGGTACTCGGTCACGCGGTACTCGAAGAACTCGGGACCCTTGACCGGGCGCCCCATCGGGTTCACGCTGGGAATCGAGACCAGATCGCCGAGAGTTTGAACGAGGTCGAGAGGCATGAGAGGAAAGGATAAAGGATGAAGGATGAAGGATGAAGGTGAAGGATGAAACGCAATCGCAGCGCCCCGGTCATTCGTCATTTGACCGGTGCGATCGACGACTCGCAATCCTAAATTGCTCGGTTTGTGGCGTCCGCCGAAGACGGTTTCGGCAAGCCGGTGCGACGTCGTCTGGCGGCACACGCCAGCGCCACAGAGCGTTCCTTACAGTCGGGTCGTTGAAACAAAAAAACAGAGTACTCCCCGAAAGAGTTGTTGCATTGTAAGCTGGCACCCGACACAATGATGTGGTGGGGGGGTTTCCCCTCACAATACCCTTCGTAGGTACCTGCCCCGCCTGCGAAGGGTTTTTTATTGCGCCCAAGGTAGTGCTTCAGCGGCCTGCTGCCACGCTCAAACAGGTTAGCACACGGCCGATGAGTTTCGCGAAACTCGAAACACTGCCGGATCATTTACCATACCGCCGCGCATTGCTCTCGACGTTTCGGTATGCCGTCGTGTTCGAGGTTGTGGCCGACGAAATCGTTCTAGTGCCCATCGCCCACACAACCCGACCGTCGCAACCATTCCCTTGAATCCTTCCGTCCAAAATCCGGTCAGCTCCCAACGAGCGGCGGTAGTGGGTCAGTCTAATTCCTCCAGGAACTGGATGGCGTCTCCTACGGTCTTGATGCTGCCGATCCTATCGGCGGGAATGGTAATTCCATCTTCCCGTAAGCCCGCGATCAATTCGTCGATGTCTACCGGATCGTCTGTGTGGTCCTTGAATTCTCTGATGCCGGTGTTCCGCCTCTTTAGCCATGCCAGGATGGCACGCAGCTTGCCTGGGTTCATGCCAGCAACTCCCCGAAACGACTTCAAGTAAGCGGTCTACCCGTCGCGTTCACCCCCCCGCGCCGAACGCCAACCTGCTCCGCAATGCTCCCCCTCGCGCTCGACGCCCTGGCGAGATCGTCCAGCAAGCCCGTGACCAGCGCCGTCCAGCCGGTCTGGTGCGATGCCCCGACGCCGCGGCCCGTGTCGCCGTGGAAGTACTCGTAAAACAACACCAACTCGCGCCAGTGAGGATCGCCGGCAAAGCGCTGATCGTCGCCGTGGCACGGACGGCGGCCCGCGCCGTCAGGAAGAAAAAGACTCGTCAAGCGGACGGCAAGCTCCCGCGCGACCTCGCGCAGGTTCATCATCCTGCCCGAACCCCTCGGACACTCGACCTTGAGCGTGTCGCCATAGAAATGGTGGTACCGCTCCAGGGCCTCGATCAACAGGTAATTCACGGGAAACCAGATCGGTCCCCGCCAGTTCGAGTTGCCGCCGAACATCCCGCTGTCGGATTCGCCGGGCAAGTACGCGACGCGCTGCTGCTGGCCGCCGGCATCGCAAACGTAGGGATGATCGCCATAGACGCGCGACAAGGCCCGTACCCCGTAGGGAGCGAGAAACTCGCCCTCGTCGAGCACGTACCGCAGCACGCGTTGCAGCCGCTCACGGCTGGGAATGGCCAGCAGGCGATGGCCGTGGCTGCTGCCGTCAGGGCAGTGGCTCTCCAGATAGGTGATTTGCCCGGCCAGATCCGGACGGTACTTCAGAAACCACCGCGTCCGCTTGCCAAAGGCGGGCAAGCGCTCCAGAACGCAGTCGTCCAGCACCTCGGCGGCGAACAGGGGAATGATGCCCACGATCGAGCGGATGCGCAGCGGCACCGTCCGGCCATTGGCGTGAAGCTGGTCGTAGTAAAAACCATCCTGCTCGTCCCAAAGGCCGCTGCCGCCCAACGTGTTCATCGCGTCGGCGATGGCCACGAAGTGTTCGAAGAACTTCGAGGCCATGTCTTCATAGCCGGGATCGTCCTCGGCCAACTCCAACGCCATGGCGAGCATCGTGCCGCAATAGAACGCCATCCAGGCCGTGCCGTCGGCCTGTTCGAGGTGGCCGCCCGAGGCCAGCGGCCGCGAGCGATCGAACAGGCCGATGTTGTCCAACCCCAGGAACCCACCGGTAAAGAGGTGCTTGCCGTCGACGTCCTTGCGGTTCACCCACCAGGTGAAATTGATCAGGAGCTTGTTGAACACGCGCGTGAGGAACTGCCGGTCGCGCCGGCCCTTCTGGCCCGTCATCTTGTAAACCCGCCAGCAGGCCCAGGCGTGGACGGGCGGGTTGACGTCGGAAAAGGAGAACTCATAGGCCGGGACCTGCCCGTTGGGGTGCATGTACCACTCGCGCAGGAACAGCACCAACTGCTCCTTGGCGAAGTCGCCGTCGACCTGCGCGAAGGGGAGCATGTGAAACGCCAGGTCCCAGGCCGCGTACCAGGGGTACTCCCACTTGTCGGGCACCGAGATCACGTCGCGGTTGAAAAGATGGTCCCATTCAGAGTTTCGTCCCGAAAGCCGGCTGGCCGGAGGAGGCGGTTGCTCGGGGTCGCCGCCGAGCCAGTCTTTGACCACGTAGTGGTAGAACTGCTTGTTCCAGAGCAGGCCGGCGTACGCCTGGCGGGCAACGCGGTATTCCTCGGTTTGCGGGTCGTGGGCGATCCGCTCGGAATAAAATGTGTCGGCCTCGGCGATCCGCGCCGCGAAGACGGCGTCGAATTCGGGACCGAAGGCTTCACGTGGCGCTTCGTCTTCGGCGAAGAGCCGTAGTCGCACGGTCGCTTCGCCGCTCGGCGGCACCTGCAACACGTAGTGCGCGGCGGCCTTGGTGCCGATGTCGCGCGGGTTTACGGCGTCGGCGCGGCCGTGGATCACGTAATCGTGGAAGGCGTCCTTGACATAAGGAGCGCCGTCGGCATGGCCGAACAGCCGCCGCGTGTTCGTTTCGTTCTCGGTGAACAGGATCTCAGGCGCCCCACCGCGGGCTTCCGGGGCGACCGCGAGCCGGAACTCACCCAGCGTGAGGTGGCGCGCGGCGATCGTACCGTTGGCCAGCCGCTCCAGCCGCGGCTTCACGTCGCACCCTTCATGGGTGCAACCCCAGGACCACGTGTTGCGGAACCAAAGCACGGGCAACAGGTGCAACGTGGCGTGCTGGGCGGCGCGGTTGGCGGCCGTGATCCGGATCAGGACATCGTTGGGCGCGGCCTTGGCGTACTCGGCCACCACGTCCCAATAGCGATTTTCTTCGAAGACACCCGTATCGGCCAGCTCGAATTCGCCGTCGAGCTTGCCGCGTCGGCGGTTCTCGTTGAGCAACCGGGCGTAGGGGAACTCGGCCTGCGGGTACTTGTAGAGCGCCTTGAGGTACGAATGCGTCGGGGTGGCGTCGAGGTAGAAATAGCTTTCCTTGACGTCCTCGCCGTGGTTTCCCTCCGGGCCGGTCAGGCCGAAGAGCCGTTCCTTGAGGATCGGGTCTTGTCCGTTCCAAAGCGCCGTCGCGAAACAGAGTCGACATTGCCGGTCGGATATTCCCAGCAGGCCATCCTCGCCCCAGCGGTAGGCGCGGCTGCGCGCCTGGCCATGGGGAAAATAGTCCCAACAGTTCCCGTCCGGCGAATAGTCCTCGCGAACCGTGCCCCACTGACGTTCCGAAAGGTACGGTCCCCAGCGTTTCCAGTGCTTTGTTCGCCGTTGTGATTGTTCCAGGCGTTGTTCTTCGTCGTTCATGGTGATCGCAGTCACGAGCCCGTCGCCGGCGGTCCGTCGTCTTCGCCGGCCAGCTTGAGAGGGGGCAACTCGGTGCGCGTGCCAGGCAGGCGCGTGGGGAGGGGCGATTCCTCAACCGGCGCCGGTGGTGATTTCGCATTCGCGGCGGGGCGGCCGTCGCTCGCCGGTTGGTCGACGGGGATTTCGCTGGCGTACTTGCCTTCGCGACGGCGCGCGGCGATGACTTCGGCGCGCGCCTTGGCGGCCAACTCCTCCGCCGGCAGAAACAGGTAAAGGTCTTCATCGTGGCTTACCACGCCGGGCGGCACCAGTTCCTCCGCGTGCGCCGGGCAGGTCCAAAAGGTCAACTTCACCTTCTCGCGCCAGCTCTTCAGCAGCAACAGGCCCGCCCCGAGCAAGACCAGCAAGAAGCCGAGGTTGAACGGCCACCACACGCGGAACACGAGTGCCACGACCAAAAGGAGTGCCGCGACACCGAACGTGCCGGTCGCGATGGCCAGCGGCCCATCGAAGGCGCGGAGACTGAGATTGAAGTCGCGGCGGCTAAGTCCATCGGTCGTGCCGCAATGCCAGCATTGCGACGGCATAATGAGCTTCCAGGTCATGCCAGCGCGGTGCTCTCGGGCACGGTACTTCACCTGGCCGCTTTTCATCGCCTTGCTTTGCAAGGCGGGGACCCAAACCTTCAGGTTCAGCGCCGACTGTTCCAGCCACGGTCGCGCCAAGGGCGCGATCCGCGCGAAGAAGCCGGCCACTCGACCCGGCGGGCCCGCTGGCGACGCTTCACTCTCGTCCTCATCCGCTCGCTCGTCCATGCCTTCATGGTACACTCGCCCCTCGGTCGCGGTCCAGCCGCCGGAAAAGAAGCGGACGCGGAGACGCGGTGACAGGGAGACGCGGAGATTCGATTCTCCCCATCTCCGCGTCTCCCCATCTCCCTGTCACCCCCGCGGCCAGATTCCGACGAGCGCCGGTGGGTACTCGCGCACGTCCCAAAGGTCTGCCTGCGGCAGCGCGCCATAGTCGAAGCGCGCGTCCGCTTCGACGGCGAACAGGCTGCCCACCGGCGCGGCGGCCATGAGCGAGCCGACCAATGCGAGCATCTCTTCTCGGCGGCTGACGTAGAACTCGTACGGGGGCGAGCAAAAGACGACCCAGGCACGGTCCGGGTTGGTCGGGTCGGCCAGGTTGACCGTCCGCCGAAAACGAATGAACGTGTCGCCGGCCACGACCTCGGCCTGGGTTTCCATGCCCAAAGTCCGCGCGTTCCGCCGGATACTATCGGCCGTCGGAAAGTGTTGCTCGAAGAACACGGCCCGCGCGGCGCCGCGACTGAGGGCCTCTAGCCCCAGCGCGCCCGTCCCGGCGAACAAATCGACGGCTAGTTTCCCGGCAATCTCCGGGCCGAGCAGATTGAAGACCGCTTCACGGACACGGTCTTTCATCGGACGCGTGCGCTCGTCGCCGTCGTATTCGAGTTTTCGACCCCGATGGGTGCCGCCGATGATCCGCAGCGATGGGACATGCGCCGGCCCGCCGGCACGCGCATCGGTAGAGCGCGCGCCTGAAGGTGCGGGTTCAACGGCTCGTTTCGCTTTACGTGGCACGGGTTCAAAGTCCACGGTAGGTGACGAGCGACTCGGCCGCAAGGGGGACGGCTCGGCGCAAGCCGATGCCGGCGGTTTTCCGAGGGAGTTGGGACTGTAGAATGGACGAAGGCAGCGCGTTTCATTTCCGCCACTTTCGTTTTCTCCACTTTGTCGCCAAGCGGGATCTATGGTACATTGACACGCCACGGCGCAAGCAACTGATTTGTGTGGAGGAACTTCAACATGACGATCTGGCGGTTGACGACGGCGGGACTGATGTTTCTGGCGACGGCGGGGCTGGCGGCCCAAGAGAAGAAGCCTTCCGGCCGGGCGAAGGGCGACGCCAAGCCGGCGGCCGGCAGCAAAGCGGACGAGCCTGATCCGGGCAAGGCAAAGTCCGATGACAGCGCCGTCGACGACAAGGGCGACGACGCCAAGGGAGACGACGACGCTGGGGCCGCCACGCCCGAGGGCACCGAGTTCGACAAGCTGTATTCCGAGTGGAAGGATCTGATTACCAGGCTCCGCGAGCTGTCGCTGAAGTACGCGACGGCCCGGCCCGGCAAGGACCGCGAGGCGCTCAAGGAAGAATACGCCAAGCTGGTCAGCGAGGGCAAGGAGCTCGAACCAAAGTTCATTGCCGGCGCGATCACGGCCTACGCCTCGAACAAGAAGAAGTACCGGGAAGTCGGCGACTTCCTGGCCAGCATCGTGAAATCGTACGTCGAAAGCGACGATTACGAACCGGCACTCGCGCCGGCGAAGGCGTTGATCGACGAAGGCTATCCGAACCCGCGGATCTACAACCTGGCGGGGATCGCCGCCTTCGCGACCAACGACTTCGACAATGCCGAGAAGTACCTGAAACAGGCCGATAAGAAGTCGGTCCTCGAAGAGGATGGCAAGCGGTACCTGCAGCACATCGACGAGTACCGGGAGATGTGGCAGCGCGAGCAGGAGCTTCGCGAGGCCGAGGCCAAGGCCGACGACTTGCCCCGCGTTCTCTTGAAGACGAACAAGGGGGATATCGTCATCGAGCTGTTCGAAAACGAAGCCCCCAACACCGTGGCCAATTTCATCAGCCTGGTCGAAAAGAAGTTCTACGATGGGGTGACCTTTCACCGCGTGCTGCCCCAATTCATGGCCCAGGGGGGCGACCCGGACGGGACCGGGAGCGGCGGACCGGGTCACAAGATCCCCTGTGAGTGCGCCGAACCGAACCACCGCGAGCATTTTCGCGGCAGTCTCAGCATGGCCCATGCCGGCAAGGACACCGGAGGCTCACAGTTTTTTCTCATGTTCCGCCCCTCCGGACCGGGGGCCGGGTACAATCTCGACGGCAAGCACACCGTGTTTGGACGCGTCATCGAGGGAATGGACGTATTGGCGAAGATTCAGCGCATCGACCCGCAGAGTCCCAAGGCCGGCGTCAAAGCCGATACGATCGTCGAAGCCAAGGTACTGCGGAAGCGCGAACACGAGTACGTGCCCAAAACGATCGCGGGAAAATAACCCTCTAAGTGGGAACCGCAGATGGCGCAGAACGTCGCAGATTGAGGATGCGACGTCCGTGCATCTTCCCTTGGGATCGAGCGTAACGATCAGGTGGCTGGGGCAGAGCCTGGGCCGTTAAAAACTTGGGCTTTTGAGGCAAAAGTCGTTTTTTGGATTCGACCGAATCTGTTCCTGCGTCGTAGAACGGAATTCATTCCGTTTCCCGCCGTCAAACGGAATAAATTCCGTTCTACGAGCGGAACAAAACCGGTATAAACCTCCAAACGACGCAAGCCCAAGTTTTCACCGGCCCAGGCAGAGCCTGAGGGATGCCCCGGTCGCTACCGAGCCGGGGCATCGCTGACGCTCTGCCACCAGCCACCACTTTACTCGCGGCAAAATGTCTCATTGTCGTCCGTGTGAGGTATGAGCTATTTGATCAGGTCCTTGACCGTCATGCCCGCCGGGATCATCGGCAGCACGTGCTCTTGGTACGGCACCTGCACGTCGAGCACGTAGGTGCCGTCGTAGTCGATCATCTCCCGCAGCGCGTCGACCAGCTCCGCCTTCTCCTTCACCTGGCGGCCGCCGCAGCCGAATCCCTTGGCGATAGTGACGAAATCGGGATAACGCACCTCCGGACCAATGCCGTCCCCCTGCCCGGTCGCCTCGGGGTGGTCGATCGGGCCGAGGTACGTGTGGGCGCGGTTGCCGGCGTGGAAGCGGTCTTCCCATTGCACGACCATTCCCAGGTGCTGGTTGTTGAGCAGCAGCACCTTGACGGGCAACTTCTCGCAATGGCAGGTGGCCAGTTCCTGGATGTTCATCAAAAAACTGCCGTCGCCGTCGATGTCGATCACCAGGCTTTCCGGATGGGCCGCTTTGGCGCCCATGGCCGCCGGCAGGCCGAAGCCCATCGTCCCCAGCCCGGAGCTCGACATCCAGGTGCGCGGCCGTCGGAAACGAAAGTGCTGGGCGGCCCACATCTGGTGCTGGCCCACGCCCACCGCGACGATCACATCGCGATCGGCGACCAACCGCGACAGCTCGCCGATCGCGAACTGCGGCAGGATGCCGGGGAAGCCGTGGTCGTAGCGGAAAGGCTCGGTCCGCTTCCAATGCGCGATCCGTTCGTGCCACTCGGCCACTTCGGCGAAGGGCTCGACGCACTGGTTCAGCTCGGCCAGCGCGAAGCGGATGTCGCTGACGATCGGGATGTGGGCTTCCTTGTTCTTGTTGATTTCCGAGGGGTCGATGTCGATGTGTACGATCTTGCCGTGCTTGGCGAACTCCGAAACCTTGCCCGTCACCCGGTCGTCGAACCGCACGCCGAATGCCAAAAGCAAATCGGATTCATCGACCGCGTAGTTGGCGTAGACGCTGCCGTGCATGCCGAGCATGTCGAGCGAGAGCGGATCGTCGTTCGGGTAGCAGCCCAGTCCCATCAAGGTCATCGTGACGGGGATGCCCGACTTGCGGGCCAGCTCGCGCAGCTCGCCGCTCGCCTCACCCGCGATGACGCCGCCGCCGGCGTAGATCACCGGCCGTTTGGCCCGCTTGATCGCGGCCGCGACCTGGGCGATCTGTTCGGGTCGTGCCTTGCGGTCCTCGGCGCGGTAGCCGGGCAGGTTCATCGGCGCGTCGTAGTCGGCCTCGGTCTGGTCCTGCTGGATGTCCTTGGGCAGGTCGACCAGCACGGGCCCTGGCCGGCCGGTCGTGGCGATGTGAAATGCCTCGCGCACGACCCGCGTCAGGTCCTTGACGTCGGTCACCAGGTAGTGGTGCTTGGTGATGCCGCGGCAGACTTCGACGATCGGCGTTTCCTGGAAGGCATCGGTGCCGATCACGGCCGTCCTGACCTGGCCCGTGATGGCGATCAGCGGAATGCTGTCGAGCTTGGCGTCGGCGATGGCCGTCACCAGGTTCGTCGCCCCCGGACCGCTGGTGGCCATACACACGCCGGGCCGGCCGGTGCTGCGCGCGTAGCCCTGGGCCGCGAACGACCCACCTTGCTCGTGGCGCGGCAAAATCGTGCGGATCTGGTCCTTGTACTTGGTCAACGACTGGTGCAGCGGCATGCTGGCGCCGCCCGGGTACGCGAAGATCACCTCGACACCGTGGTTGACCAGCGATTGCACGAGGATATCGGCCCCGCATTGCAACCCCTTGGCGGCGGACGATTTAAGGACGGTGCTCACGATTGATTTCAGCGTGGGTGGAAACAGTAAAAGCCCGACCGGCGCCGAGCATCCCGCACTCTAGGATACGTTACCATACGCACAACGGCGGAGGAGGGCAACGGGGGGCATTCGCGGGTAGTGATTTGATTTGGAAAAGTGTCAGGCAAAAATCGCGGGCGTCGGTCGGTCGGCCTGGAATGGACGCGTGGCCATCCCGCCATTGTAGCCCGGCGAGGCGCATGAAAAAGCCCCGGTCAGCCCCCCGGCGGGTTATCAACACCGGCATCCGCAGGCTGCTTGATGCGATCTGATTCCGCCGACCACGGGACGTAACCGCCGCGGCACCGGCGCAGCGGGTCGGCTCGCCC
>Ga0307373_10005254_pt1 | contig 21286 bp, 22 predicted proteins | sample OX2MG_FD_202534 | JGI IMG/M metagenome (GOLD analysis project Ga0307373, IMG submission 202534) | Soil microbial communities from Risofladan, Vaasa, Finland - OX-2 | ecosystem: Environmental > Terrestrial > Soil > Coastal area > Acid sulfate soil | place: Finland: Risofladan, Vaasa | collected...
CGTGGCTCGCGAGGTCTTCAAGACGCTAACCGCTCCCCAAGCCGAGCCGGTCACGGTCGCAGCGGCATAGATGTGCGTACCCGAAATTCGGGCCTTGACATCTATAGGAGGATCCTTAAGAAAATACCGGGCACCCGGACGAGGCCCGCAGCCTGCACGGCGCTACTTCAAACAACCAGTCGAACCGCCTCTCCCGGCGCCCACAACAACGCAGTTACGCACCCCAGCGGGCCGCGGAAGGATGAAGGCTACCGGCTGATCGTGACCTGCGCGCTTGTCGGGTTCGTCATGGCGTTCCAGTACCAAAGCATCCAGACCAGCGTGTATGTGCCTGGCGTATCGTCGCCAGGCACCGCCAGTCGCATTTCGAACGTCAGGCTTGCCGTGGGTAGGACCGTGCCCGCCGGTGCGCAGTTGAGTTGGAACATGGGCTTGATCCCGGGTGGCTGGCTGGGATGACTCGCAAACAGCTGTTCACCATAACTCGGACAGTTCGCGACCAGATCCACGGGTTGCAGAGTGTGGTTGGTCAGCGTCACCTGATAAACGAGCACCCGACCAGCCCGCACGCTGGATGGGGCCTTCAGTGTTACCGCGGGAAGCGGCGGAGTCGGTGGCTCTTCGACCACTGGAACTGGGCCTTGGAACGTGCCGACACCCAGTCCCAGGCAGGTGTAGGCCTCCGGTTCGGATGGGATGGTGACGGTGAGGGCGTAGACGCCGCCAGGGAGCGTGATCTTGGCCACCCCAACTTGGACACCACTGCTCGGACATGTTTCTGGCTGGGTGTCCCAGTCTATGGTCACCTGGGCTTGGCCATATTTCAGACCGGTGCCGCTGTTGGGATCTGGCAAGGGTCCAGGCTCAATGAGGACCGGCCCTGTCGTCTCCGACGGGAAAAAAGACCCATTCGCTTTGAATGGCAACAGCCGCCCGGAGCGGTCAAAGAGGCTGACCATGGGCGTTCCATTCACAAAGCAGGCACCCGGGCCGCGGCCAGCAAAGCCGAAGCTTGTCAATATGTGGCCGCCGGCGCCTCCGCCGCCCCAAACATTGACTTGAAGCTGTGCTGCAGTGCATGGTGGGGTGCCCGAGGGGAGCGGACTCGGGGATGGTGATGGAACAACGGGCGCCTGGAGCTGCGCGGGCAGCGGCACCCAGGGGATCACACCGACCGGTTTGTTCCCCGGAGCCGACCGCTGGTTCTCGCGGGCGACGAGTAGCGTCGCCACGATGGCAGCCGCCAGCAACAGAGCGACCACGCTTGCCGCCGCTTGCCAGCGTCTCGCTCGTCTCCATGCCGCGTGGCTTACCCCGGCCAGGACACGCTGGCGGGCCCCTGGAGGAGGAGAGCCGATCTGGCGCTCGAAGAGCTCTCGGAGGTCGTCGCTCAATGGTCGATTCATCAGGCAGTCTCCAGCTCCAATTCCGGGCGCAGAGCCCTCAAGGTTCTGTACAAGCGAGTCTTCGCCGCGGCCCCTGAGATGCCGAGGACGTGGCCGGCATCCTCGTGTGACAGGTCTAGGTAGAAATGCAAGAACAGCAGCAGCCGCGCTGATCTGTCGAGGGCAGCCACTGCCCGCTCGAGATCGGCCGATCCAGCCGCCACGTCGGCCACGTCCGCCAGTGTCGAAATTCTCAGTTCGGCCACACGGAGCGTCCGGAACCACCGACCACGCCGTCGCGAACGGCACTCGTTGGCGACGACCGCAAGGAACCACGGCCGGAACCGAGACGTTCCCTCGCGAAGCTTCTTCGTGGCCCGCCATGATTTAAGCGCGGCCTCTTGAACAGCGTCCTCCGCCTCCTGCCAATCACCCAACATCACAAAAGCGAGCTTGCAGGCCGGTTCGACGTGGGGCCCCAGCAAGCGCTGGAAGGCTCCGTTGTCGCCCTCCCGCGCCAGCGCGATCAACTGCGGTTCGTCATCCAACGCCTAATACAACGCGATGAACCTCTGGTTGGTGCCAATGACCCCGATCTGCGTATCGTCAAAACGCTGGGTTTGCAGCCTATTGACTTTTGGAGTCGCTCTAAGTTAGATTGACTCTAAAGTTGGAGGCATAGTCAATATAAAGACCATTGGCTCTCGCAAGTGGTGGGCACTCGCGGCAATCACGCTAGGCGTGCTGGCGGTGGGACTCGACGTGACCGTCTTGAGCGTGGCCTTGCCAACCCTGGCACAGGCCCTCAAGGCATCCGAGTCCGACCTGCAGTGGTTTTCCGCGTCGTACGCCATCGTGCTCGCCGCCGGAATGTTGCCGAACGGGGTGCTCGGCGACCGTTTCGGCCGCAAGAAGGTGCTGATCGCGGCGCTGACTCTATTCGCCGTTGGATCTGTCGTCTGCGCATATTCGACCACCTCCGTGGAGTTCATCGTGGGGCGTATCCTTCTCGGTGCGGCCGGCTCCGCCGTTGTGGTGATGGCGCTGTCGGTCATGACGGTGCTCTTCACCGAAGAGGAGCGGCCACGCGCGGTGGGTATCTGGGGCGCGGCCAACTTCGTCGCTCTGCCGATCGGCCCTATCTTCGGCGGATGGCTACTCGGCAACTTCTGGTGGGGATGGATCTTCCTTATGAACGTTCCAGTCGCGCTCATCGGCCTAATTGCGGTGCTAACCCTGGTGCCCGAGTCGCGCGCTGAGGAGAGGCCGGCCATCGACCCTGTCGGCATCCTGCTCGCGAGCACCGGCCTGGTCGGCTTGACTTACGCATTGATCGAGCTCGGCCGTAACGGATGGACCGATCCGCCCTCACTTGCGGTGGGGATCGCGGGCGTCGTTGTGATCGTCCTGTTCTTCATGTGGGAGCGGTATCTGACCGGGCGGCCGGGCGGCAGGCCGCTCATCGACCTAAGCCTTTTCGCCTCGAGGGCCTTCACCTGGGGCGTCATCCTTGCGGCCATGGGCGGGATGGCGCTGATCAGCGTTGTCTTCACGATGCCGCAGTACTCGCAGGGAGTGCTTGGGCTCGACCCTGAGGGCTCAGGCGTCCGGCTGCTGCCGGCGATCATCGGCCTCATAATCGGCGCAGTCCCAGCGGACCGAATCGCAGCGCGACTCGGTGCAAAGATCACAGTCGCTGCTGGGTACGCAATCACCGTCGCCGGGTTGCTGATCGGCGCCACCACCGCCATCGGAGCCAGCGAATGGTTTGTCGCCGCATGGATGGCCGTCGTCGGAATCGGCATGGGCATCGGTTTCGCGACCTCGGCTTCGGCTGCCTTGAAGACCATTCCGTCCGAGAAGAGTGGTGTCGCGTCGGCAGTGATGCAGGCGATGCAGAAGGTCGGATTCCCGATGGGCTCCGCGATCGTGGGCAGCGTCCTGGTGACCGCGTACCAGGCGCACCTGATGCTAACGGGCCTGCCGCCGGCCGCGGCCAGCGCGGTCAAGGGGAGCGTGTTTGCCGGCGTTGCGGCGGCGGCAAGACTTCACTCGGTTGGGCTCCTCGACTCAGTTCGCTCCTCGTTCGTCGCCGGGATGGACGCCGCCCTAGTGGTCTCTGCGGGTGCCGGCGCGCTAGCCGTGGTCCTAGCCCTCGTCTTCCTGCCCGGGCCCGCGCCATCCGAGGCCCGCGCCGCGAGCCCAGCGGCCGAGAACGCGGCATGAGCATATGAGCACCGGATTACGTGAACGCAAGAGGCTAAAGACCAAAGCCGCGATCCAGACGGAGGCCCTGCGCCTCTTTCTGAAGAAGGGCTTCGACGAGACCACCATCGAGGAGATAGCTGCCGCCGCCGAGATCTCGCCAAGCACGTTCTTCAATTACTTCCCGAGCAAGGAAGAGGTCGTGTTCCAGGACGAGCTGGATCCGCTCATCCTTGCCGCGTTCGATGCCCAACCTCAGGGCACGCATCCAATTCGGGCGATCCGTACTGCGATGAAGGTGGTGTTCAGGAACCTGACAACGGAGCAGGACAAGGTGATGCGTGAGCGCATTGCTTTGATGTCCTCGACCCCGTCACTGCGCGCAGCCATGCTCGTGCAGTTCGCTGACCTGGTCGGTCAGATCGCCGCGCTGGTCGCAAGTCGGTCCGGCGGAAGCCCCACTGACTTTGCCATCCGCAATTTCTCGGGAGCTCTGCTGGGCGTGATGATGTCGGCCATGTTCACGGCGGTCCAGGATCCGAAGACCGACCTGCTGGAAGTGGCGGACCAGGCGATGGCACACCTGGAAGCTGGCCTGCCGCTCCGCTGGACCCCTTGACAAGCGAGCCGACCCCAGGATCGGTAAATGCGATACCAAGAGACAATGCCGCCGACGGTTTGAGAGCCCATTGGCTGGACTGCGGCTGACTCTAGCGAAAGGCTACTGCGTGGTCTGGACGCCGCATCCCTCTGCGGTGTCGTAGGTGACGCCCGGCACTCCGGTGCGGCTCGACAGGCGAGGCTCGTTCGCTTGCTCGCAAGGTGCGAGGTGGAGTTGCGCCGTTCTGCGCCACAAATCGTCAGGACCGCCGCCCAACCCACTTCCGTTTGAGCTGGCTGCGGTCGCCGGCGTGATCGTGCCGGTAGAAGAGTTGACGTTGGGCCAGCTGGTCGAACCAGCTCTGGGCGTACCGGTGAAGGCCGCTCTTTTCGCCGCCAAGCATGTCGTCATCGATGGAAAGTGGCGGCGGGCGCTGGGTCTTGCTGCGTTTTGGGTTGGCCTCGGACTGATGAGAAGCCGATCTCCGAAACTGGCGCTCGGCCTCCACATGCTGTCAACGCGTCGGGCGTGTTGCTGGGACAGCTCAACCCTCAGGACTCTTTCTGAACGGCGGCTCCGGATGCGAGAGCCGGATCAGCCGCGCCGGCTACGGCTCGGTTTCGCCCGAAGATTCATCGTCCGTCTCCTGGCCCACCGCGTCGTCCCCGTTCTCGATGAGCAGATCGTCGTCGCTGGCGGAGTAGCGATCGCGGACCTCGGCACCGCCGGCCTCGGAGTCGCCGATGCCCTCTTCCGAGTCGGTCGCCACGAGCTCGCCGGCTTTTCGGTCTTCCTCCAGCAGCTGCGAGTAGGCCCGCTCGGCTTCGTCCAGCGTCGGGTATTCCCAGAACTCTGTTCCAGGCGGTACCTCCGCGCCTTCGGTCTCATCGAGGCCGTGCTGAAAGACGTACGCGGTTCCATTGTTGGGATCCTGGATCAGAGAGATGAACCGCTCGCCGGTCAGCTCAGCGCGCTGAGTCGCCTGACCATCGCTCTCGAGGTCGAACAGACGGGTAATGACTTGCTCTTCGCTTCTTTCTTCCATATCCCCTCATTCTGGCTGAACTTGAAGAGACGCCTCGGCCTTTTCAATCTCTGGACCTCGCCGGTCGACGTTGGTGTGCCCTTGCCAGCTGACCAGCGGCGCCGACTAACCGCCGACGACCACGTTGACCCTCAGCTCGAAGGTATAGCGGCCATCGGATGACGCTGCGTCGACACGAGCCGTGCCAACTTGCTGGGCCGCGAAAACAGCGACGGGAGCAGCGCCGGCTGAGGGAGTTTGGTCCAGGTTGAGGATGCTCGGGTTGCTCGTCTTGAACGTAACGCCCGCCCATTCCGAAGAGGGCCAGGACGAAAGGTCGACAGTAAGGCCGCCGCCGACAGTCATAAATGCCTCGCTCCCGTCGTCGGTGGCGGTTACGGTCCCATGCGCGAATGGATCTTGTGCACCATTCAATGCCGCGGATTGCGCAGCTCCGGGAAGAACGAAGTTGAGCGCCACCGCCAGCACCACCATCACCGCGGCGTAACCCAGCCAGGTCATCTTTCGAGTACGCGAGGCCGCGCTCGAAAAGCCGGGAAGTCGCGCTGCGAGGTTACCGATGTTAAAGAGCACTCCCAACCCGATCACGATGCCGATGAGGATCAACAGGTCGGCGACAAGCTCGCCGTAGAGGACGAGCTGCCCGGCGGGTCTGCTGCTCAGTGCCTGGGGCGACTGGAGCACGGACGCAAGCGAGAAGACGCTGGTCAACACGCCGAACCCGTAACGCAGTGCGAATAGGATGAGCACGATTCCGACGAGGCCACCGACTCCCTGCGGCATCGCGCGCGTCCGCATTTGCATGATCTCCCGCTCTGCGTGATCGAGCTCACCGAGGGAAGGAGCGGGCAAGCCCTGGGCGAGGGCAGCGCCGGCGCGCCTCACCTCGGCGCCCGATGGCGAGCCAGGAGGCTGGCCGGAGGTATCGACACGGCCGGTTTCCGAGTCTACAGTCCAGATCGCGGCCGGCACGGCGGTCGCCGCCAAGAGCCCGGGCGTTGTCAGCTCTCCGGCGGGTGCGACCTGGACCACGACCACGCCGGGGTTGACCCTTCGTTGGATCGCATTTGGACGCCAGTTGGCCTCGGCCCATGCGGCGGCGGCGGTGGCGGCGGCACGCGGGTCCTGGCCGGGGCCCGAGAAGAGCAGGAAGGCAGGTGTAGCGCCCTGCTGCCGGTAAGCGATCCGGGCCGAGTTGGCGGCGAAGGAGGCGAACCGTGAGTCGGTCGCAGCGGCCAGGCGGTACCGGCTGCGTGGGAGGATCCGAACTAGGGCCGTGCGGGCCAGGTCTTCGACCGAAAATGCCACGGTGCGCCGATCATAGAGGCGAGAGCCGACTTGCCGAAGGTGTTACGCGGACTCCCGGCCATGTAACAGGAAGCCGAGTCCAACGCATTCCAGCTTCGACCGTTCCCACCACTAACCAGTTCGCGTGGCCGTCGCTCGGGGCGAATTTTCGTACCCGAGCCATCAATTCGGATGGGCCAATCCCGGTCATTTTGGGGATGTGAGACCAAGTGTCCAAGGCGTATACGTTGTTCATCAAACCCGCCAATGACGTCTATGTTGACGAGCCCTACCTGTCGATCCGGTGGGACGGGGTTCACAAACACGTCCTCTCCGAGTGGAAGGGCTTCGCCAACAGCGCCGAGCTTCGGGCCGGGCTGTTGAAGGGAATCCAGGCGATCAGCGACAACCGTGCACCCGCTTACATCAGCGATGCCAGGAAGCTGAGGGTGATCGTTCACGAGGACCAGAGGTGGATCCAGGAAAAGTGGCTGCCCCTGGCGATGCAGGCCGGGCTCCGACGGCTCGCGTTTGTGACCGCCACCACAGGTCTCGGAAAAGTGACCATCGAGGATGTCGTCGTCTTGGTTGACGACCAGGGCTTGGAATCGCGCACGTTCTCCACCGTCGTCGCTGCAAGGCAATGGGTCGCCGAGGTTTCAGTCGCTCGATGACCGCGGATGCACTGTTTCAGGGCGATCTGTCGCGTCGCGTGGACCTGTACTTCAGTCGGCGCGGCGTCGCCGATGTGACGTGGGATGCCAACTGGAACGTCGTTCACATCGAAGCCCAGGGTTGGGCGGATACGGCCGAATCGCGTGGCGTCCTCGACTCGGCTATTCGCGCCATGACCGATCACCAGGGTTCTCGATGGCTCGTCGATGGCCGCGACATCAGAGCCATCAAGCAGTCCCACCAGGACTGGATCACCGACAACCTTTTGCCGCGGGCTCTGGAAGCCGGCTTGAGGGTGGCGGCCATCGTCATCCCCACGAGCGCCGAGGCGATGTCGAACATCGACGACATGGCCAAGGTCGCTGACAACGCGATCGACGTCAGATATTTCTCGACCGTCGAGAAGGCGCGCCTGTGGCTCGCGGCTTCGGCTCGTTAATCGGCGAGCTCCTCAGCCAGCAAGTCCATCAGCAACCCGTCGTGCCAGGTGCCATCTGAGCCGCGCTCGTACTTACGCATGATCCCCACCGGCCGGAAGCCGACCTTGCCGTAGCACTTGATGGCGGCTGCGTTGTCCGCCGCCGGATCGATGACGAGCCGGTGGAACCCTTGGTCGACGAAGAGGTGCCGGGCCAGCGTGCGCACGGCATCTGTGCCGACGCCGCGGCCGTGCACCGACGGATGCAGGTAGATGTCGACGCCGGCGTGCCGATAGTCCGGCTCGGTCTCTGCGCTCCATTGAATCGCGCCAACGACGCGGCCATCGAGCTCGACGGCAAGCGTCGTGGCATCGGTGTCCTCGATGTCCGCCGCGACCTCGGGCGCCAGGTCAGCCCCGCCTCGCCACCAGCGGAAGACCTCTGGCGTGGCGCGGATCGCGGCCAGCACCGGCACGTCGTCGGGTGTGGCGGGCCTCAACGACACCATCGCGCCGCGCAGCGTTCTCGCCACTACTAACCGCCTGCTGGCGATTCCCCACGCAGCTTGTCGATTACCTCAACGAATGCTTCGTAGGGTTGCGCGCCGAGGACGAGGTAGCGCCGGCCGAAGATGTGGGCGGGAATGGCATTGATACCCACCGACTCGGCCAGCCTGCGGTTTTCATCCAGGACCTGCTCGTAGCGGCCTTCCTCGATCGCTTTCCGCAACTCATCCGGATCGAGCCCGACCTCGATCCCGATGCGCACGAGATCATCGACGTCCTCAAGCTTGCCTGTCAGCTCCCAGTGCGCTTTGAAAAGCGCGTGGTGCATCTCCTCGAACTTGCCGCGCTCGCGCGCAAACTCCGCTGCGCCCAATGCTTTTCGCGAGTTGATCAGCACGTCGCGCTGCTTCATGACAAGACCGACCTCGTCGGCGATGCCGTCGAGGCGGCTGCGCATCTGCAGCGAGCGGGCACGTCCGAAGTAGGCCTCGCGGGGCATCCCTTCGATTGGCGTTTCCGGGTGCAGCTCGTAAGGGAGCCAGGTCAGATCAACGAGTCCTTCCTGCTCCAGCCGTTCGACTCTGACCGAGTCGATGTAGCACCAGGGTCAAACGTAGTCCGAGAAGATAACCAGGTCCGCGGGCGCCGGCGTCGTGCTCATCGCGATCAGCCTACCGGTGCGGCGGGAACGACACGATGACGGTCCAACCCGAGCGGCGGGGCCGGCGCCTATTCCGCGGCTGTCGGTTCTCTGGCCGGGTCGTTTTCCGGCAGAACATCGCAGGCCCAATCCGATCGCTTCCAGTCCGGTACCAGCGGCCTCGCGGTCTTCTTGGGCACGAACTTGGAGCGCTCGACCAGCTGGTAGTGGTGGATGTAGCGCGGGCAGTTTGGAAACACCTCTCGGACGTTCACACGCACGATGAACTGGGCGTCCGGATACGAGCCCATGAGCTCGTCGTTCTCGTCGATGGTTGCGGTGCCGTTGACGCGCATCCTGCTGCGCCGCTCGAAATCGACAAAGAGCATGCCGACCTCCCCCGTCGCCAGCGCGATCCCCATCGACAGGTACATGCCGTTGCCGTCGTAGTTGGGAAAGGCGAGGGTGCGTGCGTCGAGCACCTTCACGAATCCCGGGTCCCCTCCTTTATATGAGCAGTTCGGCCTGCCCTCTGGATCCGCCGTCGCCAGGAAGAACATGTCCCTGACGGCGATGAACTCCGCGTCGCCCTCGTCGATCAGGTCGTGAACGATCCACTCCTCGATCCGATCGGCCAGGCGGTGAGTGTCAAAACGGTCCTGCAGCCGGCGCTGCGCGTCGTGATAGAGCTGCTTCATCAGCGCACTCTAGGCGACAGGAATCAGATCACAAGACCTGGGTGTTCATGCTCGTTCTTTTGCGCGCTCCAGCCTCAGGCTAGAGGAGGACATCGACGCCGGGAACGACCGGGGCGGTGAGGCGCGCGCCGGCCATCTTGCTGAGGGTCTGGTTGGTCACCTGCCTGCCGCGCCGCGCCCCCGAAAAGGTCGAGGGGCTCCAGCCCGGGGCACTGGCGAGGTCGGTGGCGCTCCAACCGCGCCGCGCAGGCTCACGGTCGATTCGGGTTGGCCTTGTACGTACTCCCATCGGGCTCGACTCGCATTACCAGGGGGGTTATCGGAACCGGCAAACACGTGCATGACGGGCGTACCTACCGGTCGGTGGCGCCGACCTGTGTGCCCTTTGGCTGCAGAGCCGGCTGATGAGACCACGATCTGTGCCCGAATGGTCGTGCTTTCGGACTCCTAGTCCGCGGACGAGCCGGCCTCCGTCACGAGGGTTCTGTCCGCGCGACGCGACCAGAGCGTGGCTCCGAACCTGATGTTCTTGAACACCTCCTCGCTGACCAGGAAGCCGGCGAATATCAGCAGCACTCCTAGGAACTCGCCAAGAAAGAACGACCAAGTCACCCCAAAGCGATTGAGCCCGCTCGTCACGCCCGGGATGAATGCCCCCACCGCGATCAGGATAGTGGCGGGCACCCGCGAGTTCACTTTGCCCTTGACCAGGGCGCTGGCTGCCTTCGGCGTGGACGCGATCAGATTCACCGCAACCGCCGCGCCGCCGTAAAGCTGTGCGACCACCGGCGTCTTCACCTTGGCCCGCAAGACCTTGCGCTTGGGCATGTACACGTACGCGGAGTAGATCGCGCCGAAGACGAGGCACAGCGCACCAGCGATGTTGAACGGGCCGGTGAGGACGCGAAGGTATCCGGGGAAAGCGGTTCCGACCGGCACATGCGTTGCGGGGTCGACAGCCCAACCCGGCGCGGCAAGGGGGGCGGCCAGCGTCATGTATGCGACAGAGATCGAGCCGATGATCAGCACGCCCATCGCGATATGAGCCGCCACCCGTGGGCGGACGGCGGTGGCCGCGATGATCGCGATCCCTCCGACGGCGGCGATCGCAAAAGCCATAGTGCCGGCCGTCGCGGAGCCGGGATAGAGAGGTACGTTGGTGCCCTGGGCGGTCGCGTGGCTGAACAGCAGAGAAAGCAGGCCGCCGATGAGAACCGTCACTCCGGCGAAGTAGCCGAACCGGGTCTTCGAAAGGAGGTAGATCGTGCCGGCTCCCAGGTAGGCGGCCACGAAGAAGGCGCCGATGAGGTACCAGGCGCGATAGAGCGGTTCGCTCCAGCCGACTGCGCCGCCGATGAATTCGCAGCCGGCGCTGATGCCGTACCAGAGCAGGCCGATCGCCCATACGAGCTGGAACGCCTTGCGCCGCTGCCACCACTGGTCGAAGACCATCGCGGCGAAGGCGAAGCTCAGCACCGACGAGCCCAGCGGCAGTACGACGTTCAGTGTGTTCATCCCTTCGTCCCCTACGAGTACGACACGACCATTGCCACGCGCACCTCATTGAGGAACCAGCCGACGTGGCGTTCGAAATCCGCTATGCCCCCAGCCTGAACGGCCGACATCTGCCTCACGCTCGAGTGAACCAAGCCTTCGAACAGGTGGAAGGCGCGCAATGCATCGCCCAGAGAAAGACCGGAGTCATGGGAAAGGAGCGCGTATCGATCGCCAAGGGTGCGGATGTCGCCTCCGCAATCCTTATCGGTGTCACCCAGGTATGCCACCAGGACGCGCATCAGATCGTGGCCAAGGTCGCGCTGGCGTGCCTTGGCGGCATCGTCGAAGCGTGAGTACCAAGGCTCGCTTGCGAGCTTGCCCGCCGAGGTCGCCAGGCGGGCCTGGCCAACCAGTGCGGTCATGAAAAGCGCGAGCTCGGGAGCGGCCTCGGCGGCGAGCTCGTCGACGTCCTCTCCGCTGAAGCGCCGGTGGCCGCCCGGGGTGCGGAACGTTCTGATCCTGCCGCGGTCCGCCCATTCGCGCAGCGTGGTGGGGTGGATGTTGAGTCGCTTGGAGGCCTCTGTGAGGCTCAGCCAGGTGGCCATCTGGGAGGGAGGCCCGGACACCGCAGTAGTTTAGGAAATCTATAGGCCTCGGTGCAATACCAACGATTTCTGCAGGTTCTCGCTCAGCTTGTCAGCGCGCGGTCCCCAATCTCGAGCGCGCCGTCCAAGATCTCGAAGCCTTCGTCCAGCTCCGCCTCGGTGATACACAGCGGCGGGTTCGTCATGATCGTGTTCCAGCGCACGAACGTGTACATGCCGGCGTCGAGCAGCGCCTGGGTGATCGCTTTCATCTCGGGCGACGTGCCGTTGAAAGGCGCCATCGGCTCCAGCGTCGTGCGGTCGCGCACGAGCTCGATGGCCCCGAACAACCCGATCGATCGCGTTGCGCCAACGCACGGATGCCGCTCCTGCAGCCTGCGGTGGTGCTTCTTCAGGACCTCGCCCATCCGCTGCGAGTTGCCGACCATGTCGTCCTCTTCGTACGCCTGGATCGCACCCAGCGCCGCAGCGCACCCGAGCGGATGGCTGTTGTATGTCAGCCCTCCGGAGAAGACGTGGTCGTCGAAATATTCAGCGACCTTCGGACGCATGCCGACCGCGCCGAGCGGAACGTAGCTGCTGGTCAAGCCCTTGGCGAGGGTGATGAGGTCGGGCACGACGCCCCAGTGGTCGACACCGAACCATCGACCCGTGCGACCGAACCCCGTCATCACCTCGTCGGCGATCAGCAGGATGCCATGGCGGTCGCAGAGCTCGCGCACCCCCTGGAGGTAACCGTCGGGTGGGATCAGGATGCCGTTGGTGCCGGTGATCGGCTCGAGGATGAACGCGGCGATCGTGCTTGCGCCCTCCAGAAGAATCGTTTCCTCGAGCATTGCGAGCGCGACCTCCGCGGTGTCGGTGCCGCGCTGGATGCCGTGGTAAGGGTCGAGCACGTGGACGACGCCGACCGCGCCTTCGTTCGGCCAGCGTCGCGGGTCGCCTGTCGCCTGGATGGCGGTACCGGTGGCGCCGTGGTACGAGCGGTAGCGTGCCAAGATCTTCGAGCGCCCCGTGACGGTTCTGGCGATCTTGATGGCGTTCTCGTTCGCGTCGTTGCCGCCGAGCGTGAACAGGACCTTGTCGATGTCGCCGGGCAGCAGCTCCGCCAGCTTCTTGCCGAGATGGGCCCGGACTTCGGTCGCCATGAATGGGCTGATGTATGGGAGAAGGTCGGCCTGGCGCTTGATCGCGTCGATAATCCGCTGGTCGCCGTAGCCGGCGTTGACGCACATCAGCTGGCTGTTGAAGTCGATGAAGCGGCGCCCGTCGACCGTGCGAAAGTGGACGCCGTTGGCGCTCGCGACCGCCATCGGCCTCAGGGCCGCCTGGGCCGACCAGTCGTACAGGGTGTGGCGAAGGCAGAGCTCGCTGATCTCCTCCGCACTCAACGCTTTTACCGTTTCTGTCGCCACGGTGGAATCGTACCTGCGCGGCACGGGCTCAGTTTCCTGACCAGCAACCTGTTTGACAACGCAACTAACGGGTGCTATACCCCTGTGGTACTGGAGGAGCTACCTCCAGTGTTTTTTGTGCGCTTGCCTGGGAGGGGAATCGATGTTTCCTGCAGCTTTCGACTATGCCGCTCCCGCCACCCTGGTCGATGCTCTCGCCTTGCTCAAGCAGCATGGGGATGACGCCAAGATCATGGCCGGCGGGCAGAGCCTCATTCCGATGCTCAAGCTTCGATTCGCTCAGCCCGGGATCGTGGTCGACATTGGACGCCTGCCCGGTATGGCCGGCATCGCCCGCCACAACGGGCACCTCAGCATCGGCGCCCTCGCGCGCCACGTTGACATCGAACGAAACGCCGACCTGCCGAAGCTCTGTCCGATCCTGGTCGACACTGTCCACTGGATCTCGGACCCCCTGGTGCGAAACCGCGGAACCCTGGCCGGCTCGGTGTGCCACGCGGACCCCTCAGGTGACTGGGGTTCGGTGATGCTGGCACTCGGCGCGAGCATCGTCGCCCGGTCGCAGGCCGGCGAACGTGTCATTACCATCGAGGACTTCTTCAAGAGCCCCTTCACTACGGCGCTGAAGCCGGATGAGATCGTGACCGAGGTCCGGATCCCGATGCCCGGCGGTCCGTCCGGGGGCGCCTACAACAAGCTCGAGCGAAAGGTGGGCGACTTTGCCACCGTCGCTGTCGCGGTCCACGTCGAGCTCAGCGGCGGCAAGATCGCCAAGGCTGGCATCGGGCTCACAGCAGTGGGGCCGACCAACATCAAAGCCCTCGCGGCAGAGAAGGCTCTTGTCGGCCACGAGCCGACCGAGCAGGTGATCGCCGAAGCTGCGCGGCTCGCGTCAGAGGCCGCAGAGCCGAAGGACGACATACGCGGCACGGCCGCATATAAGAAGGACATCGTTCGTGTCTATGTTCAGCGCGGGCTCAGGACCGCGCTTGGGCGGGCTCGGGAGGTGAAGGCATGAAGGTGTCGATGCGCGTCAACGGTGCGGAGAGGAGCGGAGACATCGAACCGCGGGTTCTACTCGTCGACTTCATCAGGACCAACCTGAGCCTTACGGGCACTCACATCGGCTGCGATACCAGCAGCTGCGGCGCGTGCACGGTGCTGGTCGACGGCGACCCCGTCAAGTCATGCACCGTTCTCGCGGTCCAGGCCGAAGGACGGGCGGTCAAGACGATCGAAGGCATCGCGGGTACCGGTGCGCTGGCGCCGATCCAGGTCGGCTTCCACGAGGAGCACGGCCTGCAGTGCGGCTTCTGCACCCCTGGGATGATGCTGCTCGGCGAAGAGCTGATCTCGCGGATCCCCAATCCCACCGACGAGCAGATCCGGTGGGCGATCAGCGGCAACATCTGCCGCTGCACGGGCTACATGAACATCGTCAAGGCGGTCCAGCATGCGGCGAAGCTGACCACCGCCGCGTCGAAGGCGCCTGCGGCTGCAATGGCGGGAGGTGCCGAGTGAGCTCGACATTGCACATGCACGGAGGCATCGGCGAGTCGATCAAGCGCAAGGAGGACGCACGCTTCCTGCGTGGCCAAGGCCACTATCTCGACGACTTCGTGCTGCCGAGGATGGCCCACATGGCGATCCTGCGCAGCCCGCACGCGCACGCCCGCATCAAATCGGTTGACACCGCCGCGGCCTCGGCGAAACCGGGCGTCATCGCGGTCGTGACCGGGGAGCTCATGGCCCAGCACAAGCTGGCCTGGATGCCCACCCTCAGCGGCGACACCCAGGCGGTGCTGGCCACCGACAAGGTTCGCTTCCAGGGCCAGGAGGTCGCGGCGGTCATCGCCGAGACCAAATATCAGGCGGAGGACGCCCGAGATCTCATCGAAGTCGATTACGAGATCCTCCAGGCTATTACCAGCCCGCAGCAGGCGAAGGAGTCGGGATCGGCGCTGATCCGCGACGACAAAGAAGGCCAAAAGGACAACCATATCTATCACTGGGAGTCAGGCGACAAGGCGGGAACGCAAGCTGCGTTCGCCAAAGCCCACAAGGTAGTACGGCTCAACACGTTCTATCCGCGCTGCCACCCGGCTCCGCTCGAGACGTGCGGCTGCATCGCCGACGTCGATGGCGTCACTGGCAAGGCCACCATCTACATGACCAGCCAGGCCCCTCACGCGATCCGCACGGTTTTCGCACTCGTGGCCGGCATTCCCGAGCAGCAGATTCGGATCATCTCGCCTGACATCGGGGGCGGCTTTGGGAACAAGGTGCCCGTCTATCCCGGCTACGTGGTCGCGACCGCTGCGAGTCTCCTGCTCGGCCGGCCTGTCAAGTGGGTCGAGGACCGAACCGAGAACCTGATCTCGACCGGGTTCGCGCGCGACTATCACATGACCGGCGACCTCGCTCTCGACGCGAACGGCAAGATGACGGCTCTTCGCGTCCACCTCGACAGTGACAACGGGGCGTTCTTCGCCGACGCTCAGCCGTCCAAGTTTAAAGCGGGCCTCTTCCACATCGTCACCGGGTCGTACGACATTCCCACCGCGCACGTGACTGCGGACGGCTACTACACGAACAAGGCCCCGGGCGGCGTCGCCTACCGCTGCTCTTTCCGCGTCACCGAGGCCAGCTACCTGATCGAGCGCCTGGTGAGCAACGCGGCCATGGAGATCGGCATGGACCAGGCGGAGATCCGGACCAAGAATTTCATCAAGCCGGAACAGTTCCCGTACACGTCGGCGACGGGCTGGATCTACGACAGCGGCGACTACCCGAAGGCGATGGACGTCGCGCTGAAGCAGCTCGGTTACGACGAGATGAAGAAGGACGTCGACGCGCGCCGCAAGAAGGGTGAAGTCACGGGGATCGGAATCGCGAGCTTCACCGAGGTCGTGGGCGCCGGGCACGGCGCGGACTTCGACATCCTCGGCCTGCGCATGTTCGACAGCGCCGAGCTCCGTGTGCACCCTACCGGCAAGGCGATCCTCAAGCTAGGGGTGAAGTCGCAGGGCCAGGGCCACGAGACGACCTTTGCTCAGATCGTCGCCGAGGAGCTGGGCATCCCGGCCCAGGACGTCCTCGTCATGGAAGGCGACACCGACAACACCCCCTACGGCCTTGGGACCTATGCGTCGCGCAGCACGCCCGTGGCGGGAGCGGCTACTGCCATGGTCAGCCGGAAGCTTCGGGAAAAGGCTCGCAAGCTGGCCGCCCACCTGCTCGAAGCGGCTGAGGAAGACCTCGAATGGGAGCGGGGCAAGTTCTTCGTCAAGGGTTCCCCCGAGAAGTCCAAGACGATCCAGGAAGCTGCGTTCGCTGCCTACACCAACCTTCCAGAGGGCATGGAGCCCGGACTCGAAGGGGTGCATTACTACGACCCGCCGAACATGACCTACCCGTTCGGGACCTATGCGGTCGTCGTTGACGTCGACAAGGGCACCGGCCAGGTCAAAGTGAAGCGTATGGTCGCCGTTGACGACTGCGGCGTCCGAATCAACCCGATGATCGTCGAAGGTCAGATCCAAGGCGGCCTCACCGAGGGTTATGGAATCGCGTTCATGGAACTCATCACCTTCGACGCGGAAGGCAACTGCATCGGCTCCAACTTGATGGACTATCTGATCCCGGGATCGATGGAGACGCCCAAGTTCGAGATCGGCCAGACGGTCACGCCGTCGCCTCACCACCCGCTGGGGGCCAAGGGCGTCGGAGAGTCCGCAACCGTCGGGTCGCCGGCCGCGTACGTTAATGCCGTAATCGACGCACTTTCGCCATATGGCATCACCAACATCGACATGCCCGTCACGTCGGATAAGGTGTGGGCGGCGCTGCGCTCGAAGGGAGTGACGGAATAGCCGACGACGTACTGGAGCTGCTGCGTGAGTACGCGGCCGACGGCACGCCATGCGCGCTAGCGACTGTGGTGCGCGTGGAGCCGCCGACGTCGGCGCGCCCAGGGGACAAGGCGGTCATCACCGCCGACGGCCGGCTGCGCGGCTGGATCGGCGGGAGCTGCTCGGAGCCGGTGGTTCGGCGTGAAGCGCTGCGCGCGCTGGCAGAGGGCATCCCGCAGCTGGTCAAGATCGTTGCCGCGGACGAGGTCAAGCAGACACGCAAGCGAGGCGAGTTCATGGTCGCCACGACATGTCCGAGCGGCGGTTCGCTCGACATCTTCATAGAGCCTCGATTGCCACGCCCGCTGCTGCTCGTATTCGGCGAAACCCCAGTCGCGGAGACGCTGGCCAACCTGGGCGAGCTCACAGGATTTCGCACTCGGACCGTGAGCCATGGCGGGCTAGCGAGCCTGTCGGTCCCGGCGACAGACACCTGGGCGGTGGTGGCGACGATGGGCCATTACGACGAGGATGCGGCGGAGGCGGCGCTGGCGCACCCCGACCTTGAAGTGAGCCTCGTTGCGAGCACACGGCGCGCGGTTGCTGTACGCGCGGAGCTGCAGGCACGGGGCATCGACGAGCGCACGCTCGAACGGTTGCGGACGCCGGCTGGCAAGGTGCGCGGCGTGACGCAGGAGCAGATCGCGCTGCTGGCACTCGCCGAAGTCGTCGCGGCGCGCCAGAAGCGAGGACCGAAGCAGGCGGCGCAGGAAGCGGCGCACGTCGTGTTCGCCACTGACCCGGTGTGCGGGATGACAGTCGATCCGCTAACGGCGACGCACAAGGCGGAGTTCGGGGGAACGACGTTCTGGTTCTGCTCGGCGGGCTGCCAGGCGGAGTTCGAGAAAGAGCCTCAGCGCTATCTGAGATCGATCGAAGCCTAAGCGCTGTTCACAAGATGGTCCAGCCGCCATCGACGACGATGGTCTGGCCCACCACGTAGGACGACGCGTCGGAAGCCAAGAACACCAGGGCGCCGTCCACGTTCGGTAAGCCCGGACGGCCGATCGGACTCCGATGCTCGATCCAACGGTTCGTGTCGGCATTCCTTAGCTGGCCTGTCATCTCGCTTGGAAACCAGCCGGGTGTGATCGCGTTGACTCTCAGGCCACGCGCCGCACACTGGGCGCCGAGCCGGCGCATCAGTCCCACGACTCCGGTCTTTGCGGCGATAGACGCAGCCATCGGAAAGCGATCGGAGAGCGACACGAACCCGGCGATCGAGGCGATGTTGATGATGCTGCCACGCCCGCTGCCAACATCACAGTGGCCGCCTCACGGCAGCCCATGAATACCGCTTTGAGGTTGACCTGAGGACTCGCTCGAACTCCTCGAGCGACTCCGCTTCAGCGGGGCCATCGTCGGAGATGCCAGCGTTGTTGACCATGATGTCCAGGCGCCCGAAGCGCTTGGCAGCTCGCTCGAGGAGTGCACGCATTGCCTGCTCATTTGTGACGTCGGTGGGAACGGCCTCGGCCTGATCCTCACTCAGCAGCGAGGGCAGAAAGCCGTTCGGCACGCCTGCCGGCCAGGACGACTTCAGCTCCGCGCTCTCGCAGCACCCGTGCGAAGCGCTCGCCCAGGCCTGATGAGGCGCCAGTCACCACCGCTCCGGACCCGCTACATCGAACAGCGGGTCGCGATCGTCCACGGAGCGTATTCTTACGCGCCGCGAAGCCTCGGCGCCTGCAGCGCTACCTCGTCCCGGGAGTCATTCGTCCTTGTTGAGCCGCCTGTCACGCCGGGCCAGTCCGTACCTGGTTGCGAATGCAGTGACGGTGCCGACGATCGCTCCCACCACCAATGCTTGTATCAAGCTTGCGTGGCGGGTCGCGATGTCGAAGACCACGTCAATGCCGAATACGACGAGGCCCGAGAGAGCAGCGAGCACGACCGGCCGCTTTATCCACCTCGCTGGGCGGCTCTGGTCGTGGGCGCCATCGAGCGAGGCTGTCAGCTGCGTCCTTATGACAGAGGTGTCGGTGTCAGCAGGGCTGCTTTGCGCTGCACCAGCACTGGAAGGCGGGTGCGGGCTTCTTTCAGCCGCGCATGCGAGATGTCAGCGATCGCAACTCCCTCACCGTCCCCCAGCCCCGCGATCTGCGCACCGAGCGGGTCGATGATCGTGCTCCGCCCCGTGTAACCGAAGCCCGAGTGGCCCCCGACCGCGACGTACATGGTGTTGTCGAGCGCCCGCGCTCGCGCCACGACGCCAAGGTGCTCCTCCTTCAGCGGGCCCGCGACCCACGCCGTCGGCGCCAGCAACAGCTCCGCGCCCTGGTCCGCGGCGCCTTCGATGAAGCTCGCGAAGCGCATGTCGTAGCAGATGACCACGGCCGCCCTAAAACCCTCAACCTCGACCAGCAGCGGATCTTCCTCGCCGGCCCTAAACCGTTCCGACTCGACTTCCCCGAAAGCGTCGAACAGGTGCCTCTTGTGAAAGGCGCCCACCAGCCGCTTGACGGGGTCGACGACCACCGCGGAGTTGTGCACGACGTGCTCGCCGGGGATCGTTTCGAACATTCCCGCGACCACCGTCATCCGGTGCCGGGTGGCCAGCTCCGACAGCGCGGTCACGAATCGGCCATCCAGGGCCTCCGCCACGGCGTGCATGTCGTCGGTCTTCTCGCCGAAGTCACACATCGAGGCCTCCGGAAAGACCACCACCCGCGCCCCCGCCTCCGCTGCCTGGGCGGCGAGCTTGGTGATTCGCTCGAGGTTGGCCGGCTTGCTCATCCCCGAGCTGAACTGGGCTACCGCAACTCTCACCTGCACTAGTATCGACCCCGGTGATGGCCGCGTCAAAGCTGAAGGCCTTGATCGTCCAGCACGAGGAGCCGACCCCGGCTGGGCTACTCGCCGACTGGCTCGACTCACAGAATGCGCAGATTGATGTTCTTCGAATCGACCTCGACGAACGTGTGCCGGATCCTCGCGAGTTTCAGCTGATCGCGTATCTCGGCTCGGAGTTTGCGTCGTTCGACGATTCGGTGCCCTTTGTCGAGCGCGAGTCGGAGCTGATCCGCCAGGCCGCCCAACACGACGTGCCGATGCTCGGCCTATGCTTCGGCAGCCAACTGATGGCGCGGGCCCTCGGCGGCGAGTCCTTCCGTGCAGAGCGGCCCGAGATCGGCTGGTTTCGCGTCCGAAGCAACGACGCCGACCTAATCTCGGAAGGCCCGTGGTTCGAGTGGCATTACGACTCGTTCACCCTGCCCGCCGGCGCGAAGCTCCTGGCGGACACAGACGTGGGTCCCCAGGCCTACGTGATCGGGAGAAGCCTCGGCCTCCAGTTCCATCCGGAAGTGACGCCCGACATCCTCGACGGCTGGGTGCGCGGTCACCTCGACTCTGGCGGCGGCGACGTAGGAGGCGTCGACCTCGAAGCCATGCAGGATGAGGCCGAAAGGCGCGCGCCGGCCTTGCGCCTCGCCGCGCTGAAGCTATTCGACCGCTTCCTAGAGCGAGTCGCCAGGCTGAGCCCCGGATCCGTGTCCATTGACGGTGCTGCTCACACCTGATAGCTTCCCGACGAGCACCCAGTAGGGAGGGGGCTGTTGGCGCTGCTGGGCGGCGCGGAGGGGAGGAACCAGGGATGAGTGTCCAGGCCCGCGATACGGACGCCGAGCAACTCCACCGAATGGGCTATGCGCAGGAGCTGCGCCGCCGCATGTCCACGTTCTCCAACTTCGCGGTCTCATTCACCATCATCTCGATCCTCTCAGGCTGCCTCACTTTGTACGGCTATGGCATGAACACCGGCGGACCGGTCTCTATGAACATCGGCTGGCCCCTAGTCGGTCTCTTCGTCCTCCTGGTGGGTCTCGCCATGGCGGAGGTCTGTTCCAGCTACCCGACGGCCGGCGGTCTCTACTACTGGTCGGCCAAGCTCGGGGGCAAGAACTCGGCCGCGTGGAGCTGGTTTACCGGCTGGTTCAACCTTCTGGGCCAGGTGGGCGTCACCGCTGGCATCGACTTTGGTCTGGCGTTGTTCGCCGACGCACTTCTGAGCGCCCTCTTCAACTACCCGACGACCCCGGGTTGGATCGTGCTCATCTACGCCGTGGTGCTTTTCCTGCACGGGTTGCTTAACACGTTCGGAGTCGGGCTCGTGGCTTTGTTGAACGACATCTCGGTCTGGTGGCATTTGGTGGGCGTGGCGGTCATCTTCATTGTGTTGTTCTTTGTCCCAGCTCACCATCAATCAGCGTCGTTCGTATTCACGAAGTTCGTCAACAACACGGGATTCAATGCACCGTTCTATGTCTTTCTGATCGGCCTACTTCTCGCCCAGTACACGTTCACGGGCTATGACGCTTCGGCGCACATGACAGAGGAGACGCGCAACGCCGCCGTCGCCGGCCCGCGAGGCATCGTGTGGTCGATCATCATCTCCC
>Ga0307373_10005255_pt1 | contig 21286 bp, 22 predicted proteins | sample OX2MG_FD_202534 | JGI IMG/M metagenome (GOLD analysis project Ga0307373, IMG submission 202534) | Soil microbial communities from Risofladan, Vaasa, Finland - OX-2 | ecosystem: Environmental > Terrestrial > Soil > Coastal area > Acid sulfate soil | place: Finland: Risofladan, Vaasa | collected...
GGTCAGCATCCTGCAGACTTGCCGACAGCAACTCCGGCCCGCAACCGTATTTCTGCAACAACTGCTCCATCTGCCCAAGCCCAAAGTCCTGGACTTAATCCCCGGCACTACACGCTAAACAAATACAGTTTTTGCAGTGATCCTCTGACCTGCCTTCGGTAAGTGGATATCAAGAATAGAGTAGGCATTGCCGGCCGCGTGTTGGGCCGCGCCCAGCTTCATGAGCAATTTGGTGCGCGTCAGTCGCTTTTGATTGCGGATATCGTGGAGGCGCTTTACTAGCTGTTTCAGGCGTCGGCTCCGCATCGCTCTCTCTTTATGGAGTCGGCTGTCGCTGCGGGCCAGCACATAAACCTCGCCATCGCGCTCCGCCAGTTTCACCTGGACCTGCTCGCGTACTTGCTGCCAGGGCTTGGTAAGAAAAGACTGTTCCAGTTGCGTAAGCCGTCCCCGCGGGGCACCGACCAGATAATGTACCGGCGTTTCTGAAGCACGCATTTCACGCAGCACCTCTTCTGTCGGTACACCACGGTCCATCACCCACGTGCGCCGGGCTCTGCCGTACTGCTTTTCGATTTTGCCCAGAAAATCCTTCAGAGTAGTTTTGTCCGACGTATTGCCAGCCAACACCTCGTAGGCCATCGGTAAGCCATCCGGAGTGACAATCAAGGCAATGACAACCTGAACACAATCCGAACGCTTGTCCCGGCTATAGCCGAATTTCCTCTTGCCCTCGGCCGGAGGATCTATCTCGAAATAAGTGCTCGTCAGATCGTAAAGTAATACGTCAAAGTCGGCGTGAAACAGCTCGTTCCAGCGCTGCTGCAAAAATGAGAACAGATCCTGTTTATGGAGCAGAATCTTGTCCAGGCAACGATACAGGGTGTCGTCCTGGGCCAGCCTGGCATCGGATCCTAGAAGATCCCCCATCGCGCTGCGCTCATACCATTGCCGGTGAAGACGCCATTCGCTGCCCGGATCAATCAACTGATAGCTGACCAGGATCTTTAGGACATGTAGCCAGCTGGTCCCCTTCCGCGATGGCTCCAGCCGACTATTCCAGAACTCATCCAAACGCAATTGATCCCACAAATAACAGCAAAGCCAGCAAGCTCCCCATTGCCGCGGACGGCAAAGACGCATCTCACTGATCCGAATGCTGATCACATCGCAGTCGAGCTTCGGTGCATGTCGATATTCCGGAAACAGCGCCACCTGTTTCGTTTCTTGATCACCTTCATCGAAGACTTCGATCGCTTCGCTCCACGCAGCTTGTTGGCTATCGTTGATTTCACCCAGATACAGCACATGTCGCTGCACCGTTCCACCGCCCGACACCCGACGGTTTTCCACCACGCTCCAATAGCGGTGCTCCTTGCCATCTTTCTTTCGCGTGGTCGATCGCAAGAACATGCCGTGATTGTCCACATAATCACAAGGACAAACAAGATACTTGGTCTTCACCGCAAGCAGTTTTAAGCCGGTTTAGGAATTCGATTCCAATAAAATCAATAGCCTACGCGTCAAAATAATCGGGCCCTTGCTGAAATACGCCGCGAACAGCGGAAGTCGGGCCAGGATCGACCCCGGCTCGACAAGGCTGAATTTCATGATGCGTAACCTCTGATCGCACGCGTGTGCGACCGGTTGACCGGGAAGAGAGACGAGTTTCCGGAGGGAGCGCTGGTCAAGCGGAGGGTGGGGGACGCGACCACAGCGTGCGTCCGAACACAATCCGATTGCGTGAAATCGGATCGTTGGCGGTCAGGAAAGTAACGTTGTCCCGCGCCGGCGGCCACAAGCTGAATAGAAGGATCGCCAGCGCAACCGGCAGGCTGTGCGGCGTGTTTCCAAGCAGAGTATGGCGCTCGCTCCTGTCGCCGGTCCGCTGAACTTCGGCTGGATATCGGGCCGCCTGCACATCGTCAGTGATCGAGATGACGGGCAGGAGAATGGCCGACAGGGCCACCAGTGCGAGCAGTTGCACACCAAGTCCAGGGTGCACACTTACTCCGCGCCGGGAACGGCGGCTGCCGCCCCAGAAGGCCCAGAGGGCTGCGATAACCGCCGCCCACATCAGATTGAACAGAAGCTCCACAGATTCCAAACAGACTATATCGTGCGGTTGGAATGGGCTTGGGAAACTCGCGGGGATTCGCGCCTCGAGTACCTTCGGAGACTATTATCGGCAATCGTGAAGTAGAGGCCACAACAGCAAAAATGCGGCAAAGCTCCCGGAAGCCGGTGACCCAGGACACAATTTTCGGTTAGCCGCCGAGAACCCCTTTTCCTTTCTTGCCCCCGCCCCGGACCACCAACAACGTTCGTGGGCGGCCTGGGAATCGGTCGGATAAATGATAACGATCATCTCGCCTGATGCGTAATCGACTGGCCGCGCTTGCATACCCTCTGGGGGTATGGTATAAGACCTTTGGCGGCGATTGCCGCGGATCCAAGTATGCGAACTGAATCCGCGTTCGAGCCTCCACATTACGTGAACCGGGCTGCCTCCTGCATGCGGAGGTGCGGACGGACATGGTGGAGTACTCTCCTGCGCTGTCAGGGTGAGGCTCGCGATTAGCCTTATGGCGATCGCCCGCTCACTTCTCGCAGCGCACGACCCTGTTTGAGCGAGTGAGCAGAAACCCGGCGACTGAAGAGGAACCGGCGGCTCTACCCACACCCTCCTGAATCCACACTCTGGCGACGACTTGCCTCGGCCTATGCTGCACAGCGTGAATTGTGTGCACCCGGCCGGGCGGTATCCGTGCGCCGGAAGGAGGGAGACACGACCAAGACCCTTCTTCATTTTTGCGTTCGCACATCAGCGAGGTTGATTTGCGTCTGGTATTAGACGGGCAATCCTCTGCGCCCCGTGGCCTGGCGCTGGTGGACTGGCTGACGATGATCACGGAGTTCGTCGGCATGACCGCGGCGCTGAGCCTTTTTGGAGTGCCCCGCATCGTCACCGTTCTTGGGGCGTGGATCGTGATGCTCGCCATGGTTCTTCAGGGCAGAATGCTTCGCCAAACAAAGCGGTTTCAGCAGCGGGGGTATTTGCGGGGGTATTTTCTGAAAGACGGCACCAGAACTCTTTTTGTAGTGCCCGCGCATCGTTCAAGGTTACCGCTTGTTTTATTAAGCATTTACATGTAAGACTTTTCTCCTTTGAGACGCTTGAATTGAATGAATTCAATTCCCTCCCGCCACTATCTGCAAGGTTTTTCGCACGGCTCAGGATTTCGTATGCGGGCTCCCGCTGCGCTCACGCCTGCAATACGGCTCAAGTTCGAATCCCTCCCTCCGCCAGTTCCACTTAGGCGAAGTTCAATGGCCGAGAGCCGCGCTTAGCAAGACCGTCAACTCCTCGCTCGTGAGGGAGAGCGGATTGGCCTTCATGCTGCTGGCGCGGGCCGCCATCTCGACTATGCCTGCTAAGTCGCCTTCGCGGATTCCCCAGGCGCGCAGGGGAGCGACTTGCAGTTCGGCGCAGAGTGCGCGCACCCATTCGATGCCGTCCTCCGCGCGTGCGTCGCTCCGGCCGGTAAGCAGCCGGGCGATGACGGCGTAACGTTCGAGTGCTGTATGCTGCGGCGCGCGCGTCCGCAACGCGGCAACATTGGCCGCCATGCCGTGCGGCAAGAGCGCGGCGCAGAGCGCTCCGTGCGGCGCTTTCCATCGGCCGCCGAGGGGCGCCGCAAAGCCATGCACGACGCCCAATCCAGCATTGGCCAGGACCAGGCCGCCGAACAAGCTGGCGAGCGACATGTCGCGGCGCGCGTCCCGGTCCGATCCATCGCGGTACACACGGCCGAGTGCGGCAGAGACCCGCTTGATCCCGTCAACGCAAATGGCGTCAGTTAGCGGATTGGCGCGCGCGCTCACGTAGGGTTCGATGAGCTGGGTGAGGGCATCCAGGCCGGTGCTGGCAGTGACGGCGGGTGGCAGGCTGTAGGTCAGCTCGGGGTCGACCAGCGCAATCCGCGGCAGCATCAGGGGGCTGCGCATGCTCGCCTTTACCCCATGCTCCTCAGATCCCAGGACGGCATTGCGCGTCACTTCGCTGCCGGTGCCGGCCGTGGTGGGCACTGCCATAAACGGCAGCGGCGGGACCGCAATGGCGGTTCCCTTCCCTACCACCTCGAGAAAGTCGCGCGGTTCGCCGCCATTGGTGGCAAGGGCCGCAATGGCCTTGCCGGCGTCGATGGCGCTGCCGCCGCCAATCGAGATCACGACATCGCAGGCGGCATCCAGCGCGTGCCGCGCGCCCTGTCGCACCAGCTCGACTGTCGGTTCTCCGGGGAGGCTAAAGACCTCTGCCGAAACAGCCGCAACCAACGCAGCCGCGCGATCGGGAGATGCACCGGTAACCACCATGGGACGCGCGCCAAGCGTGCGGACGTGTTCCGAAAGTGCGGCGGCCGTTCCTTCGCCGAAGATGATCCTGGTCGCGGTAGCGAACTCGAAGTGCATTGCCGCTACCATGCCCCCGGATCGGGGAAGACGGCGCTGTATTTTGCGCTGGAACGCGGCTCCGCCATCATGGGCGCCACCGTATCACGCCACTTCGCATAGTGTGCGGTCTCCTTGTGCGCGGCCGCTGCCTCCGGCGTGCGGTAGACCTCGACCAAGACGAACCTCGTCGCATCGTCCTGCTGCTCAATTACGTCGAAGCGCGCGACGCCAGGCTCCTGAACGCTGGCGCGGGCGTTCTCCAGGGTTGCCTTCTTGAAGTCTGCCGCCGATTCGGGTTTTATGTGGACATGCACGTGAACAATGAGCATGGGGCCTGCCTCTGCCCCCATCCTACCGCCAGAATCGGGAAATGAAGCGCGTGCCCGATTTTTACTTCGCGCCCAACTGGTGCAGCCAATCCTCCGCCATGGCCCGTGCCGCGGCAACCGGCTCCCGGCCGGCCCGATAGCAGAGCTTCCAGTTTGCACTTTTTGCCTCATATTGCGGATTGGCAAAACGCATTCTGCCGCCTCCGGCAGGCTCAACTTTGGCTGAGAAATCGATATCCGCCGTGAGCGCCAGAAAATCCTTCAGCCGCTTGGCGATGAGCGCGCCTGGCTGCTCCGGATAATCGGTGGACCACTTCGCCAGCTTTTTTCGATAGTCTTCCTGGTCCCCTTTCGCCTGGGCTTCGTAGATCTGCTTCATCATGGCCTGCTGGCTGGGGTCGGAAGCCTGCTGCTTCAACTGCTCCTCCAGCATCTTGACGGTTTGCTGCATCTGCTGCTGCATCTCCGGCGACATCTTGGACACTTGTGCCTTGAGATCTGCCAGTTGCTTGCGCTGTGCTGCCTGCGCATCGCTCAACTGCTGATCGGCTGAGCCTTTGGACGCCGGCGCTCCCGGCTTGGCTTCTTCGCGGCGCTTTGCGTATTCCGACTTGAATGCTGGGGATTCGCTGTACACCCTCGCGGTGTTGAAGAATGCCTTCACAAAAGACACCCGGGCAGCCGGAGATCCCGCGTAATAAAGCTTGGTGCCGGGGTATACCGGCAAGTTGCCATACCAGACGGCATCAACAAGGCGCGCCTTAACCTCGCTGTCCTTTACGCCGAAGCCAATCAAGCCACTCTGGGCGACGACCAATGCGGCGGCCGCTGTCGCCAACAATCCAATTTCCACGATCTTTCTCTGAACGTTCTTCATATTGGTCTTGCCTCTTTCTGATATAAAGTGCCTTCAATACGCTAAAGCTGCACACGCAACTCGCCTTCTTCCACCTTCGACTTCAGAACTTCAGCCTTGAGGGCGGGTTCGCCTTCCGCTTCTCCGGTGTGGAGATTGAAGGCATAGGAGTGCCACGGACAGACGACGCATCCGTGTTCGATTGTCCCCTCGGCCAGCGGTCCGCCTTCGTGAGGACAGATGCCGTCCAGCGCGCAGATGGTGCCGTCGAGATTGGCGACACAAAGCGTGCGTCCATTCACGATGAATTCGCGCAGGTTTCCGGGCTGAGGCAATTCGGATTGTGAGCAGACGCGCATGAATTCGGCCATGGCAATCCCCTTCTCTTTCTACGCTCCCGCCTTCTTCTCGATCTTGGCCCAGGTATCCTTCAGCGCCAGCGTGCGGTTGAACACCAGTCTCTCCTGCGTGGTATCCCGATCGAGGCAGAAGTAGCCGACGCGCTCGAACTGGTAGCGATCCTCCACCGTTGCGTGGCCCAGGGAAGGCTCCAGCTTTGCGTCCGGAATCACTTCGAGCGAGCTGGGGTTCAGATTGTCCAGAAAAGTGCCGCCTTCCCCGTAATCGTTGGGATCGGGCGTGGTGAAGAGCTTGTCGTACAGCCGGACCTCCGCGGAGAGCGCGTGCGCCGCCGACACCCAGTGCATCGTGGACTTCACCTTGCGCCCATCGGGGGAGTTGCCGCCGCGGCTTGCCGGATCGTAGGTGCAATGGACCTCGATGACGTTGCCGCCCGCGTCCTTCACCACGCTCTGCGCGGTCACAAAATACGCGTTGCGCAGCCGCACTTCTTTGCCCGGCGAAAGCCGGTAGTACTTCGGCGGAGGCACTTCGCGGAAGTCGTCTTGCTCGATGTAGATCTCGCGCGAGAAGGGCACTTGGCGCGTGCCCGCCGCGGGATCTTCTGGATTGTTGGCCACGTCAACGAACTCTTCTTGGCCCTCGGGGTAGTTATCGATCACCACCTTGAGTGGGCGCAGCACCGCCATCGCGCGGCGGGCACGGCGGTTCAGGTCGTCGCGCTGGAAGTGCTCCAGCATTTCGAAGTCCACGATGCCGTTAGTCCGCGACACGCCGGCGGAGGCGACGAAGGCGCGGATCGCTTCCGGAGTAAATCCGCGGCGCCGGAAGCCGCTCAGCGTGGGCATACGCGGATCGTCCCAGCCGTTCACTTGGCTTCCCTGCACCAGTTGCAGCAGCTTGCGCTTGGAGAGCAGCGTGTACGTGATGTTCAGCCGATCGAACTCGATCTGCTGCGTAGGAAAGATGCCGAGACTCTCGATGAACCAGCGATAGAGCGGCTGGTGGTCGGCAAACTCAAGCGTGCACATCGAGTGAGTCACGTTCTCAATCGAATCCGACTGCCCGTGCGCGTAGTCATACATGGGGTAGATGCACCAGTCATTTCCGGTGCGATGGTGCTCGGCGTGGAGGATGCGGTACATCACGGGATCGCGCAGGTTCAGGTTCGGCGAGGCCATGTCGATCTTCGCCCGCAGCACACGCGAGCCATCGGCAAACTCGCCGTTCTTCATGCGCGCGAACAAGTCGAGATTCTCTTCGATCGTCCGATTGCGGTAGGGGCTGTCCTTCCCCGGCTCCGTCAGCGTGCCGCGGTACTGACGAATCTCGTCGGCTGAAAGATCGTCCACATACGCGTTACCCGCCTGGATGAGTTTCAGCGCCCACTCGTAGAGCTGCGGAAAGTAATCCGAGGCGAAGCAGAGTCGCTCCCACTCGAATCCGAGCCAGCGGATGTCCTTCTGGATGGAATCGACATACTCCTGCTCTTCTTTTTCGGGATTGGTGTCGTCGAATCGTAGATTGGTGTTGCCGCCGAACTCGTCCGCGAGTCCGAAGTTAATGCAGATGGCCTTGGCATGGCCGATGTGGAGATAGCCGTTAGGCTCGGGTGGAAAGCGCGTCTGGATGGTCGCGTCGCCGAATTTGTGTGTGCGCACATCCTCTGCGATGATGTCGCGAAGAAAACTGGAGGGGGTGCGGATTTCCGGGGAATCGGCGTTTGCGTCGGTCATGGCTGCCATGATCTTATTCTTTCACTCTCCCTGCACAAGGGGTTGTGTCCCTCACGACGGCAGCTTCTCCAGAGCCTCCTGAATCCGCTTGAGGCAAGTCTCTCGCCCCAAGACGGCCATCGTCTCAAAAAGCGGCGGCGCGTTCTTGCGCCCGCACACAGCCACGCGGATGGGCTGGAACATCGGCCCCGCCTTCAACCCCAGCGAAGCCGCCGCCTCGCGCAGCGCCTGCTCCAGTGAAGCATGATCGAACGGCGTCGCCGCCAGCACCTCGTGCGCTTTCTCCAGCACCCGCACGGCCATCGCCGCATCGCCCTTCTGGGGAATCAGCTCCGCCGCATCATACGGCGCAAGCTGATCCACAAAGAAGAAGTCCGCGGTCCCAACCGCGTCGCGCAGCAGCTTGATCCGTTCGCGGATGAGCGGCGTCACCGCAAGCAGCTTCTCCGGCGCCGCATGCAGTCCGGCCTTCGCGAAGAACGGCTCGATCCGCCGGCTCAGCTCCTCCACCGGCAGCGCCCGTATGTGCTCGGAGTTGAGCCACACGGCCTTGGCATCGAATGGATCGTCCTCCTTGAAGTTGATTACCGCATTGGCGCGATTCACCCCTTCGAGTGAAAACAGCGCCCGCAGCTCATCGAGAGCCAGGAACTCGCGGTCGTTCTTCGGCGACCAGCCCAGTAAACACAGAAAGTTGATGAAGGCCAGCGGCAGAAACCCGGCATCGCGGTAGGTGGTCACGCTCACCACCGGCCCGTGCTTGCGCTTGGAGAGCTTGGTCCCGTCCGGCGCCACCAGCAGCGGCAGGTGCGCGAACTGGGGCGGCTCGGCCCCCAGCCCTTCGAAAATCAGCAGGTGCTTGAAAGTGTTGGTCAGGTGATCCTGCCCGCGAATGATGTGGCTGATGCGCAGGTCGGCATCGTCCACGCAGGAAGCCAGATGGTACGTCGGCATTCCGTCCGAGCGCAGCAGGGCAAAATCTTCCACCTCATCGGCGGCCTTCGCCTGCTCGCCATAGACACCGTCCACGAATCGCAGCGTCCGGCCCTCATCGCGCGGCACGCGGTAGCGCAGCGCAAACGGCTCGCCCGTCGCGGCCCGCCGGTCGCTTTCCTGGCGCGGCAGCTCTCGCATGCCGGGGTTAAACAACCACGCCCCCTGCGCGGAAGAAGCTTCGCCTTCGGCTGCATGCGCCGGAGTGAAATCGCGGTAAGCCAGTCCCCTGGTGAAAATCGCTTCCGCCGCGGCCCGGTGCAGCGCCAACCGCTCCGATTGCCGGTATTCCTCATCCCAGTCCAACCCCAGCCAGCGCAGGCCCTCGAAGATGGATTGCACACTGGCTTCGGTATTGCGCTCCACGTCGGTGTCGTCCAGGCGCAGAATCATGGTTCCGTGCCGATGCCGCGCGTAAAGCCAGTTGAAGATGAAGGTGCGGGCACTGCCGACGTGGAGAAAGCCGGTGGGAGACGGAGCAAAGCGGACGCGAACGGTTCGAGCAGATGAAATTGTATCTTCCGGCATCGTAAGAGGTTCTTCCTCCATCGATGCTACCAAGCCAGCCGCTTCAGACCTCCCGCGTCACCACCTGCGGCCCGGGTTTTGCCATCGTCTGTTCTGTGCCCGGCTCCGCCGCCGGGTTGGGAACAAACATCGGACGCCGCTTCCAGTCCGCTAACGCCAGCAGGTACAACAACACGGTGTTGCCGAAGGGGATGCAGTTCAGGAGCGTAAGCCAGGGCGAGAAGCCGGCTTTGCGGCAGACAATCCCCAGTGGAATCACCCACAGTACCAGGATGGCGGGGATGCCAAACAGCAGAAAATAGACCAAATGCGCTGGCTGGAGCCAACTCGACATAGTTTCAGCTCCGGGTTGGGAGATGTCGGGTGCGCTGTGATAGTAGCACCGTCCGCAGCGCTTTTGAAAGGAATTTCAGCTCCGGCCTTGTTACCGGAGATGGCGGGCGAGGCGGGATTCGAACCCACAACCCCGAGCTTAGAAGGCTCGTGCTCTATCCGCTTGAGCTACTCGCCCGCGCTACTTCATTGTAACTTCAGGCATATTCTTCATGGGCTTGCCGGCCAACGGAATCTGCCAGGGCCGAAACCGCCGTTGAGAGCGCCTCGGAGGCGCGATCTTCGCTCTCGCCGCAGCCAGTCAGGTATGCCGTGATTCCCAGCGTCTGCCGTTCCGCAGGCAGAACTGCGCAGCGCACCACCAGGTCCGCCCGGCAGCACCGCGCCGCAACCGCCGTGAGAAGGCGGCATACGCGCCGGCAATAGGCCTCCACGCCCGCAGGACTCGACCACTGATCCGGGTGAGACGGCAGCAGGTCGATATAACAGGCCAGCGCGCATTTGGTTTCCGCGCCCGGGGCATCTACCTCGTCGAGGTCGATTGTCTCCGGCGCCCACACGTCGCATTTCGCTGTCCAAACAAGAGATGACGCGCTATTCATTCTCAGCAACGCCGGAGCAAGGGCGCTCACCAGTGCGGTTTCGCCAATGTCTCCGATCCGGTCGGGTTTTCGGCGCAGATCCACCAGGCCCGGCCAGCACGCATCGATGACCGGGGCGCCGGCGCCAATCTCGAATTCCCAGTCAGCCTGCATGGGCGTTCCCGGCTCGTTCCAGAAGGTAGCGCACCACTGCGGCCTCGGCCCAGTGGATGTCGTCGCCTCGCTCCCCGCAGAGATAGGCGCAATGCCCGCCGTGCGCCGTTTCCACCAGCGCAATATGCGGATTGGCCAGAATCTCCGCGCGCGTTTCCGGCGTCAGCCGGATGAACGGATCGTCGAGCGCGCGCAGGATCAGTGTGGGCACGGCCACGCGATCGATGACCCGCGCGCTGGCTGCGCGGAAATAGTAGTCGTCGGCATCGCGAAAGCCGCAATACGGCGCCACGATTTTGTCGTCGAATTGTCGCAGGGAGCGAATGGGGCTGGCGATGCGCCTTGAGTAGACGTGGGGAAACAGCCTGGCCTTACGGCGATACCGCCGCATCAGCCGGCGCAGAAAGTGCCATTCGTATCCTCGATTCGCGGGTTCGTGCAGGGCATCGGAGCCGGCGGCCAGATCGATCGCCGGGCAGACCGCGGCCACGGCTAAAAGCGGCGGTCGGGCGCCCCACTCCCCCGCCAGCTTCAGCACCAGGTTCCCGCCCATCGAATAGCCCACCAGCCCCACCCGGCTCAGGCCATAAAGCCTGGAGTAGTGCTCCACCACCGCGCCCACGTCGCCGGAAAGCGCGGAGTGATAGAGCGTGGGCGTCAGTTCGTCGGAGTCCCCGCAGTTGCGCATGTTCATGCGCACCACGTTGCACCCCGCGTTCCATGCGCGCGCGGCGATGCCGCGCATGTACTGCGAATCCGAAGAGCCTTCCAGCCCGTGCACCAGAACCACCGTCAGCCGGCTGGCACGTTCTGCTTCCGGTTGCCAGTGGCAGTGGCACAGCACTCGGCTACCGTCCGCTGGATCCACCTCTACGGCTTCCTCCAGTGAATTCAGCAAAAAATGCGGACGCGGCATGTAATTGCCGACGAGTGTTTGCAAATGCCCGTTCTTGAGCCAACGCCGTGGAGTAAACGCCGTCAGCCACGCAGGAAGGGACAAATGGGATGGAGATTCCGCGGAAGAAGAGGTAGCGTCGGGTTCGTCGGGGAAGCTGGGGATCACGAAAGCCGTCAATGGTAGTGGTCTTCCGCGGCAACTTGCAGTTGGGCCGCTGTACAAAGCCACTCCAGCCTTGCACAATTCTCACAATACACGGCCCATCATGCACTATCAACGACCTGGTAGCTTTGATCCGGATCGAGGCGAAACCGAATGATCGGATTACAATGGCCTCCATTCCGGATTCCAGGTCGTTGCCTGCCCTTTCAAACAAGAATTCTCCACGGAATAGAGGCCCATGGACACTCTCGGAGCCAAGATTGCCCTCCTCGGCGGCGTGGCCATTTACTACGCGCTCGTGGTCTTCAACAACGTGACGGACTTCAACTCGAATTACCAGTTTGTGCATCACGTTCTTGCCATGGATACCAGCTTTCCCGGCAATCACGGAATGGGTCGGGCCATTACGGCATCCTGGTTGCAGCTGCTGTTTTATCTCGTCATCATCGCGTGGGAAATCATGACCACAATCCTGCTGGCGTGGGGAGCCGTACGGTTGTTTCGCGCGCGCCGCGCCGCGCCGTCCGCGATTGACCTCTCCAAAGATGTAGCCGTGCTTGCACTTACCCTCTCATTGCTTATGTGGCTGGTTGCCTTCCTCGCGGTGGGTGGGGAGTGGTTCCTCATGTGGCAGTCACGCCAGTGGAACGGGCAGGAGGAGGCGTTCCGCATGTTCGCCGTGGTGGGGATCGTATTGCTCTTCGTCACCCAACCGGAACGCGAAACCCAGCCGTGATCTGGTCGTACTTGATTGCGTCGCACTCGAAATTCTTAGATTGAGACTTGCTTGAAGTCGTTCCCTCGGAGGTGTATTTGAATCGTCTCCATCACTGGATTTGCGGCTCCGCCCACTGGCGGCGAACCAAGGAGCGCCTGCCCTGGATCCTCTCTGGGGCGGATCTGGGATCCGAGGTTCTCGAGATCGGCCCGGGACCGGGCTTGACCTCCGATCTCCTCCGCGCGCGCGCATCACGCCTCACCGCCCTCGAAGCCGATCCGGCTTTGGCCGAGCGGCTGCGCGCAAGGCTCGGGGACGATGTCCAGGTCATCACCGGAAACGCCGCCCGCATGCCTCTTCCCGACAGCTGGTTTTCCGGCTGCGCCATGTTCACCATGCTGCATCACGTGCCTTCTGCCGCTTTGCAGGACCAGGTTCTGCGCGAGATTGCGCGAGTGCTGCGGCCGGGCGGCGAGCTGGCAGGCTACGACAGCTCTGCAAACATGGTAATGCGGCTCATCCATCTCGGCGACACCTATGTGCCCGTCAACCCCGCCACCTTCCCCGCTCGTTTGCGCGCCGCAGGTTTCCAGGACGTTGAAGTGGAAGGGGTGGAGGGCTTCTTCCGCTTCCATGCCCGTCGGCCGGGTATTGTCCACTCCTTATGGACCATACAGTGAGAAACTGATCCCCCTTGTGTCCGTTCTCCATATCCAAAGACCTACGAAGATATCCGTTGACAACTACGAACGACTTCGTATATCTTCGGCCCCATGAAGCCAACCTCCCGCCAGCTCCCCCGTCCTACCGAAGGCGAACTCGAGCTGTTGCGCATCCTCTGGCAGAAAGGATCTGCGACCGTTCGCGACCTCCACGAGGAAGTAAACCGCACCCGTGCGCTCGGATACACCTCCGTGCTCAAGCTCCTCCAGATCATGACCGAGAAGGGACTGGTCAAGCGCGAGGAAGCCGGTAAAGCCCATATTTACCAAGCCTCTGCGACGGAGCACGCGACGCAGGATCAAATCTTGCGCGATATGAGCCAACGCCTGTTTTCCGGCTCCGCCGCGAAGCTGGCCTTGCACGCCTTATCGATGGAACCGGTGAACGACCGCGAGCTCGAAGAGCTCCGCACCCTGATTGAGCGAAAGAGGCAACGCCTATGAATCGACACTGGCAGGCTCTCGGCTGGACTCTCGTCCAGTTCCTCTGGCAAGGCGCGGCTATCGCCATCGCCTACCGCGCTTTCAATCTTGCCCTTGCGCGCCGGAGCGCTAACGCACGTTACGTTCTCGCGCTGGCGGCTCTGGTCGCCATGCTGGGTGTTTCCCTCGCTACGCTCGCCTGTGAAGAGGCCAACTTGCATCCTGCAACTTTCCCCGCCGGCAACGCCGGTCAGAAATGACGGAATTTTTTGCCCGTGTTGGCTGGTCTGTGATGGCGAATGCAGCGAGTCTTTCGATTTCCGTGCGCACGGGTAAGCGATTGCCGACCCGGTCGAGACCGTAGCCGCCCATTGTTCGCATTTGTCGGATCGACCCCTCCATATCCTGCCGATGGTCATTGCCGTTCCGGCACTCAAGCCCCTGGGCACAGTACTCCTCCATATTGAGTCCAGTAATCGAACCCATCTCTTCTTCGTTTCTTCCTCAACGTGCAAAGGGCGAGCATCCACCGCCGCCGAAATCTCTTTCGGTGGCTTCTCCGCGTTAACGATGAGGCAGCAGAAACAACTGCAATTCCAATCCAAAGAAAAGAGACATTCTCATCGTCTCCTCTTCGGCCGGATTTTCAGAAGATCCGCAAACGCACTATGGCTGCTCGAGTCGCAATTAGAAAGTTCCACATGGTTGCCAGATTAATCAGGCCAAGATGATCTTCCGGGCGGCCCCTTCCGGGTCATCCGCCATTCGGCATTCGTTGTCCCAGATCATCGCTCTGTTGGTTTCAGGGTCAGTCGGCTCCCACTTCAACCCCGGCAGACTGGGATTCCCGGTTGCTGCAAACGTTGCCCAGGATGCAGCCATCTTCTTCGCCAACGCCTGCGCCTCGGGTGTGTTGCCGGTTCCCTGCTCGCAGCGCTTGGTGTTGTCGAAGCAGAATTGAAGATCGGCAGTGTGCCATGCGCCCGGCAAGCCGTCGAGGATGGGGGTCTGCCATTTGAAGTAGTAGGTGTAAGCTGGAGCCGCCTTGAGTTCGTGCTTCTGTCGGGCCATCTTCACCACATTGTTGCGCATGGCGAGCCCGTTCAACCCGGAGGCGCCGCCGCACATGTACGACAGGGTCTGAATCTTCTTCTGCGGATAAGCCTTTTTGAGCGTTGCGATGATTGCAGTTGCTTTTTCATCGCCATAAGCTTTGGTGAGATTGGCATACCACTCTTCTTCCGTGGGACGAGAGGACATGCGATTGCCCTCTTCCGTCACCGAGCCGATAAGGATGGGCACGTTTTTCGAGATTTCCGGAGCCGCGTCGAAAAACGAGCGCATGTTGATCTCCTTGCCATCAACACATGGCGACCAACCGGCGCGCGGCTTGCCTCCTGCAAACGGACCCATCCAAGGACCGCGTGGATTGATCTTGGCGGCGGCTGAGTTGCCGGCAGCCACCAACTTGCTCCATTCCATCTTCTGTAGCGATTCGATGTCGTTCGGCGCGAGGCCGAGATCTTTCATCGTCAGACGGGCAAGTTCCGTTTGTTGCTCCCTGCTGGGTTGGTTGCCGCCGCCGCCCGACTGGGCCGCGGCACGGTGGAAGAGTCCGACAGCCGACGGCATGCCCATCAGCGTGGTCACCTTCGATCCGCCGCCGGACTGACCATAGATCATCACCCGATCCGGGTCGCCGCCGAAGTTCTCGATGTTGTCATGAACCCAGCGCAGCGCCGCCACAAGATCGGTCATGCCGACGTTCGCGGAATCTTCATAAGCAGAGCCGCCGATCTCCGAGACATCGAAGAAGCCAAGAATGTTGAGGCGGTGATTGACGGACACCTGCACAACATCGTGGTGCCGGGCCATCTGCGCGCCTTCATGCGAGGGCAGTTCGTAGGAGGATCCGAAGCTGTACCCTCCGCCGTGAATATAAAACATCACGGGACGTTTGCCGGTCAGGCTGGGCGTCCAGATGTTCAGCCGGAGCATATCTTCGCTTTGCCACCCGTCGTCCCAGTCCTGAATGAAGGTCTGCTCGGGGCTCGACCAGTTATGCAGGTTCTGCGGGCAATTGGCCCCGTAGACCAGCGCCGGGTACTCGTCGGTCCACGGCTCCGGAGGTCTGGCCGGAAGCCAGCGATTTGCGCCAGCCGTGGTCTGGCCGTAGGAGATACCTTTAAAAGTGAAAACGCCGCCGTCGACAAATCCACGCACCTTGCCGTAGTGGGTCCTGGCGACGGCAGAGCGCGGCGTCGAGCAGTTGCCCGGTTCCTGATGAGCCGCTGTCTTCGTACTGTCGGAAGCGAGAGCAGATCTGTCGGCAGCAGCCAAGCTGACGCCTGCCGTCGCGGAAAGTAAGAGGGCCTCTCGACGGGTGAGGATAGAGCGGCCTCGAGATTCAGGCATGAAATGTCTCTCCTTTGAGTTCTAAATGGCGATCGACACACGTTCGAGCTGAGGCGCAGAAATGGCCCTGACCTGAAAACGTTTCCCGGGCAGCAACATAAACTGAGAGTTCAAGGTCTGTCAACGCGTAGATGCACGTGGAGAGGAATCACGTGCCCCGCATTCTTTGCCGTATGCCTTAAGGTTTCCGTTCTGGCAGCTATTGCCGTCTTCAGCTCTCCCGGCCTCCCCGGCTTTAGTTTTCATTCGCCCCGAGGTCATGGCCTGCGCCTCAGGCGCGGTTGGATGGATTGCCTCGGTCTGCTCCTGAGAGCCTCCGTCACCCCATACCTTCTTTTCCTCGCCGTGGAGAAGTTTCGGCAGCAAGTGCACCACTGAGATCTTGCCCGCGATCGTTGTGGATTGGGGAGTTCTTCAGAGGTTCCCTAGATCGTACAGTCCGGCATTCGCTTCCAGATCTGGCGTAGAGAGATCAGCGAAGGAGTGGCTGCTGTCTGTGAGCAACAAAACGACGAAGATCTTGGGCCCATAGAAGAAGCTCCTGGCTGCAAGGAATTCGCGAAGACAATGTGCCTTGGATCACAGAACCGGGCCATCGCAAGGTGTACAAGAAAATGGGATGAGTGTGTCCACTGGTATGCGGGGGTGCTCATCATGCGCAACAGGCGCGCCGAAAATCGCCGGGATTTCCTCAAAATGTGTCTGGCCGGGTTGGCCGCACGCGCCGGCGGGGAAGTAGTCCGGCTTGCCGATGCGCAGAATCACCCACATCACATTTCGCCTGCATTAGTATCCGTTTCTCGCGATTCAAAACTTCGCGGTCCGAAAATGGACGTGGATTCCGGGCGCATTCTGGGCCTTCTTGACCACGCCATGGAGGGGCTGTTCGGCGATCCAATACAGTGCTGGTCAAAGATTGCGCGACCGGGGCAGATGGTCGCGCTCAAGGTGAATACCTTGGGCGGCCGCGGGCTTTCTACAAATGTGCTCCTTGTAGAGGCGATCTGTGAGCGGCTGCAAGGCGTTGGCGTGCGGGCGAACGAAATCCTGGTTTTCGATCGCGATAGCGCGGAGATGGAGCGCGCCGGGTTGCATATCCGCGCGGGTGGAAACCAAGTGCAGTGTTTCGGCACGGACCAAGTGGGCTTCGAGGACGAGCTTTCGCAGTTCGGACAAGTGGGCAGCCGGCTATCCAGAATTCTCACGCGGCACTGCGATGTGCTGATCAACGTGCCTGTGTTGAAGGACCACGACGGGGCGGGAGTTTCGATCGCATTGAAGAACATGTACGGGGTTATTCACAATCCCAACAAATATCACCCGAATGGCTGCGATCCATACATCGCAGACGTAAACATGCTGCCGGAGATCCGGACCAAGGTCCGCATGCACATCTGCGATGCCACGACGGCGTGCTATGAGGGCGGCCCGGCGTTCAAGCCCCAGTTCGCGTGGCCGGAGAACGCATTGATTGTCTCAGAGGATCCGGTGGCGCTGGACCAGACGGGCTGGCAGATCATTGAGCATAAGCGCGCTCAGGAAGAAATGAAGACGCTGGCGGCCGATGGGCGTGCGCCGCGCTACATTGCCACGGCGGCCGATGCCCGACACCGGCTGGGAAACTGCGATCCCCGGCGCGTTGCGGTGATTGACAGGCGCGTGGCGTGAATGAGGTGAACGATGAATACGGTGGATCCCAAGATCATGGCGCGGGAGTTGGACCGCCGGCTGTTTCTGAAATGCGCGGCCTCAGCGAGCGCAGCATGCACGATGGTGAACCTGGCGCCGCGACTCCGGGCGATGCCGGGCGATGAAGCTGGGACCAACCAGGACAGCCGCTATGCCCTCGAAGCGCGGTTTTACGAGAAGCTGCCAAACAAAAAGGTGAAATGCAAGCTGTGTCCCCGGGAGTGTAGCGTGGGAGACAAAGAACGCGGATACTGCGGCGTACGCGAGAATCGCGGGGGAACCTACTTTACCCTGGTGCACTCGCGGGTATGCGCCGCGCACATTGATCCCGTGGAGAAGAAACCGCTTTTTCACTACCTGCCCGGCACGCTCGCGTTCTCGTTGGCAACTGCGGGATGCAATGTGAACTGCAAATTCTGTCAGAATTGGGATATTTCGCAAGCGCGTCCGGAACAGGTTGCCGCCGAATATTTGCCGCCTGCGCGGATTGCGGCTCTGGCCGGCCAGTACCACTGCCCTACCATCGCGTTCACCTACAGCGAGCCTGTGGTCTTCAGCGAATTCCTGATGGACACCGCCGACGCTGGGCATGAAGCGGGCATTCGCAGCATTGTCGTCTCCAATGGGTACATCCAGGAAAAACCCCTGCGCGAAGCGTACGGAAAGATGGATGCGGTCAAGATCGACCTGAAATCGTTCAGCGAATCGTATTACGGAAGAATTGTCGCGGGAGAGTTGAAGCCGGTTCTGGACTCGCTTGTGACTCTGCGCAAGATGGGTAAATGGACGGAGATCGTTTACCTCGTGGTTCCTACGCTCAATGACAGCGAGCAAGAGTTCCGCGGACTGACGAGTTGGGTGAAGACGAACCTCGGCGCAGAAGTTCCCCTGCACTTTACCCAGTTCCATCCCGAGTACCTGATGAAGAACCTGCCCATCACGCCGATCGAAACACTGGAGCGCGCAAAAGCGATTGCCGACGCCGAGGGCCTGCACTACGTGTACATCGGCAATGTGCCGGGTCATCCAGCGGAGAACACATACTGCCCGCAATGCAAACGAGTGCTGATCGAGCGCGCCGGATTCGAGGTCCGGCAAATGATCCTTCGCAATGGCGCATGCCCGCAATGCAGGCATATGATTCCCGGCGTTTGGCACACTTGATGCGCAACGCCCCAAGGATGCAGATATGAGCTGTCAAGCGAAGTTTGGGAAGTGGATTATGGCAATTTCCCTCGTTACGACCTCAACCTCTTCGGCGCAGCAGGCTGCAGGCGCCGCGCCAAACCCAAAACTGCGCCCGGCGGGCGTGGCGGGTGCATTCTATCCCGCAGCTCCGGCGGAATTGACGGCGATGATGGACCAGATGCTGGCCCGCGCAACCCTGCCTGCGGTTGACGGAAAAATCGTGGCTGTGGTGGCGCCACATGCCGGATACCCCTACTCTGGTCCGGTGGCGGCATATACCTACGCCGCGCTAAGGGGGCGCAAGTTTGCCCGCGTGGTGGTGATCGCGCCATCCCATTACGTAGCCTTCACATTCACTTCGATTTTCAGCGGTGATGGATACGTGACGCCGCTGGGCACTGTGCCCGTAGACAGGGATTTCGCAACAAAGCTGGTCAAGATCCACCCGTCGATGCGACTCTCGGACCGCGGGCACATGGCAACGCGGGAAGGCGCTGAACATGCGATCGAAGTGCAACTGCCGTGGCTTCAGCACGTGCTGGGCAGCTTTACGCTGGTGCCCATCGTGATGGGCGACCCGAGCTACGAGAGCAGCCGCGCACTAGGGGTCGCACTGGCCACGCTGATTCAAGATGAAACCCGGCGCAAGGGCGGCAAAGCCCAGGAGTCCGCGGGCGAAACGCTGATTGTGGCCAGTTCGGATCTCTCGCACTATCACAGCTACGACATTGCCGTAGCGATCGACCACAAGACACTGGCAGCGCTGGAGGAATGGGATTATCTGAGCATGTCGCGCAACTTCGAACGGCGAGTGTGGGAAGCGTGCGGGGGCGCACCAATTGTGGCCGCGATGATCGCCGCCGAGCACATGGGCGCGAACCGGGCGGAAGTCCTTCACTATGCCAATACCGGCGATGTGACCGGTGATCGCTCGCGCGTGGTGGGATATAGCGCGGACATTTTTGTAAAGTCGCCCCATGGCGGCGCGACCGAGGTCCCGTTTTCGCTCAACGAGAAAGAGAAGCAGGGATTACTCGAACTGGCCCGCAAATCGGTGGAACAGGCGGTGCGCGGGCGATCGCTGTACCAGGTTGCTGCAACGGGCGATCCCTCACTCGACCAGGAACGGGGCGCTTTTGTGACCCTAAGGGAGGTGGGGCAATTGCGGGGCTGCATCGGCTTTACCGCCGCGGCCGAACCACTCTATGAAACTGTTCGAGATACCGCGGCACTGGCTGCCCTCAGAGATCCACGTTTTCAGCCAGTGACGGAAGAGGAGCTTGCGAAGCTGGAATACGAAATCTCAGTGCTCTCGCCGATGTCCCATGTGCTGGATGTGAACCAAATCAATGTTGGTGAACATGGTTTGTTGATGAAAAAGGGCGATCGGGAGGGTCTATTGCTGCCGCAGGTTGCTATGGAGCAGCATTGGGACCGCACCACGTTGCTCGAGCAGACATGCAGAAAAGCTGCGATCAGCCCGAGTTGCTGGAAGGACGGCGAAACCGACATCTTCCGATTTACGGCGCTGGTCTTTGGCGATCATGACGCGGGAGCCCATCATTAGTCTGCGAGGCTGAAGTTCGCACCCGCGGCGAGCACCGCGGGCGCCAGGCTGGCCGCGGCAGCCAGCCATGCGACAGGCCAGAAACCAAAGATGGGGATCAGAAAGCCCGCCAAAAGGAGCGCACCGAGGCAGCCTCCGATCAAATCCATCGCATACAAGGTGGCCAGGCTTGCTGCTTCTCTGCGTCCTTCAAGGTAGATCGCCGTCGCGAGCGAGAATTGACATCCACCGGGTAGCCCGCACAGGAACGCGATCAACGGAAACGCGGCCTGGACAAACCAAAGAGAAGCGGCTGTGTGCGATGTCTTCTCGAGCAGAAACACCACGAGAAGCAGCAATGACGCTGACACCGCGATGAAAAGCTGGCTGAGGGCAACGCGCCGCAACTCTATGGCTTGGCTGTGCCGGATGGGACGCATGCCGAGCCAGCTTCCGGCAGCGATTCCCGCCATCAGCATACCTATGAGCAACCCCAATTCGCGGTAGACATAACCGAAGAGCGACTGAAACGCAAGCAAAAGCAGAATCTGGAGAGTCATCAGAACGAAGCCGGCTGTGGCGGCGCACCAGACGGCAGCCACACGCGCGCGGCGCGCCTGCGGGGTGAAGAAGGAGACGAGAAGGAGAATCACGGAAGGGACGAGGAGGCCGAGAAGAACCATAGAGAAGCGAACCTTCGCGGCTCTTTTGAGGAAGTGCGCGCCCGGGGAGTTGAATTGTGCGCTCCAAAGCACCGCACTGAAGTAATATGCGGACGGTTCAAAGTCGCGATTGACACGAGTTGCGGAGGCGGACTGAAGAATTTCATGGATTTGCGCCATACGATCGGGCATCATCCGGAAGGGAATGAAGTACTCGCGCACGTATTGCGCCTGCAAATGACGGGCCTTCAGACGAGCGACGAGAAGTTGAGGATTCTCCGTGACAGCCGCGGGCTCCACGGCAGCAAAGAAGTGGAGAAACTCGCCGGGAATGACGGCGATATGAGGGAAAACCTGGCGCAGGGTCCGATCGATGCAGCGGAGAAACTCGCCAAGTTGAGGGCTGATCGCGTCCTCAGACGAGCGCAGTTGAAGCGCGAGCAGGCCGCCGGGAGCAAGATGGTCTCGCGCCGAGCGGAAGAACTCTACCGTGAAGAAGCGGTCCAGTTGGGCGTTCG
>Ga0307373_10005256_pt1 | contig 21286 bp, 19 predicted proteins | sample OX2MG_FD_202534 | JGI IMG/M metagenome (GOLD analysis project Ga0307373, IMG submission 202534) | Soil microbial communities from Risofladan, Vaasa, Finland - OX-2 | ecosystem: Environmental > Terrestrial > Soil > Coastal area > Acid sulfate soil | place: Finland: Risofladan, Vaasa | collected...
TCGCGGCGCTGCGCCGCGGCCTGCCGCGCTGGTCTCGCGACGAGCGCGTCCGTCTGCCGTGGGTCCTGCGGCCCGGGCGGGCGTGGATACGCCGGGAGCCGGTCGGCGTCGTGCTCGTCGTGGCGCCCTGGAACTACCCGATCAACCTCGTCCTCGTTCCGCTGGCGGCAGCGTTGGCCGCCGGCAACTGCGTGATCGCCAAGCCGTCCGAGCTCGCCCCGGCGACGTCGTCGCTCCTCGCCCGTCTCGTCGGACGCTACCTGGACCCCCGGGCGGTCGCCGTGGTCGAAGGCGGTGCGGAGGCTGCCATCGATCTCATCGGGACAGGGGTCGACCACGTGTTCTTCACCGGCAGCGCCCGCGTCGGCCGCCTCGTCGCCGAGGCGGCCGGTCGCCACCTCACGCCCGTGACGCTCGAGCTCGGCGGCAAGAGTCCCGCGATCGTTCTCCGCGACGCCGATCTCGACGTGGCAGCGCGCCGCATCGCCTGGGGACGCTTCATGAACGCCGGACAGACGTGCGTCGCGCCGGACTACGTGCTCGTCCAGCGCGACGTCGAGCGGGAGTTCCTCGACGCGGCCGCCCGGGCGGTCCGCGACTTCTACGGCCGAGACCCGGCGCTGAGCGACGACTACGGGCGAATCGTCAACGACGCCCACCTGACCCGGCTCCAGGCGCTGCTCGCCTCGGAGCCGGGCGAGATCGTGACCGGGGGCGTCGTCGAGCGCCCCGGCCGCTATCTCGCGCCGACGGTCGTGCGGACCGGATCGTCATCGCCACTGATGGAGGAGGAGATCTTCGGGCCCGTGCTGCCGGTGATCGCCGTCGATGACGCCGAGGCGGCCGCCGCGTTCGTGGCCAGCCGTCCCGCCCCGCTCACGCTGTCCGTCTTCACGCGCGACATGGCGACGGCCGACCGGGTCATCGCTGCCACGCGATCGGGATCGGTGTCGGTGAACACGACCGTCGAGCAGTTCGCCGCCAGCACGCTGCCGTTCGGCGGGATCGGTCCGAGCGGTACCGGTCGGTACCACGGGCGGTTCGGGTACGAGGAGCTGTCGCAGCTTCGGCCGGTGCTCGTCCGGCCGACCAGACCGGATCTGGGCTTCGCCTACCCGCCCTATCGCCGGTGGGCGTCCAAGCTTCTGCGCCGCGTCCTCTGAGTGCCCGTAGGTCGGGCTAAGCCGGACCGCGAGCGTCGGCGCCGTGTCACGCTCGCCGGGTAGCGAACCAGATGGTCGTGGCAGCAAGGAGCACCGCCAGCGCGATCAGGATCACACCTTCGGCGCCCTGGAAGATCCAGAAGCGGCTCTCAGGCTGGTAGCTCACCCAGAAGACGTCGTGATGAAGCGACAGCCACGACGCCGTATCGACGCTCGTGGTCCGCTTCCCGACCCCGTACAGCTGGTCCCGCACCCTGTTCGCCGCGACCGTGCCGAGCGGGTTCCCGTTCGGTCCGGTGAACCACGCCCGAACGAGCCAGCTCCCGCGAAGCTGTCCTTCGCCGGCATACGCCTGCTGGTTCAGTGCGCCGAGGCCGAGGCCGAGCGGCGAGATCTTCGACGTCGCGAGCGGAGCGAAGGCGAGCAGCCGGTGGACGAACACCACGAAGGATGCGACGAGCAGTCCGCCGATCCCGGCCGTGGCCACCGCCATCGCGGTCACGGTCCGCTTGATCACGGCTCCGATGAGCACCCCTGCGGCGAGCGCGAAGAGCGACCACGCCGCGAGCATGAACCAGGTCGTGGCGAAGAGCCCGGACTGCCACTGGCTCTCGTCCCCGATGACCTCGAACGGATGCGCCCATGTGCCGAGCAGCAGCCCGAGCACGACCGCTGCTGCGGCCACGAAGGCGGCGAGGATCGCGAGCGTGGTGAGGACGAAGCGCGTCCGCCCCACTCCCTGTGTCCAGGTGAAGCGGAAGGTCCCGGACTCGAACTCGCGGGACAGCAGCGGCGCCCCGACGAAGAGACCGACGATCACCGGGAGGACGTTCAGCGCGATGACGAGCGCCGAGAAGGCATCGAGCGTCCCGGCGAAGGTGTCGGCGATCGTCCCGCAGGAGGGATTCGCGAGATGTGCCACACATCCGTTGGCAACGTAGCTCGCATAGCCGGAGTGGGTCCCCTGCTCGCCAATCACGATCGCGATCGCGCAGCCGACGTAGAGGGCGAGGAGAGCGATCAGTGCCGAGCGGTGCTGCAGCCAGGTCACCCGGGCCATCGGCCTCCACGGAACCGGGCGTTCGCGGACGGCCGAACGGATTGGCGGCGCGGCAATCGAGCTCACCGCATCGCCTCGGCCGGCTGGTCCGCGGCGATCGCGACTGGTCCGGGAAGCGCCGACGCCGACGGCTCGCGCAGGTAGGCCAGCACCAGTTCCTCGAGCGCCACACGGTCGAGCTCCCAGCCGTTCGGGGGCCCAGCGGATGTCACGACCCGAACGATCAGCTGTGCCTGCCGGCCCGCTTGTACGCAGTGGATGACAGGAAACAGCTCGGTGACCCGATCGATGTCGGCGACAGGGCCGCTCAGCAGGCCGTGACCGGCGAGGAGGTCGTCGATCACCCCCGCCATCTGCACGCGTCCGTGCGCGAGCACGATCAGGTAGTCCGCGACGTGCTCGAGCTCGAAGACGGCGTGGGAGGAGAAGATCACCGAGAGGCCGCCGTCCGCGACCGCTGCCATCACGCCCGCCATGAAGTCGTGGCGGGCGAGCGGATCGAGCCGGGCGAGCGGCTCATCGAGCACGAGGAGGTCCGGGTGCCGGGCAAGAGCGAGCGCCAGGGCGAGCTGCGCCTGCTGACCACCTGAGAGCTTGCCCACCTTGTGGTCGAGCGAGATGCCGAGCTCCGCCAGGCGCCGTTCGGCCAGGGCCTGGTCGAAGCGCCGGTTCAGATTGCGGGTGAGCTCCAGCATCGTCCGGACGGAGAGGTACTCGTGCAGCGGGGCGTCCTGGGCGAGGAACGCCACCCGCTCGAGGGCATCGGGCGATCCGGCCGAAAGGTCGCCGAGCACCGAGACGCTTCCTTCTGTCGGCCCAGCGAGGCCGACCGCGCATTCGAGCAGTGTCGTCTTGCCCGAGCCGTTCGGACCGACCAGAGCCACGATGCGTCCCTCCGGCACGGCGAGGGTGCACTCCCGAAGTGCCCACGTGCGCCGGTACCGCTTCCCGAGACGACCCGCCTCGAGCACGTTCACGCGACGACTCCGTCGTCGCCTCGTTGGCGGTCGCGACCGGCAAGGCTGCTCTCCGAGGAGCGGTCACGAAAATCCCGCAACGCTGCCATGAACAGCGCGGTGATCCCATCCTCATCGAGTCCGGCCGTCGAGGCGTCGCGGAGCCATCCGGTAACGAGGGACCGACGGAGCGCGGTCAGTTCTGGCAGACCGACGGTCTCGGGCGAGACCATGACGAAGGTCCCCTGTCCCGGACGACCACCGATGAGACCCTTCTGTTCGAGATCCCGGTAGGCCTTGAGCACCGTGTTCGGGTTGATCGAGAGCGACGCGACGACGTCCTTCACGCGGGGAAGCTGGTCGCCCTCGCGCAGGTAGCCGAGGCGAAGCGCGTGCTCGACCTGGTGCACGAGCTGGAGGTACGTCGGTACGCCGGAGCGCGGCTCAAGTCGGAAGACGATCGAGGAGGGCGATGCCTCACCCGATTGACTCTCTTTATCTATCTGCATAGATAAAGCGTACCATCAAGATTGGAATACCGACCAGCGCCACCGCGCGTGCGACGCCCTCCGACGGCACCCGCGGCGCGGCGCTCACGTCACCCGCCCCGCAGCAGATGCGCCAGATCGTCGGCGACGGAGCCAGCGAGCCCCGCCACGAGCCGGAGGCGCTCCACCGGGTCGTCGCACTCGAGCAGGCGCTGGCGATCGTATGCAGACAACGGCGCCTGGTCGCACAGCCACCACGATCTCGCCTCGACGCCGGCCCCGCGTGGCCCGGGCGTCGACGGAGGCAGCTCCTCCAGCTCGGAGAGCAGGGCTCGGGCTCGTTGGACGGCCGCCTCCGCGGCAGCGAGCGCCTCGGAGGGATCGACCCGGGGCGGCGACTCCTCCAGCCAAGCCACGTTGCCCCGGGGATAGGGATCGTCGGCCAGCCACTCGAGCACCTGGAAGCGCGTCCTGCCCCTGACCAGCAAGATCGAGCGCCCGTCCGGGAGCGTCCGGGCCCGTTCGATCCGGACGGCCGTGCCGGTCGCCGACCGCGTCTCGCCGCCGCCCACCTCGGACCCGCGCGAGATGAGGACGACGCCGAACGTGGCGTCGTCCTCCAGGCACTCCTTGACCATCGCCCGGTACCGGGTCTCAAAGACGTGGAGCGTGAGCACGGCATGAGGGAAGAGCACGGTGGACAGCGGGAACATCGCGAGCTGCGAGCTCATCTCGGGTCGCGCCGCAACGGGTGGTCCTCGGGCACCTCGACGAGGACGACCTGGACGCCGTCCGGGTCCTCGATCCACGCCTCGACGAGCCCCCACGGCTCGCGCACCGGCGAGCGCAGCACGGTTGCCCCGGCGGCCGCGAGGCGCGCGTGCTCGGTGTGCACGTCCCGGACCTGGAGCCAGATGGCCAGACCCCTCGCCGAGGCGACCGACGAGCGGCCCGACACCTCGAGGAATCCCTGCCCGAGGAAGAAGACGAGGCCGGGGTCGTCCGGATCGCCGAACTCCCGGTAGACGGCGAGACCGAGCACGTCGCGGTAGAACGTGCGGCTACGTGCCGGGTCGGACGGCCGGAGAAGGATCCTGCTGCTCAGCACCTCCACGTCACCCGGTCTATCGCTGATCGCGGCATTGTCGCTGGGCTGCCGGCCGCGCGACGTGCAGCGCCCAGGGGGCCCCCGGGGTTGCCGCCGCCTCGGTGACCGCGACCCGCGCCGCTTCGGTCGCCCCGGCGTCGCGTCCTACGGGTGACGCCCACTCGGCATCGGATGAGGTCACCAAGCCAGCTCGAGCACCGTTGACGACTGCCCGAAGACGACCAGGGAGCGGGCGAAGCTGCTGTAGCAGCTCGGCTCGTCGGAGAGACGAGCCGCTCGGGCAACGACTGACCGCCGTCACCCCAGGCGATCGAGCCGCGTGCCCACGTCACCCGGCCCGAGCCGGGCTGCGCCCGGCGAGGCGTCGCGCCTCCGCTCCGTGCCCAATCGCACCTGACGGGCGCGCCCCACCCCGCGAAACGTCACCTTGTTCGCTGGTCGGACGCGCCCGACGCGGGCGCGTCCGACGCCTTCAAGGCCCGCGCATCCCGCTCGCGGTGACGGGGGGCGCCTCCCCTCGACAACCCACCCTGTTCGCTAGTCGAACGCGCCCCCACGGGGGCGCGTTCGACTGCTTCCGAGGCCCGCGTGCCCCGTTCGGGACCTTCGTGACCTGGCGACGACCTTCCGGGGGCACGAACGAGCACAAATCCGGTGGCACGCGCCCCTACCAAGGAGTTTTGTGAATCTCCCGGGTGGGTTACGCGAGCGACCCCGGGTGGGCGAGGGGGGACTTGAACCCCCACGTCCTTGCGGACACAGGAACCTGAATCCTGCGCGTCTGCCAATTCCGCCACTCGCCCGCGACAGCTCCGTCACGTTAGCCGACGTCGACCTCTGTACCATCCGCCCAGGTAGTCTGATGACGCCATGGGACTCCAGCAGTTCGAGCAACGGCTCGAGCGTCTGGTCGAGGGTGCGTTCGCCAAGGCCTTCCGTGGCGAGCTCCAGCCGATCGAGCTCGGTCGACGACTGACGCGCGAGATGGACCTACATCGTGCGGTGTCGGCGCGCGGGCTCATCGTCCCGAACTCGTTCGAGGTGGTGCTGTCACGCGAAGACTACGAGCGCTTCGGCGGCTTCGTCGACGTGCTCTCCCAAGAGCTCATCGAGGCTGCGAAGGAACACGGCAGGAACGAGGACTACGTGTTCCTCGGACCGATCGAGGTCGAGATCGGCTGGAACGACGAGCTGACGAAGAGCACCTTCGCCATCACGGGCGACGTGCTCGAAGGAGAGGAGACGCCGAGCGCGTGGATCGTCCTGCCCGACGGTCAGCGAATCGGCATCATGGACGAGGCCGTGACGATCGGCCGTCTCCCCGAGTGCGGCATCCAGCTCTCGGACCCGAACGTGTCACGCCGGCACGCCCAGCTGAGGCGCCAGGGTGATGCGGTCTACGTCGTCGACCTGGGCTCGACGAACGGCACCAAGGTGAACGGCGTGGTCGCGCGCCAGCAGCGGCTCGCGGACGGCGACGTCGTCACCATCGGTGTCAGCTCGCTCCGGTTCGAGACCGGTTGAACCGAGCGCCGCCCACCCATGTCCCACGGACTGCTCGACATCCTTCGCTTCTTCCTGCTTGCGCTGATCTGGCTGTTCTTCCTCTACGCAGCGCGGATGGTGCTGGTGGAGGTGCGCCGGAGCAGAGCGGAGCGGGCGACGACGAGCCCGGACGCCGCGACGCCGGCGCTGCCGGACCGCGCCACCGACCGCAAGGTCGCGCTCCGCTTGCGGGTGGTGGAGCCGCCGGAGCGCCGCGGACGCACCTACGACCTGCGCGACGAGGTGACCGTTGGGCGCTCGCCGGGCTGCGCCGTCTACCTGGAGGGCGACTCGTTCGCCTCGTCGGTCCACGCCCGGGTCTTCCGCCGCAACGGCGAGCTGTGGGTCGAGGATCTCGGCTCGACGAACGGCACCTACCTGAACGAGGAGCGCCTGGCGTCCCCGACCCGGCTCCAGCGCGGAGACCGGGTCAAGGTCGGTGCCACGGTCCTCGAGGTGGCGAGGTGACCGTCCCCGCGCCGGTGCGGGGGGCGTCGTGACGGCGCTGCGCGCCTCATCCGCGACCGACGCGGGGCGCGTTCGCACCTCGAACCAGGACCTGGCCCTCGTCGCCGGGGACCTCGTCGCCGTCGCTGACGGCATGGGCGGCCACGCCGGTGGCGAGGTGGCCGCCCGGACCGCGGTGCGCGTCCTCCAGGAGGCCTTCGAGCGTGACCACAGCGCCGGCGGGCTCCGGTCGGCGGCCGATCGGGCGAACAGGGAGATCTTCGACCGCAGCGAGCGCGAACGCGAGCTGCGCGGTATGGGGACGACGCTCACCGCTGCGGCGGTGGTGTCGGGGCGCGACGGAGAGCGTCTCGCCGTCGTGAACGTCGGCGACTCGCGCGCCTACCTGCTGAACGGGGGCCGGCTCAGCCGCCTCACCGAGGACCACAGCCTCGTCGAGGAGATGGTCCGCCACGGCGAGCTGTCACCCGACGAGGCCGCGGTCCACCCCCACCGGCACATCCTCACCCGCGCGCTCGGCATCGATCCCGGGGTGGAGATCGACTCGTGGCTCCTCGACCTCCAGCTCGGTGCGCGTCTGCTCCTTTGCAGCGACGGGCTGACGAACGAGTGCGGCGACGACGAGATCGCGCTCATCCTGACCGAGTACGAGGACCCCTCCGAGGCCGCCCAGGCACTCGTCCAGCAGGCGCTCGACCACGGCGGCAGCGACAACGTCACCGTCGTCGTCGCCGACGTGGTCGACGCGCCACCCGCGGCCGCTGCCACCGCGCCTGCGGCGGCGGCCGAAGCCGACGCGCCCGGAGCGGCACCCGGGGAGGCGCGCGGCCCGCGTGCCGTTGCCGAAGCACCGCCGACGACGACGTCCACCACGACCGTCCGAGACGCTGCCGGGGCCGCCGCGGCCGCGGGAGCGCTCAGCGCCCTGGCGCCCGCGAGCGGCGGCGCTGCGCGACGTGCCAGGGCGGCCGGCGCACCGGTGTCGACCGGCCACGACCGTCCTCGGCCTCCCGACACCGGCCAGGTCCCGCGCAGCTCGCGCCCGCAATCGCTCCTGGTCCTCGACCCGGGTCGTCGTCGCTCACGGGAGCGGACGCACGGCGACCGGATCGTCACGCCGTGGTCGGTCTTGTTCGTCCTGGTCTTCGTCGGGGTCCTCGGCGGCATCGCGGGCTTCGTGGGCTGGTACGTGCGCGCCACGTTCTTCGTCGGCTTCTCCGGTGACCAGGTCGTGATCTACCAGGGCCGACCCGGCGGCTACCTCTGGTTCGAGCCGACCATCGTCGAGCGGACCTCCCTCACCAGGACGCAGGTGTTCCCGCCCTACGTTCCGCTCATCCAGGCCGGTATGGTCGAGGCCTCCTACGACGCCGCGAAGCACGTCGTGAGCAACCTCACGAACGCCAACGCCTTCTTGGCGCTGCCGACCGCCGACACGACGGCTGCCGCCAACACCACGACCACCACCTTCGCCCTGCCGACCACGACCGTGTCCACGACGACGACCACCACCCCAACCTCGACGACCCTCGGGGCGACGACCTCCACGCGCCGGGCCACCCGACGTCCGACCGGGCCGGAGAGCGCGACCGCAGCCGCCGTGACCACGATCGCCACGACAACGACGACGACCGTGCCGACGACCGTCTCCACCGCCGCAGCGGGCGCCGGAGGCACCGGCTGAGATGGACAAACGGATCCGCATCCTCGCCCTGTTCCTGGTCGCCTGTTTCGTGCTGCTCTTCCTCCAGCTGAACAACCTGCAGGTCCGCCAGGCCTCGGCGCTCCAGCACTCGCCGCTCACGCCGTCCGCCGCCGGCGTGAGCTTCTACCGGCAGTACCGCGGCGAGATCATCAGCTCCGACGGCTACGTCCTCGCCAAGTCGGTGAAGACCGCCAACGGCTACATGCGCGTCTACCCCCAGGGCCAGCTGTTCGCCGGCATCACGGGGTACTGGGACATCGTGGACGAGTCAGGCCTCTACGGGCTGGAGGACGAGTACGGAGGGACCCCGGGCCAGCCCCTGACCGAGCACCAGATCTCCACCCCCGGTCTGAACGGGCTGCTCACCCAGCACCAGGGCACCGACTCGATCACCATCACCGTCTCGCGCAAGCTCCAGATCGTCGCCCAGCAGGCGCTGGCCGCGTACTCGCGAGGGGCGGTGGTCGCGATCGATCCCCAGACCGGCAACCTCCTCGCGATGTACTCCAAGCCGAGCTACGACCCGAACCTGCTCTCCTCGCCGAAGCCCTCGGTCGTCCGCGCCGCGCTGAAGGCGCTCAACCCGACGAGCGGCACCTCTCCGCTCGTGAACCTCGTCACCGAGAGCCCGAGCGCGCCCGGCTCGACGTTCAAGATCATCACGACCTCCGCCGTGTTCGACCACAAGCCCTCGGTGGCGCTCAAGGTCTGGCCTCCTCGGCCTTTCATCTCGCTCCCCCAGACGACCTCGCTGCTGCACAACTACGCGAGCGAGGTCTGCGGAGGCAACATCGCCACCGCGCTCGCGATCTCCTGCGACACCGCGTACGCGCAGATCGGGATCGCGCTCGGCGCCCGGCACCTCGCCACGGAGGCGCACGCGTTCGGCCTGAACCAGGTGCCCCCGCTCGACCTGCCGAACGTCGAGGCGTCGCAGTTCCCGCCGCTCAGCCAGCTCCTCGGCGCCCCGCCGTTCGTCGCCTACTCGGCGATCGGGCAGTTCGACGTGAAGGAGACCCCGCTCCAAGACGCCCTGGTCGCCGCGGCGATCGGCAACGGCGGCACGATCATGGCGCCGCACCTGCTTGCCCACGTCATCGACGACCAGGGGAACATCGTGAAGACCTTCAAGCCACACGCCTGGCTGCAGGCCACCTCGGCCTCGACCGCCAACGAGGTGCGCCTCCTGATGCGCGGCGTCGTGACGGGCGGCACGGCAACCGGGGTCGGATTCCCCCCAGCCCTCGGCGTCGCCGCCAAGACGGGCACGGCGGAGACGGGGAGCACCGGCTGCTCGGCGAACTGGTTCGTCGCGACCGCGCCGGCCGGCAACGGACAGACGCCGAAGGTCGCGGTCGCGGCCTACGTTCCGTACCAGCCCGGCCTCTCGTGCAGCGAGACCGGCGCGGAGGCCGCAGGACCGGTCGTGAGGCAGGTGCTCGAGGCTGCACTGGGCTACGGCGGATGACGCACGCAACTGCTGGACCGGACCAAAGCCCGTGGACCCCGGCCGTCTTGAATAGGCTCTCCGGCACATGACCTCGACCCAGCCGCCTGTCTACAACGGGCGCTACGAGCTGAGGAACCAGATCGCGCGCGGCGGCACTGCGCAGGTCTACCTCGCACGGGACCTGCTGCTCGACCGCCCGGTAGCGCTGAAAGTGCTGTTCCCGGAGCTGTCGGCCGACCACTCCTTCGTGGAGCGCTTCCGCCGGGAGGCCCAGGCCGCAGCCAACCTGTCGCACCCGAACATCGTCCCGGTGTTCGACTGGGGCGAGGCGGACCGGACGCACTTCATCGTGATGGAGTACGTCGACGGTGAGCCGCTCTCGTCGATCATCCGCACCCAGGCCCCGCTCGACCCGGCGCAGGCGGCCCAGATCGCGGCGGACATCGCCAAGGCGCTCTCCTACGCGCACCGCCACGGCGTCGTCCATCGCGACGTGAAGCCCGGCAACGTCCTCATCACCGCCGACGGCCAGGTCAAGGTGACCGACTTCGGCATCGCCCGCGCGATGGGCGCGGACGAGCAGGTCACCCAGACGGGCCTCGTCATGGGCACGGCGACGTACTTCTCCCCCGAGCAGGCCCAGGGGCTCGGCGTCGACGGGCGGAGCGACGTCTACGCGCTCGGCGTGGTCCTCTACGAGATGGTCACCGGCCGGCCGCCCTTCACCGGCGAGACTCCCGTCGCGATCGCCTACCAGCACGTCCGGGAGCACCCGCCGACGCCGCGCAGCCTGAACCCGGCGATCCCGACGTCGCTCGAGGCGATCATCCTCCAGGCGATGGCGAAGCTGCCGGCGGAGCGCTACCCGACGGCGGAGGACTTCAAGGCCGACCTCGACCGCTTCGTCCGCGGCCAGACCGTCATGGCGCGGCCTCCGACCGACTCGGGCGCGGTCACGGGCGCGCTCACGAGCGCGATGACGGCGACCACGGCGATCCCCCAGACGCCGGACACCTCGGTGGTCGGGGCGATCGACCCGGGCCGCGACGCCATGCCGAAGCGCACCACGGCGTGGTGGGCGCTCGGCGGTGTCGTGCTGCTCGCCGCCCTCGCCCTCGTGGTGTTCTTCGGCGGCCGCTCACTCGGCTACTTCGGCGGGAAGTCGTACTTCAAGGTCCCCGACGTCACCGGCCAGACCCAGACCGCGGCCGAGGCGAAGCTGCACGCCAGCGGGCTGAAGTGGACCGTCACGCAGGCCGCGAACAGCGGCAGCGCCAAGTCCGGCACCGTGCAGAGCCAGAGCCCCGCCTACCCGTCGAGCGTCCAGAAGGGCCAGACGGTGACCCTCGCCGTGTACGGCGCGGCGCCGACCGCCACGGTCCCGAACGTCTCGAACATCGGCCTCACCTACCAGGAGGCGAAGAGCCAGCTGCAGAGCGCCGGCTTCACCGTGGCTCCGGCCCATTACCAGCAGGCCACCAGCGCACAGCAGACGCAGGGGCAGGTGATCGGCCAGAGCATCGCGCCGAACGCGACGAAGCCGAAGGGGGCCTCGATCACGCTCGACGTCGTGAAGGGCACGAAGCTCGTGACCATCCCGGCCTCGATCGTCGGCGAGCCCGAGGTGCAGGTGGCCACGGCCCTCACCAAGCTGGGGCTGAACGTGGCGGCGAACGTCATCACCGAGCCCAACGGGACCGTCGCCTCCGGCTCGGTCATCACCAGCAACCCCCCGCCCGGCACCCAGCACCCGCAGGGCACGAGCGTGACGCTCACCGTGTCGGGCGGCGGCGTGGCCGTGCCGAACGTCGTGGGCCTCACCCAGAGCGCGGCGGAGCAGCTGCTCAGCTCGAAGGGCCTGAACGCCCAGCTCGGCCCGCCGAGCACCTCGACGGTGTACGCGGCGGGCATCGTCGGCAACCAGTCCCCCCAGGCCGGCAAGCTGGTGAAGACCGGACGGACGATCTACATCTCGCTCGTGCCGGGATCCTCCACCTCGTCGAGCTCGAGCTCGACGACCTCCAGCTCGACCTCGTCGACGACGAGCTCCACCGCGGCGACGACGCCCAACAGCTGAAGGCCCTGCGGGAAGGCTCGGCTCGCGCCAGCCCTCAGCGCTGCGTCGCCCCGACCGTCCTCAGGAAGTTCCCGAGCAGCTCGTGGCCGACCCTGGTCAGGATCGACTCCGGGTGGAACTGCACGCCCTCGACCGGCAGCTCCCGGTGGCGCAGCCCCATGACCGTGCCGTCGTCGGTCCACGCGCTGACCGCGAGGCACGCCGGCACGGTGGCGGGGTCGACCACGAGCGAGTGGTAGCGGGTCGCCTCGAAGGGGTCGGGCAGGCCCTCGAACACCCCGGTGCCGTCGTGGCGGACCATGGAGGTCTTCCCGTGCATGAGCTCCGGCGCGCGCACGACGTCGCCGCCGTAGACCTCGCCGATGCACTGGTGGCCGAGGCAGACCCCGAGCACCGGCAGCCCCTCGCCGCCGAGGCTCCGCACGACCTCACGCGAGATGCCGGCGTGCTCGGGGCGCCCGGGCCCTGGCGAGATCAGCACGGCGTCGGGCCTGAGGGCCCTCAGGCCGTCCAGGTCGACCTCGTCGTTGCGCACCACGACGGGCTCGGTCCCGAGCTCGCCGAGGTACTGGACGAGGTTGTAGACGAAGCTGTCGTAGTTGTCGACGACGACGACCCTCGTTGCCACGCCCCTAAGGGTACCTGGCCCTCCCCGCCCCTCGGCCCGACGCCGGGCCGGCCGGTCACTATCCTCGTGGTCCGTGGCTGAGCGGACGAGCGCACCAGGCAGCGGCAAGCGGGCCCGCGCGAGCGGGGAGGAGGCGAGGCGCGCCGGGCGCCCGCCCCGCGGCGGGCGGGCGGCGAAGGGCCGCGGCGCGAAGGGCTCCCGGGCCTCGCGCACCTCCGGCCGCTACACCGCGCCGATCCCGAAAGAGGTGCGGCGCAGCCCGCGCTGGTACCCGTGGATGCTGCTCGCGCTACTGCTGGTGGGGATCCTGTGCATCATCCTCAACTACATCGACGTCCTGCCGGCGAGCCCGACCAACTGGTACGTCGTCGGCGGTCTGGTCGCGATCCTCGCCTCGGCACTGCTCGCCACCCGCTACCGCTGACCCGGTGCGGGGCAGGCGGGCGTGATCACAGCTCTGTAATTCTCCCCAAGTTCATCCACACCCTGTGGATGACCTCCCGACGGCCGAGCCGCCGCGCGGGCGGTCACACGGCGGCGGCGGGGGTCTCGAGCGCGCGGGGCAGACGCGACGACCAGGCCCCGGCGACCTCGTCGAGAGCGAGGTCGACGAGTCCCTCGACGACGAGGCGGGAGCCGGCGGCCGTGCCGAGCACGGAGGCCGCCACGCCGGCTCGGTGAGCGCGCTCGAGGAGCTCGTCGGGCCGGCCGGTGGCGACGACCACCCGCGAGGGCGCCTCGGAGAACAGCTCGCGGTGCGAGGCCACGCCCTCCACCTTGCAGCCGACCCCCGAGCCGAGGGCGAGCTCGGCGAGGGCCACCGCGAGACCGCCGTCGGAGATGTCGTGAACCCCGTGGACGAGCCCGAGGGCCCCGCCGGCGGGCGCGGCGACCTCGGCGGCGACCAGCTCCTGCACGAGCCCGCAGAGACGCCGGTGGGCGGCCAGGTCGAGCCGCGCCAGCTCGCCGCCCGTGCAGCCCCGCAGCGTCCTCGCCCAACGGGAGCCGGCGAGCGAGGCCTCGTGGCTCCCGAGCAGGACGAGCCGGTCGCCGGCCCGCCAGGAGATGGCCGGCGGGCGGGCGGCGAGCCGCTCGACGAGACCGACGACGGCGACGACAGGGGTGGGATCGATGTCCTCGCCGCCCGAGGCGTTGTAGAGCGAGACGTTCCCGCCGACCACCGGGACCCCGAGCGCCAGGCAGGCCTCCGACATGCCGTCGATCGCCTCGCTGAGCTCCCACATCACCTCAGCGTGCTCGGGATTGCCGAAGTTCAGGCAGTTCACGAGCGCGAGCGGGCGGGCACCGGCGCAGGCGACGTTCAGCACCGACTCGGCGACGGTGGCCGCCGTCCCACGGCGCGGGTCCACCCGGCACCAGCCGGGGTTGGCGTCCGCGCTCAACGCGAGGGCCTTCCCGCTCCACTCGATGCCGGGCGCCGCGAGCTTCAAGACGGCGGCGTCGGCTTCGCCGGGCCCGCACACGGTGTTGAGGAACAGCTGGTGGTCGTACTGGCGGAACACCCACGACGGGTCATAGAGGAGCCGGAGGAGGTCGGACCCGCAATCGGCGGGCGCGGGGAGCCGGCCGGGGTCGTCGGCGCGCCGGTGCCCGAGGTCGGCGGGGGGCGCGATCGGTCGCTCGTAGCGGGGGGCGCCGTCGGCGAGCGACCCGGCGGGGAGCTCGCCGACGACCTCGCCCTCCGGGCCGAGGCGGACCCGCAGCCGCCCGACGCCGTCGGCGTCGGGCGCGGCCACCCGCCCGACGACGGCGGCGGTGACCTCCCAGCGCCGACAGACCTCCTCGACGCGCTCGAGCGCCTCGGGCGTGACGATCGCCAGCATCCGTTCCTGGCTCTCGCTCGTCATCACCTCGACCGGGCTCATGCGCAGCTCGCGGCAGGGCACCGAGGTGACGTCGACGTCCATCCCGAGCCCGCCGCGAGCGGCCGTCTCGCTCGTCGCGCAGGCGAGCCCCGCCCCGCCGAGATCCTGGATGCCGACGACGAGGCCTGCCTGGAGCAGCTCCAGGCAGGCCTCGATGAGCCGCTTCTCCTCGTACGGGTCGCCGACCTGCACGCTCGGGCGCTTCGCCGACTCCTCGCCCGAGGTCGCGTCGCCGAACTCGGCCGACGCGAGCACGCTCACACCACCAATGCCGTCCCGCCCAGTTCGCGATCCGAGCAGCACCGCGAGGTTGCCCACGCCCGAAGCCCGGGCAAGCACCATGTGCTCGACGCGCATCAGCCCGAGACAGAAGACGTTGACAAGGGGATTGCCGCGATAGGTCCCGTCGAAGGTCAGCTGGCCGCCGACGGTCGGCACCCCGACAGAGTTCCCATAGCCCGCTATCCCCCTGACGACACCATCGAGGATGTAGCGGCTGTGCGGGTCCTCGAGCGGCCCTATGAACAGTGGGTCAATCAACGCAATCGGTCGTGCACCCATCGTGAAGATGTCGCGAAGAATGCCACCGACACCAGTGGCTGCTCCCTGATAGGGCTCTATCGCCGACGGGTGATTATGGCTCTCGATCCGCAGAGCGATAGCGAGACCATCGCCGACGTCCACCACGCCGGCGTTCTCCCCAGGTCCGACAAGCACGCCGGGGCCCTCGGTCGGCAGGCGGCCGAGATGGATCCTCGAGGACTTGTAGGAGCAGTGCTCGCTCCACATGACGGCGTACATCGCCAGCTCGACGGGCGTCGGAGCACGGCCGAGGACGGTGAGGATGGAGTCGTACTCGGCATCGGTGAGACCCAGCTCCCGGTGGGCGTTCATCGGGTCGCCGCCACTCGCGGTGACGCTGTGGCCACTGTCATCGTTGCGGGCTGTCATTGTGCCCTCCACATGCATTGCCGTCGGCCGGGTATTTGGTCAATGCGACGTTGCACATTCGCCGTGGGCGCGCCATAGTGGTGGTATGGCTACCCCCAGAAAACGATCCGCGATGACGTCCGAACACAAGGCGGCACTTGCTGCCGGACGCGCCCAGGGTCTCGCCGTCCGCCGTTACCTCGAAGCCATCGAGCGCAGCCGCCCGCGCCGTGGGCGCCGCCCGAGCACCGACTCGCTGAAAAAGCAGCTGGCCGATATCGAGGCGCGCCTGCGCGACGCCGACCCGTTGAAGCGGCTCCATCTCATCCAGCAGCGCAAGGCCATCGAGAGCCGACTCGAGGGCGGCGATGCCGCCGAGGACATCACCTCGCTCGAAGAGGCGTTCGTCGAGGCGGCGAAGGAGTACGGCGCCCGCAAGGGCATCGACTACTCCACCTGGCGCGAGGCGGGCGTCCCGGCAGAGGTGCTGCGACGGGCCGGCGTGCACCGGGGCGGGGGCTCCTAGGACGCGACGCTCCCCGGCGCCGCGCGCCGGGGAGAACCGCTCGCGTAGGCGCCCGCCGCCTCGATGAACGACCTGAGCAGCACCACCCCGTCCGCCGACCCGAGCAGCGGGTCGCTCGCGCGCTCGGGGTGGGGCATCAGGCCGACCACGTTGCCGGCGCGGTTCGCCACGCCAGCGATCGAGGCCGTCGAGCCGTTCGGGTTGTCGCAGTAGCGCAGCACGAGCTGGCCGTTCGCCTCGAGCTCGACGAGCGTCGCCTCGTCGCAGGTGTAGTTGCCCTCGTAGTGGTTGATGGGCAGCCGGAGCGTCGCTCCCGCGGGCACGCCGGAGGTGAGCACCGAGGTGGTCGAGCTGACGGTGCACTCGACCGTCGAGCAGATGAAGCGGAGCCCGGCGTTGCGCATGAGCGCGCCCGGCAGCATCCCGGCCTCGGTCAGCACCTGGAACCCGTTGCAGATGCCGAGCACGGGACGGCCGGCGCCGGCTAGGCGCTCGATCGCCCCCATCACCGGCGAGAAGCGGGCGATCGCCCCGGGCCGCAGGTAGTCGCCGTGCGCGAAGCCTCCCGGGACGACGACGGCGTCGAGTCCGTCGAGGCAGGAGTCGCCGTGCCAGACGATCTCGGGCGCGGCGCCGAGGGCGGCGAGGGCCCGCACGACGTCGTGCTCGCAGTTGGAACCGGGGAACAGCACGACACCGACGCGCGGCGTCACGAACCGGCTCCCCCCGCCGGACGCACGTCGGCCTCGAAGCGCTGGATCACCGGGTTGGCGAGCAGGCGATGGCACATCTCCTCGACGCGGCGCCGGGCGTCGGCCTCGTCCGGGGCCTCGAGCTCGAAGGTGACGACCTTGCCGACGTGGACGTCGCGCACGCCGGCGAAGCCGAGCGCCGGGAGCGCGCGCTCGATGGTCTGGCCCTCGGGGTCGGCGATGCCGGCGAGGCCCCGGATCTCGACCGTGACGGCGAAGATCACGAGCCGACACCCCACCAGTCCGAGAACGCCAGCCCCGAGATCCGCTCGTAGGCGGTGATGTAACGCTCGCGGGTGGCGGTGACGACCTCGGGGGGGATCGGTGGCGGCGGCGAGTCCTTGTCCCAGCCGGTGCCGTCCGCCCAGTCGCGCACCGGCTGCTTGTCGTACGAGGGCGGCGAGGAGCCCGGCGACCACGCGTCCGCGGGCCAAAAGCGCGACGAGTCCGGTGTGAGGATCTCGTCGCAGATCGCGAGCTCGCCGTCGATCAGGCCGAGCTCGAACTTCGTGTCAGCGATGACGATCCCCCGGGCGAGCGCGCGGGCGGCGCCGAGCGAGTAGGCGCTGAGGGACACCTCGCGGGCGCGCGCGGCGAGCTCGGCACCCACGAGCGCCGCCGCCTCCTCGAAGGAGATGTTGACGTCGTGGCCCTCGGTCGCCTTCGTGGACGGCGTGAAGACCGGCTCGGGGAGCCGGTCCGACTCGCGCAGGCCCTCCGGGAGCGGCGAGCCGTGCATCGTCCCCGAGGCGCGGTACTCCTTCCAGGCCGAGCCGGTGATGTAGCCGCGGACGATGCACTCGATCGGGAGCATCTCGGCGCTGCGCACGAGCATCGCCCGACCCTCGAGGTCGGAGATGTCCAGCGCGTCGACCGGGAAGGACGCCGGGTCGACGGTGACGAGGTGGCTCGGGGCGATCTCGGCGAGCTCGACCGCCCAGAACGCCGTCATGGCGGTGAGCACGCGCCCCTTGTCGGGGATCGGCTCGTCGAACACGCGGTCGAAGGCCGAGATGCGGTCCGACGCGACCATCAGGAGCAGTCCGTCGCCGGCGTCATAGACGTCGCGCACCTTGCCCGAGTAGACACGCTCCAACGTCACGTCCCGACCTCCTCCAGCGCGTCAATGGTGCGGTGGGCGTTGCGCAGCGCCCGCTCCAGATCGAATGCCTCGTCGAGCAGGGTCCCGGCGCGCGTCGCACCGAGCGCCGCGACGAGCTCCTCGTCCTCCTCGAGCACCTGGCGGAACGCCCGGCGCTCCTCGAAGGCACGCCGGGCGTCGCGCTGCACGGCGCGGTAGGCGGCGTCGCGCCCCATGCCCGACTCGACGAGCGCGAGGAGGACGGGCTGGGAGAAGACGAGCCCGAGCGAGCGCTCGAGCAGGTTCTCGCGCATCCGGTCCTCGTGCACGACCAGGCCGTCGACGAGCCGGGCGGCCCGGCGCAGCACGTAGTAGGCGAGCAGGCTCGCGTCGGGGAGCACGATGCGCTCCACCGAGCTGTGGGAGATGTCGCGCTCGTGCCAGAGCGCCACGTCCTCGAAGCCCGCCACGAGGTAGCCGCGGAGCACCCGCGCCATGCCGACGAGGCGCTCGCTCGTGATCGGGTTGCGCTTGTGGGGCATCGCGGACGAGCCCTTCTGCCCCGCACCGAACGGCTCCTCGGTCTCGGCGACCTCGCTGCGCTGGAGGTGGCGCAGCTCGGTCGCGAGCGCCTCGACGGTGGCGCCGACGGCGGCGCACGCGTAGAGGTACTCGGCGTGACGGTCGCGCGGGATCACCTGGGTCGCCGGCGTCGGGCGCAGGCCGAGCGCCGTGCAGACCTGCTCCTCGACGTCGGGCTCGATGTTGGAGTAGGTGCCGACGGCTCCGGAGAGCTTGCCGACGGCCACCGCCTCGCGCGCCCGACCCAGCCGCTCGCGGTCGCGCTCGGCCTGCAGGCAGTAGAGCGCGAGCTTCACCCCGAAGGTGGTCGGCTCGGCGTGCATGCCGTGCGTCCGGCCGAGCATCGGCGTCGCGGCGTGCTCGAGGGCGCGCCGCTTCAGGGCGGCGACCAGCTCGGCGGACGCCACGAGGAGCAGGTCCGCCGCGCGGACGAGCGTCGCGGACAGGGCCGTGTCGACCACATCGCTCGAGGTGAGGCCGTGGTGGACCCACGAGCCCTCCGGCGGGCCGATCGCCTCCTGGACGACGTCGACAAAGGCCGCCACGTCGTGGTCGGTGACGCGCTCGCGCTCGGCGACGCGGGCGACGAAGTCGGCGTCGACGACGGGCGCCCGCCGGCGCGCTGCCGCGGCGTGCTCGGCCGGCACGACCCCGAGCTTCGACCAGGCCTCGAGGGCGAGGAGCTCCACCTCCAGCCACAGGCCGAGACGCGCCTCGTCGGTGAAGAGCGCCGCCATCTCCGGGAGGCAGTAGCGGGGGATCACGTGGCGGCCACCCGCGTCGCCGGTCCGGCGTGACCGGCTCCGGCCGGCGCGGCGATGTCGCGGCGGTACTGGGCGCCCTCGAAGGAGATGCGGCCCGCCGCCTCGTAGGCGCGCTCGCGCGCGTCGGCGATCGTCGCGCCGACGGCCGTGACCGACAGCACCCGACCGCCCGCGGTGACGAGGCGGCCCGATCCGTCGAGGGCCGTGGCGCCGTGGAGGATGGTCACGCCCTCGACCGTACCGGCTCGCTCGATGCCGCCGATGCGATCGCCCGAGCGTGCCGCCGCGGGGTAGCCGGCGGCGGCCATCACCACGCTGACCGCGGCGTCACGCGAGACCTCCGGCGCGACGGCCGGGAGCCTGCCCGTCGCCGCCCGGAAGAACAGCTCGGCGACGTCGCCGACGAGCCGTGGCAGGACGACCTGTGCCTCCGGGTCGCCGAGGCGGACGTTGAACTCGACCAGCCTCGGCCCGTCCTCGGTGAGCATCAGCCCGGCGTAGAGGACCCCGCGGTAGTCGATCCCACGCCGCCTGAGCTCGGCGAGGCTCGGCTCGACGATGCGCTCCATCACCTCGCCGACGACGCCGTCGTCGGCGAGCGGCACCGGCGAGTAGGCGCCCATCCCGCCGGTGTTCGGCCCGGTGTCGCCGTCACCGACCCGCTTGAAGTCCTGGGCGGGCGGCAGCGGAACCGCCCGCTCGCCGTCGCAGAGGACGAGGAGGGAGAGCTCGGGACCCGACATCGCCTCCTCCAGCACGACGCGCCGGCCGGCCCGGCCGAAGGCCTCGCCCGAGAGCTTGGCGGCGACGTCCGCCTCGGCCTCGGCGCGCTCCGCCGTGACGAGGACCCCTTTGCCCGCCGCCAGGCCGTCGGTCTTCACGACATAGGGACCGGGCAGGGTGTCGAGAAAGGCGACGGCGTCGGCGAACCGATCGACGGTGGCGTGACGCGCGCTCGGCACACCCGCAGCCGCGGCCAGCTCCTTCATGAACGCCTTCGAGCCCTCGAGGCGCGCCCCGTCGGCGCCCGGGCCGAGCACCGCGCGGCCGGAGGCACGCAGCCGGTCGGCGAGGCCGTCGACGAGCGGGCCCTCGGGCCCGACGACGACGAGGTCGGCGGGGATCTCCCCGACCGGGGAGGTGCTGGCGGCGATCGCGTGGCCCTCGGGCGAGCGGCCGGTCGTGCCGGCGTTGCCTGGCGCCACGACGACGTCGGCCGTCCTCGCGAGCGCGAGCGCGAGGGCGTGCTCGCGCGCGCCGGAGCCGACGACGCAGACCTTCACCGGCTCACGCGGCGGCGAAGCTCACGTACTGCTCGCGACCCGGACCCACGCCGACGTAGCTCACCGGGACGCCGGCGTGGTCGGCGATGCACTCGACGTAGTCCCGCGCGGCCCTCGGCAGGTCGCCGACGGACTTCGCTGCCGAGAGGTTCTCCTGCCAGCCCGGGAGCTCCTCGTAGACGGGGGACACCCGGTGCAGCACCGACTGGTGGTAGGGCACGCGCTCGAGGCGCTCGCCGTCCGACTCGTAGCCGATGCACACCTTCACCGTCGGCAGCGCCGAGAGCACGTCGAGCTTGGTGAGCGCGATCTCGGAGATCGAGTTGATGCGGACGGCCTGGCGAAGCATCACGAGGTCGAGCCAGCCGGGGCGGCGGCGGCGGCCCGTGTTCGTGCCGTACTCGTGGCCCCGCTCGACGAGCACGTCGGCGAGCTCGCCGTCGACCTCGGTCGGGAACGGGCCCGAGCCGACGCGGGTGACGTAGGCCTTGGCGATCCCGACGACCCGCGAGATGTCGCGCGGTCCGACACCCGTGCCGACGCACGCACCGCCGGCCGTCGGGTTCGACGAGGTGACGTAGGGATAGGTGCCGTGGTCGAGGTCGAGGAAGGTGGCCTGGGCGCCTTCGAGCATGACGTGCTCGCCGGCGTCGAGCGCCTCGTGGATGAGGCTCACGGTGTCGCCGATCATCGGCGCGACCCGCGGGGCCAGCTCGTCGAGGTACAGGTGGGCGATCTCCTCGAAGTCGAGCGCCAGCCGGTTGAACACCTTGGCGAGGATCGCGTTCTTCTCGCGGAGCACCACGTCGAGCTTCTGGCGGAAGATCTTCTCGT
>Ga0307373_10005258_pt1 | contig 21280 bp, 21 predicted proteins | sample OX2MG_FD_202534 | JGI IMG/M metagenome (GOLD analysis project Ga0307373, IMG submission 202534) | Soil microbial communities from Risofladan, Vaasa, Finland - OX-2 | ecosystem: Environmental > Terrestrial > Soil > Coastal area > Acid sulfate soil | place: Finland: Risofladan, Vaasa | collected...
TCCAGGCCACAAAGGCTGGAGCTGAGGTAATTCGCCTCAACCCACGAAACACGACCCAATGTTGTTCAGGATGCGCGACGAAAGCCAAGTCCCGCTTGACACTGTCGGACCGGATCTTCCGGTGTGATACATGTGATCTGGTTCTCGACAGGGACCGGAACGCAGCTCGGAACCTGCATCCGAGAGAATCTAGCCGGTTGGACTGTACCGGTCGGGATGATGACGGCAGTAAGCCCAGAGTTCCTGCGGGAACCCTGGCAGCCTGAGTCCCAGAATCTCCTTCCTTTAGGGAGGAGAGCAGTCAATTGGTAGCTGAGCTGCATGTTCTGGCTCCAATGAGCCAAACAGCTCCGTCACCGCCGGTGCCATCCGATCTGAAGAGAGCTGTTCATCTGGCGTTCGAATAGGTGAACAGCTATATCACGCGCGAGAATCTGAGCAGGGAGCTGCTTTCGATAGCATCGATCAATGAGATCGTCGATCGGGCTCTCGGTACCACCAGAGCACGCTTTGGCAGTTGGGATTCGCAACAAGGGGGCCAGATGACGACCACTGAACACAACGATCGACTCACCCAGGTCGGCAAGGGCACACCGGGCGGCGAGATGATGCGCCGTTACTGGCACCCGATCGCTCCGACCGCGAAGCTCGACGAGAACCCGGTGCAGCCGGTCCGTATCCTTGGTGAAGACCTTGTGCTCTATCGCGACCGCTCTGGCAGCCTTGGTCTGATCGGCAGACACTGTAGTCACCGTTTGGTCGACATGGTGTTCGGGATCCCAGAGGAGAGGGGGCTTCGCTGTCCCTATCACGGCTGGTGCTATGACGAGACCGGTCAGTGCATCGAGACGCCCCTTGAATCACCCAACTCGAAACTCAAGGACCGCGTCAACATCGGCGGTTACCCCGTAAAGGAGATGGGTGGACTTGTCTGGGGATACCTCGGACCGCTTCCAGCTCCAATACTGCCTCCGTGGGATGTACTCGTGCAGCCGAACTCACTTCGCCAGATCGGACAGACCGTCATCCCGTGCAACTGGTTGCAGTGTCAGGAAAATGCATCCGATCCCGTGCACAGCGTCTATCTGCACGGACACTTTTTCAAGTACATCCTCGAGCGCGATGGACTTATCGAAGAGCGCGCCTCTGATCCAACAACGCATCGTGCATGGACATCGATCTCTGGGGTCAAGGGCTTTGACCATGTGATCTCAAAGCGTGATGAACACGGCGTACAAAAGGCAATGGTCTACACCGTCGAACGGGGCGCCGAAAAATACCAGGAGCGCTGGCACTCGTACATGATCTTTCCGAACATCGCGCGTGTTGGCGGCGCGGGAATACGATTCGAGATGCAGTTCCGCGTCCCGATTGACGACACCCACACCTATCACGTGGTCTATGACATCTACACCGCGCCAGAGGGCATCGAGATCAACCCGCCAGCGTCTGTTCCCTATTACGACATTCCCATCGAGGACGAGAATGGCAAACCGATCATTGACTACATCCTCGCTCAGGACATGGTTGCATGGTGGTCCCAAGGACCGATCGTCGATCGCTCTAGCGAAAATCTTGCCGGTACCGATATCGCGGTTATTGACTTTCGAAAGATGCTCGACGAGCAGATTGCTGTCGTCGAAAAGGGTGGAGATCCGATGAATGTGTATCGCGATCGGTCAGCGATTGGCGACGTGATCGAGTGCACTCCGCGCATCAACTCGTCCACCTATCAGGGACCAACTTGGGGAAGCTCGCGAGCCGCGCTCCACAAGGGCTACTGGCGCGATGATGCCGACCGTCACGGACCACTTCTTGAAGACGTTCTCGATCTCATGCGACGCGTCGACGAAAGGCCGCCAGCTCCCACACAGTAAATTTCTGAGCAGTCCCGCGTTCTGTGGACTATTCGTTGTGGTGTGGGTGGAGCTTGCGATGCTGGCGGAGGTAATCGATGCCATAGTCATTGCCGTTCGGCGTGCGCATCATGGTGTGAACATGGCTCTTCATCGGCTCAAGCCCTTTGAAGACAATGCCCGGCTCATGATCGAACTCAAGCAGGATCACCGGGGAATGCACCCGGTAATAAAAAACGCTCTCATTCGTCGTCTCACCCATCCATGAAAAAAACGTTGTTTCGAAATGCGCTTCGACCTCGCGCATCTTTTCGTTCGCAATGTCTGGCGAAAGACGATCCACGTAGACGCGAATCAGTCGGACTAGCACCTCGCGCTGTGTGGGATCGAGTTGCTCATAACATATGCCTTCGTAATCGAGCACCACGTTGTCGCTGAATGCTCCAGTGAAAAGCCCCGGGGGCATCGTCTCGGAGGTGACCGCCCGTTGGCGCTGTGGTTTGTCCAGTGACTGTACGAGTTCGAGTGCGACACGCTCTTCAGCTTCAAGGATCCGCACTCCCTTGAATTTTCCGGTCTCCGCCTCGAGCGGTTCTGATCCTAGGAAGTAGGGCGTGACGACCACTTGATCGCCAAGTAGAAGGCAGTTGATGTTGAGATGATGCCCGTCGAGCTGGAATCCCCACGGTTCACTCGCAGAGGCCTCCCCCATCAACGAGATCCAATACATCCATTCACCAAATTCAGGAAAACCCTGTTGATCGAGACGACCGCTGATCTCCTGAATCGTCTCGTTCAGTCTCATCACATCGCGAGCGCCGTCAAGGCCCTCATCACTCAAAACGCTTCCGAGCAATCCAAAGACGAGGCCTCTTTGCTGATCGGTGAGTGAATCAAGCAAGAGCCCGTGCCGCATCAAGAATCGATGGATATTGCACCAGCGCCGCCAGTTATCGGTTTCGACCGGAAATTGCACGGTCTCGCGCGCTGTTGGGTCAAGGGCACTAACCAATGCCTCACGAGCCCGTGTAACCCGATCCAGCGACATCCCTGACCGACGCAACGGAAAGAGTCCGTTGACGACTCCGCTCGACGCGTGAATCCCCTCGAATGGAGGTGCAAGTTGATCATTGCAGCGATCGATCATCGCCTGATGGCGAGGCATTGGATCTCCAAGGATCCGAGCGGAGGCTGGCGGACTATCACGGAGTTCGAAGATCATCATGGGTTACCTCCCCGCTCGAAGGCGCGCTGATTTTCTCACGAAGTAGTCCCAGCCGATATCAAACTGTGACGGGGACCAGCACACTGAACGCTTTGAAAGAGCCTCCTCATCAGAAGACCATGTCTGGACATCGCGCGCAGCGAGCTGACTCGCACAGGCGTGTTCCAACAGGATTGTCGACATCACTGCTGCAGAGACCGTCGCTCCAGCGACGGCAACACCGTGGTGGGGAATCAACAACGCCGGTCGATCGCCGAGCGTGCGTGCCAGATCTTCGCCGAGTTCTCTGGTGGTGATGAGATCACCAGTACGGGTAAACCGGGGAATGTCCGGAGGAGTAAAAGGTGTCGCATCGTGAGTCATCGGCAGCAGTGGCTGTTGGGTCGCGGCGAAGGCAACGGCATAAAAGGGATGTGTGTGCACTACGCAGTTGACGTCTGGACGAGCGCGCATGATCTCAGTGTGGATCGGGTACTCACCATGCCGCCGACCGGTTCCCTCAAGGATCTCTCCGTCAAACGAGATAAGAAGAACGTTCTCACGCTCGATCTCTTCAAATCCAAAGTGGTGCGCCTTCATCCAGACGCCACGGCCCTCAGGATCACGTATCGAGACGTGTCCCCAGAGCATGTCACCAAGGCCTTCGTCACCGAGGATGTGACTTGCCGTCACAATCACGCCAATTGGGTCTTCAATTGCTTTGTCTGATTTTTCCATGACATTCCTTCGGTTTTGATTGCACATGCGTATTAAGAGAGAGCAGCAGCCTCGAGTTCGTTCATCTCGGCCTCGTTGTAATACCCACGAGCGACGGCATCGACGGCATCTTGCACGTGCTTGGGCTCAGAGAGTCCGAGTATTGCCGTCGAAACGCCTGGCTTTGAGATGACGTAGCGGATCGCGGTCGAGACCAATGACTCATTGTGTGCCTCGGCGAACGCACGGATCCTCTTGATGCTCTCCTCGGTCGTCTCCTCTGTTGCAAGGATTCCCCGACCGAGCACCTGAATCGCCATCACACCAACGCCATATTGCTGAGCGGTCGCGATCACCTGCTGATAGTCCTCTCCGGTGTAACCGTCTGGCATGGCAACTCCAGCAGAGGGATTCAAGAGTGAAAAGGATGCGTTGATCGAACCAAAGACACCTGACTCAAGCGCCTCAGAAATTGCACCCGGGTCGCCGCCATAGGAGGTGAATCCCGTGGTGCGGATCACCTTTGCATCCATCAGTTCCTGGAGCGCACTAGCGACGCCATTCTTGCCAAACACCTCGCGGAGATTCAGCAATGCGCCTACGTTCATGATCTCTCCGTCTTCGTGTTCAAAGGCGATGCGATTATGAGAGAGCAGCACATCCACGCGATCGAGCCCGAGACGTGCAAGGTTCTCTTCGAATCCCTTCAAGACCGCGGAGCGTGGGTCCTTGAGATCTTCAGGCTGAAGACAAAACTTCGTCGAGATCGATGGACTCGCGCCCAGCTGGGCAAGGGCGCGACCAAGGTTGGTCTCCGAAGCTCCCCACCCATACGCGTACGCGGTATCAAAGTAGGTGATGCCCTGATCGATTGCGAACGCAATGGTCTCGATCCGAAGGTCTTCATCGTCGCCCACCATCAGTCGCGCATTTGGACCACATCCAAACCCAATGACAGGAAGTTCAACTCCTGAGCTCCCCAGCTGACGTTGATCCACTGCCCTCTCCTCTATGTCGCAAAACAGCCAAAGCCGCTCTGTTCAGCGGCTCAGCAAAGCCCGAACGTTCAGACCCCGCTTCTCCGAAACCGCACACTGCCGAACATGTCGGTTCGTCCAGATTTCACTACCTTGGCGAACCGCATTCCCTAACACTATCTAGCGATCTCACACAGCGTTATTGGATCAGCCATGCGCCTCTAACCAGCGCAATCAGGAAAATCCTCTTAGGGCACCAGTATGCGACCACATTGATCGCAGTGCACGAGTTCTGTTGCGCTTGTGTGGCGAAGACGATCTAGTTCGGTCGCCGAGAGCGCGAGATTGCAACCTGAGCACATTCCGTGCACAAGACGCGCAGCACCAATGCCGCCAAGACGAGAGCGAAGGCGGTTGTATTCATTGAGCAAAGACTCTGGCAATGAGACAGCGAGCGCATCTCTAACGGCAATGATTTCACTGAGCTGACGCGTCAGTTCGCCGCGTTCCTTTGTCATGCCTTCGTGATGGACAAGCGCCTGATTGTGCAGTTGCTGTTGAGTCGCGTGAGAAGCGTTGAGGAATACATCAAGTGGTTCGATCAACTCCATCAACTCGAGTTCCTCATCTTCAAGGACGCGCTTTCGCTCAACGAGTGAGTTCATCTCATTTGACATCGCCGTCTGGTCGCGGAACGATCCACTCGAATCGTTGCGTAGCCGATCGTCGATCTCCCCGACCCTTCGATCAAGACCGCGCACCTCGTCTTCGATCTCGGTCTGGCGGGCGAAATATCCGTCGCGTTGCGCGCGCGGTGACTTTGTTGAGTGGTCAATCGCAACCGACTGTTCATGGAGTCCGGCGATTTCGGCCTGGAGCGGATGGATGTCAATCTGGCGACGAAGCTGGTCCTGGCGGATATCCTCCTCTTGCACCTTGAGCAAGAGCTCGAACGGGTTCAGATTCTCAATCATCGCGTCCCTATCATCGCGTCGTTTACAACCTTGTGCACCCTAGGACTTTACGACTCTGAGAAACGCAGATTGAAGCTCTTGTGCGAGCACCTCAGTACCCGCAGCAACTGGACTACGTCTTCCCTCGTAGTCACGCGTCACCAATTCGCGACCATCAACATCGATCACGATAGCTCCTGCCTCTTGGCAGATGAACATGCCCGCGAGATAGTCCCACGGTCCATGAGAATTCCTGCCACAGTCGAGATAAGCATCGAGTGAGCCCTCCGCCACCGCACAGAGGTCGAGTGCGATTGCACCAAGGGCCCGATATTGAGACCACCCGAGATATTGCTCCGGATAGCCCGAGAGGCCGACAATCGCCCGGCTCAACTGCTCTGTCGGACTTGGGGAGATACGCGTGCCATCGCGGAATGCACCTCCTCCGCGCACCGCCTGGTAGCGAACCTTTGAGGCCTGATTGATCACCAATGCAGCGAGCGGCCCTTCCCCGTCAAGTACGCAGATGCTTGTCGCGTACCACGGGAGATTGCGTGAGGCATTGGTTGAGCCGTCGATGGGATCGATCACTGCAAAGAGTTCCCGATCGACACAATGCACTCCGCTCTCTTCAGAGAGCACTGCGAACCCTCGATCGGTGAGATAGTTCACGCCCACCTCATCGGCCGCGATGTCAATCCGGTACTGGCCGGGCCGGTCACCTTTTGCCCGCCAGTCGGTGACCTTGGCAACGGCGTGATCGATCGCCTCTGCGCAACCGACAAGGGCCTCGATCATTGCTGCTGGCTCCATGGTTCTCACGCTAGGCGCGCAACAACACCTCATCGACGGGTGGACCGGCGATCAGCCTGTTCGTCCGTTGTCCGCCTACACTCGACACCATGGCGGTAATCGACGTTGCGGGCTATGTGACCGAGCTCAAGGACCACTGTGTCGACCACGGGTTTCATGTCCATGACGAGCGTCACTTTGTCGAGACCTATTCGCTCCGCCAGTTCTGGGAGGTTGACTTACACCCCGAGGAGGGATGCGGCGGACCTATCGATCTTCATCTTGCACTTGAGGTCAGTCCGCGAACTCTGCTCGGATTTGAAGACGAGGTTCTCACCCTTGAAGAGGGGGAAGAGCCACCAGATAACTGGCATTTTCCGCTCACCTTCAATTGGGGCATACCACCTTTGCCAAAGGCCCCGGACCTTTTGCGCCTCGCGATCGATCTCGCTGGCATCGGCAAGATGGAGTTGCCTCTTGAGATCTCGGCTACCGACTCGTTTGGTTCGGTAACCGACCCACCGGTGCGACGACTTTCGATCATTGCCAAACAGCAGGTCTCGCTCACCCGAGTTCTTGCAGGCGAGGAGCTGCTCTGTGAGACGCTCGAGCGAACGCTTGCCGTGAGCCGTTTTCTTCTTGAGGCAACACCACGCTGGCTTGGTGAAACCGACTGATCGACTTCGACCAAAGAATACCGCCTAGGGAAGAACGGTGATCCCTTCGGCATCTTCTCGACGAACGCCGCCGCAGGACTGGTAGTTCTCCAACAGAGCGAGCAGTGTGCGCACGCCGAAACCGGAACCACCCTTTCGTACCAGTCCTCGGTCCTCTTCTGACCAGGCGGGTCCAGCAATATCAAGATGGGCCCACGGCACATCACCGACAAACTCCTCAAGCAAGAGTGCCGCGCTGATCGTTCCCGCCTGTCCGGTCGCTCCGATGTTTTTCATATCCGCGATCTCGGATTCGATATGGCTGTGATACCCGGCCGGCAAAGGCAACGGCCAGATCGCCTCGCCGGCGCAACGTCCCGCTGCTTGAACCTGACTGATCAGCGCGTCATCGTTTCCTAGAAGACCTGCAATCTGCGAGCCAAGCGCAATAACACAGGCTCCGGTCAGCGTTGCGAGATCGATGATCGCGTCGGGCTTGCCCTCTGCTGCAACAGTCAGGGCGTCAGCAAGAATCAGCCGTCCCTCTGCATCGGTGTTGAGTACCTCGATGGTCTTTCCGCTGCGCGTCCGAAGGACATCGCCCGGTTTGGTTGCCGTTCCCGACGGCATGTTCTCCGTGAGTGGCATATACCCAACTACGCGTACTTTGACTCCCAGGCGCGCGCACACCGAGAGCGTCGAGAGAACTGCCGCTGCTCCAGACATATCCATCTTCATCGTCATCATTCCCGTACCGGACTTGAGCGAAAGTCCGCCGGAATCAAACGTGATGCCCTTGCCGACAAGTGCAACAGTCGGCACATCGCCCGACTTGCCCTCTGGCTCATAGGTCAGCGTGATGAATCTTGGTGGCTTGACAGAACCTGCCGCGACGCCGAGCAGTCCGCCCATGCGCTCTTTTGCAATGCGCTCCTCGTCAAAAACCTCAATACCAAGCCCTGCCGCCTTCGCTGTTTCCTGCGCGATTTCGGCAAAATCGCTCGGAGCGAGATCGCCTGCCGGGGTGTTGATGAGATCGCGTGCGAGCGACACGGCCTCTCCAACGGCCATCGCGCGACTGACTGCGCGCGTAATCGTCGGCTCATCTGCGTCAGCAAATTCAACAAATTCAAGTGTGGAGGGGGTCGGTTCCGAGCGGAAGCGGTCGAGTTGGTAGTTGGCGAGTTCAATGCCGATACCTAGAAGCTCAGCTGCCAGACCGCGTTCAATGCCCGAGAACTCAAGTCCCTCAAGAGAGATGTGAACTCCGACGTACCGTTTTGCAGAACGCGCAATCGCGGCGCCGGCTCTGCGGAGAACCTCGGGGGTGAACTTTTCAGTTTCACCAAGTCCAATAAAGAGACTCGCTACTCCCCCGGTCGCATCATCGATCAGTGTCTCGCCTGACTCCGCGTTGAAACCACGACGCTTCGCGGAGACCGCATCGGGAACTGTGGCACCTCCAACGGGTACGAACCCGTCAGTGACAAAATAAACAACAAGATCTGTCTCGGCTGATCTTGTTGCTGCCCAACGAAGTGCAACTGACATGTCGGTTCACCTTCCGCTTTCAATACGGTCTTTGTTTTGATGCTCTTCGATACTCGATATCGGTCAACTTTAAAATATGATGCCAAATACCCGTAGAACTTTGGCAATCTTAGAAGCGGTCGCGTCGCTGAACTGGATGGATTTCCTCTTGACTTCGCGCCAATGTCCAGACGAGGTCAGAGAGCCGGTTGAGATAGGTCGTGACCAAAGAGTCGGTGAAATCGCCGCCAACGGCGATTCTCTCTGCTCTTCTCACAATTGTGCGTGCGACATCAAGCTGTGCCGCGGCGCGCGTCTCGCCCGGGACCGCAAAGTTTGGAGGGAGCTTCAGCGTTGCCTGTACGTCGTCAATATCGCTCTCGAGCTGTTTAACCATCTCCTCGGTCACTGCGGTGGTACCGGGCTCACAGGCTGGTCGCTCGGCATACGCCGTCGTCACCTCTGCCATCAATACCCAGAGATCGCGCTCGACCCGCTGGAGCAGTACATCAAGCCAGCTGCCACGCTCTGCCGCTGACCTCGCAAGTCCAAGAAACGCCTGGGCCTCATCGACCGTGCCGACAAGCTCGATTGCGAGGTCATCCTTGCGGACTCGCCCACCTTGGCGGAGTGAGGTCGTGCCATCGTCGCCGCGACGGGTGTAGATCCTCATGGTCTGCACTTTAGAAGGTAAATCAGCCCTGCCGGCCCGAGAACCAAAGCAGTGCACGGCCGGTCCAAGCCAGGCCGCTGAGATCTCGTGGCGCGGCGGCAGATCGTCCCCGCACCGTCCTACGATAGAGACATGAGGGTTTCAACGCGAGGTGACTATGCGAGCAGGGCATTGCTTTCACTTGCCTTGCGCGAGGGAGACACGACGCCAACCTCGGTTCGCGACATAGCGGAGCGTACCGGCCTCCCCCAGCCCTATCTCGAACAGATCCTCCTCGCGCTCAAAGGCGCCGGAATCGTTACCTCAAAACGCGGCGTTGGCGGCGGCTATGTACTTGCCAGACCGGCCGAACAGATCACGATTGGTGCGATTGTCAGTGCCGTCGATGGCCCGATAGTCGTCGGTGATTTCGGCGAGCCTCATGCAAATGGAGCGTGCGACCACGAGGGCCAATGCACGCTGCTCGCAGTCTGGTCCGAGGTTGGCGAACACATGCGACACCATCTCGACTCATTCACCCTTGCGGACATGGTTGCGCGGGCGCGCGGCATGGCACCCGCGCTTGCCCCGCTTGACTGAAGCAGATTCCGGTAGACGTTGTTCTCCCGTGACGCTGTCTTGGTAACAACATCCGGGTAGTTACGCGTCGGTGATTAACTATTCTCCAGTCGCGCCCACCGCTCCGCCGAGCCGGCATTTTGGAGGTTGTGAATACTCGCTATAGGCTGTGCAGGACTTATCAAGCATGGTTTGCACGCGTGACGACAAATTCGTCCCAGTTACCAAGGGAGACAGATGCGCCTGATGCAGCAGCTTCGCTCAACGGCCTCGCCTGATCCGGCCACGCCTTCGTCAACTACGAGTACTGACGAGAACGTCACCGACCTGTCCGCCGACGCCGATTTCATCGATGCACCGCCGCCCGTGATCGAGATCAAGCCGGCTGTACGGAGACTTCGTTTCAGCCGCCAGCACATAGCGGCAATGCCAGAGGCAAATCTGGTCTCAATCGCTGACATGGAGGCCCAGCTCGCTGAGGCGAGAAACCAACCGCCTGATCTGTCAAAGCTCAGCGAGGCTGACCTCGCAGTTCTCGCCAGTGAGACGGCGACAAGCATTCTCAGACTTGCAAGGTCTGAGAGTGAATCAAAGCGCGAAGAGTCACTCAAGATCCTCAACGAGGCAAAGGTCGAGGCGATGAGCCACCTCAATGCCGCCAAAGCGGAGGCAATGACACTCGCGCAAAGGACCGCTGCAGAATCGCAAAAGTCATTCGATGACTCAAGCACAGAAGCTGCCCGACTGATCGACCAGGCAAAGGCAGAGGCCGACACGATCAGTGCATCTGCACAGAAGACACTCAATGATGCGACCGCCGAGGCCGCCCGCCTCCTTGAGCAGGCAAAAGCAGAGTCAGAGGCGTTGACCGAGAAGGCCACGACACAGTCAGACAAAATCCTGGAGAACGCGAGGACTGAGGACCGCTCTATTCGCAGCAATGCAGACTCCCACTCGCGCCAGTTGCGATCCGAGGCAGACGCCTACAACGCGAAGACCCAGAAAGATGCCCAGTCCGAGGCATCGAGCATCGTCTCGGCAGCAAGATCCGAAGCGAATGCGATGATCGAGGGTGCAAAGGCAGAGGCAGCGCAGCTCGTCGATGGCGCGCTTTTGCGTCGCGAGGCTCTGTTCGGCGACCTTGAGATTCAAAGACGTCTCCTGCAGTCGACCCTTGAGGATGCGGCGGCGGTGCAGACCTCGTTCGTTGAGGGATACGGCCGTCTTCGAAAGACACTTGATGAGTCACTCGCGCATTTGATCGAGCCAGCTCAGCGTGCCACTCGCCAGATCGCGAATCTCGACCGCGAACTCGCGAGTCGCGACGACAACTAGCCAGTACCTCCCGACCTCGGGGGCGTTTCGCTCCGATATTCCTCGATCGCGCCCTCGCTCGGGCGCGCCCACCTTCAGGTCCCTGATTCCGGAGATGCCCTGCTGACTCGCGCCAGAAAGGTCAGCTTGAAGCCGAAACTGTGCTCTCGCGCGAGACGAAATCGTAGGCATAACAGCTTTCACAGCCACCCTTCAGGCGTCCCACAGAATGACCAGCCAGAATCTGTTCCGACAAACAAACCCGGAAAACTGGAATAACTCCGGCGAAAGTGACGTTGAACTAAGTGATTCACGCAGTAGGAGATTTTAACGGTCACACCGAGGTGGGATTGTCTCAGGCAGCGGATTCACGATCTTTAGGAAAGGGGCACACGTCGTGGCAGTTACACAGGTAGACGATATTGATTACGCAGGGTCTGGACCTGACGTAATGCGCCTGTTCCTTGACGACCTTGGTAAGCATCCGCTGTTGAATTCAGACGAGCAGGTTGCCTTGGCCAAGCGTATCGAACTTGGAGACGAGAGCGCGCGCAAGGAGATGATCGCGGCGAACCTTCGGCTCGTCGTGCACTGGGCAAGGCGCTATCAGGGACGCGGTGTCGACCTCTCGGATCTCATCCAGGAGGGGACCTTCGGCCTCATGCGCGCGGTTGAGAAGTTCGAGTGGCAGCGCGGCTACAAATTCTCGACCTATGCAACATGGTGGATCCGACAGTCGCTTCAGCGTGCTGTGCAATCCAAGGGTCGGACAATCCGTCTTCCCGAAGATGCACTTGCAGCTGAGAGCTCTGCAGAGCGCGAGGGAGAGCATGCAGAATTTCACCTACCGCGCGTCGTGACAAGCCTCGACCAATTCGCGGGCTCGGACTCAACGACGACGATTGGTGACCTGGTCGCCGCCGATGATCTGCAACTCGACGAGGACGTCGCAAAAAAGGTTTCGATGGAAAAGCTTGCCGACGTGCTAGCCCGGCTCGGAGATCTTGAACAGCAGGTCGTCCGCCTTCGATTTGGTCTCACCGGTGAGGCTCCTGCCTCGCTTGAGAACACCGCGAAGCGCCTTGGTATCGGAGTTCGAAAGGTGCGAAGTGCCGAAAAGAGCGCTCTGCGATTCCTCGCGCATCAGCCAGAGATTGACTCAATCGCCTGAATCACTGGGTGGGTGACCCACTGGTCTCGTCTTCGGCATGAAGTTGTCCCAGGCATGCCAGAAGTACAGCGGGAAGTGCTGACTCCCACTGCATCGACTCGTTTGATACTGGATGCGTGAGACGCAGGAGTTCCGCATGTAAAAATGGCCGGTCGAGGGCTAACTCCCGCTTTTTTCCACCATAACGCACGTCACCAGCGACAGGATGTCCGATCGCTGCGAGATGCACGCGAATCTGGTGCGTCCTCCCGGTCTCGAGTTTGAGATGAACAAGCGAGAGCGCGATTGGCTGATCGAAGCGTTCAAGCACCCGATAATGTGTACGCGCCTCTCGCCCACTTGCATTGACCGTCATCTTTGTAGGAAAGCGCGTTGACCTTCCGATCGGCGCCTCAATGGTGCCCGCATCATTGTCAAAACTTCCAATCGCAAGAGCGCTATATTCACGACCCATCGACCGCTCGGCAAGCTGGGAGACGAGAGAGTGATATGCGTCTGGTGTCCGGGCAACAACAAGCAGACCGGAGGTGTCTTTGTCGAGACGGTGGACAATTCCTGGTCGATCAGCGTCTCCGGCTCCCATCCTGGCTGCCTCAACCAGATCAGGAAAACGTTCGATCAGTCCTGACGCGAGGGTGTCATCGCGATGTCCAGCACCTGGGTGGACGACGAGACCCGCTGGCTTGTCGATGACGATAATCGACTCGTCCTCGTAGACGACCTCGAACGCGATTGCTCCGTGATCAGCAGCACGCAAGACATCTCTCGGCAATTTGATCGTGTCGTCAAAGGCAATCACGTCTCCTGGTGAGACCCGGTGGTGACGAACCTGGACGCGATTTCCATTGATCGAAACTCCACCGGCCCCAATCATTTCGGTGATCTCGGTGCGTGACATTCCGGTGATCATCGCAAGAGCACGGTCGACACGTTCGCCATCTAGGGCATCTGATACCTCAACGACCTGCCCGGCGTTCGCGCGCTCTTGGTCATCTGCCATGGTCTTGCCTCTCGGTTGATTGATCTCTGTCGCTCTGATTCTCTGTTTCATCGCGAGACTTGAAAGAGAGGAAAAACACCATCACACAACCACACGTCACCGCGGAGTCGGCAATGTTAAAGGTAGGCCAGAAAGTCGAGTGGATGAAGTCGACCACCGCTCCACCGTCGCCGCGAAACAACCGATCGCTGAGATTGCCAAGCGCTCCACCGACAATCAAGCCAGCTGCGACCGCCATTGGCATCGTCAACGTGTGGCGTCGAGACCACACGAGTACGAACAATCCGCCGATCCCAAGCAGCGCGATTGGGAGGGCAAAACCAAGCGCAAGGGAAAACGCAATGCCACTGTTTCTTGATAGCTCAAGAGAGAAAGGCCCAAAGAGCGCGACCGGACGGTTCAGATGGGTAACCGCAAGTGATTTTGTAACCTGATCGATCAAAAGCACTCCAAGGGCGACGCCACAGGTAACGAGGTAGCCGACCCGATGCCGACGAGCGCCAAGAGCATTCCTCAACGGCGAGAGAGACCGCCTGCCGAACAGGGAACGCAAATACGGGCCTCAGGAATCGCCGAGAGCCGGGTCTTGGGAATAAGCCCCTCGCAGCGCTCGCAGATCCCATAGGTTCCAAGGGCAATCTTGCGAAGCGCGAGATCGATCTCCTCAACGAGAAGTCGCTGCTTGGCAGCGAGCTCGAGGTGAATCTCCCGGTCGACGGCCACGGTTCCACCCTCGCCCGACTCCTCGTCGAACTGGATGTCGCCTGGCTCCATCTCCTCGACAAGCGCGGCTGCCTCTTGCTTTTGACTCTGTTCCTGGGTAAGACGGATCGCTCGCTCGTCAAGCAGCGCCTGCTTTTGACGCTCAAGGAAGGCAACGTCTTTGCGATAGCCCGGTGAAACCTTCTTGACCGGAGGGGCCTTTGGAGCAACAACCTTTACGGGAGCCTTGACGACGGGTTCGGCTGCCTTCTTCACAGGCGCCTTCACGGGCGCTGCCTTCGATGCCACTGCTCTTTGCGCGGGGGCCTTCTTTACAGGCGCCTTCTTCGCGACGACCTTTTTTGCGGGGGCCTTCTTCGCGACAACTTTCTTCGCCGGAGCCTTCTTCGCGACAACTTTCTTCGCCGGAGCCCGCTTCGCGACGGCCTTTTTCGCGGGGGCCCTCTTCGCGACAACTTTCTTCGCCGGAGCCTTCTTCGCGACGACCTTTTTTGCGGGGGCCTTCTTCGCGACAACTTTCTTCGCCGGAGCCGTTTTGGCTGGGGTTCTCTTCACTACGGGGGCCTTCTTTACGGGGGGTTTTGTGAGTGGGGATTTTCGTGAAGGTGCCTTTTTCAAAGACACCTTCCTGATGCCAGATCGATTCGCCGAGGTCGGCCTCTTCTTGGGAACAACGCTCCTTGATGGAGCCTTTTTCACCGGTGTCTTCTTTGCCAGAACCTTCTTCACCGCGGCCTTCTTTACCGGAGACCGTTTGGCTTGGGACTTTGACTTTGCCGATACTGACTTTGGTGCGCTAACCATCGTGATTCGCATCTCCTCGTCTAAAGAAGCAGCGCTGAGGTTAGCGGATCATACGGTCATGCGTGCTACGCCCCAAAAGCGAATGCTGCTAGCGCTGTGGCTGGATGCGACCCTGATTGAAAGCCGGTCCAGGAGGGGTTTTTGCGGTCACCTTTTCGAGCTGAGCGCGAACGTGTTCCAGAATCACCTCTTCGACACGAACCCGCTTCTCTCGACTCTTGTGACCTGCGATGATGCTCACCGCGGAGCGCGGGACATCAAACAGATCGGCAATGAGAACCTCAGCAGCAAGGTTGGCGCGGCCATCCGCGGGTGGTGGCGCGACTCGCACATGCAGTGCATTCTGGCGGCGACCAACGACTGTCGATCGTCCCGCGCCGGGCTGGACATAGAGCCCGAGAACGATCGTCGCGCGCACTGGGTCGCTGGAACCCGACGGGGTTTTGTCGTCGTCAATGATGTGAAACAGGTCATCAGTCATGTGCGCCTACTGTAGAGCCATGGATGAGCCCTCAAGGGGCCACCGTTATCCAACGGTCGCCGCAACCCCCTCGCAGCCCAACTATCCCGAAATGGAACTTTCCATCCTCGAGCTCTGGCAGCGCGAGCGGACCTTTGAACGCTCTGTCGAACAGCGCAGAGGCAATGAGGAGTACGTCTTCTACGACGGTCCACCGTTTGCAAATGGCCTCCCTCACTACGGGCACCTGCTGACGGGCTTTGTCAAAGATGCACTGCCGCGTTTCATGACGATGCGCGGAAAGCTTGTCGAGCGACGGTTCGGCTGGGACTGCCATGGCCTTCCGGCTGAGACCGAAGCAGAAAGAGAGCTCGGCGTCTCTGGTCGTGGCCAGATCACCGAATTCGGCATTGATAAGTTCAATGACTATTGCAAGACCTCCGTGCTCCGCTATGCAAAGGCATGGGAGCGCTACGTCACCCGACAGGCACGATGGGTTGACTTTGAACATGGCTACAAGACGCTCGACATCACCTACATGGAGAGCGTGATGTGGGCCTTTGCCGAGCTCTATCGCAAAGGCCTCGTCTATGAGGGCTATCGCGTACTTCCCTATTGCTGGGAGTGCGAGACACCGCTTTCGAACTTCGAGACCCGCCAGGACGATGCATATCGCGATCGCATCGATCCGTCGGTTACGGTTGCCTTTGAACTGCTTGGAGATGACTCTGCGACCTCAGCCATCGAGGGTCCGCTCAAGGCGCTCGTGTGGACCACCACGCCATGGACACTGCCATCGAATCTTGCACTCGCTGTCGGTCCAGCACTTGAGTACTCGATCCTTGCACTCGGTGGCTCGAACTATCTCATCGCAACAGAGAGACTTGCAGATTTTGCAGAGCAGCTCGAAGGCGGCGTTGTTGTCGGAACCATCTCCGGCGCGCAGATTGTTGGACGTCATTATCGCCCGCTGTTTGATTACTTCTCTGATCACGAGAATGCGTTTGTTGTCCTCTCTGGAGACTTTGTCACCACCGATGAGGGAACCGGCATTGTCCACATGGCCCCAGGATTTGGAGAGGACGACCAGAGAGTCTGCGAGGCCGCTGGCATCTCAGTCGTCTGTCCCGTCAATGACCAGGGGGCCTTTGACGAGCGGGTTCCCGATTTCGCGGGTCTCCAGGTCTTTGTCGCGAACGCCGAGATCATCAAGGCACTTGAGACAAAGCATGCGCTGATCGCCACCGAGACCTACACACATAGCTATCCACACTGCTGGCGAACTGACACCCCGCTCATCTATCGAGCGGTGAGTTCTTTCTTTGTCGAGGTAACCAAGGTCAAGGACAGGATGATCGAGCTCAACCAGCAGATCAACTGGGTTCCTGAACACGTGCGCGACGGCGCCTTCGGCAAGTGGCTCGAGGGGGCGCGTGACTGGTCGATCTCGCGCAATCGCTTCTGGGGAGCACCGATCCCGGTGTGGAAGAGTGACAACCCCGCCTATCCGCGAGTCGATGTCTACGCGAGTCTCGACGAGATCGAACGCGACTTCGGTGTGCGCCCAACAGATCTGCACCGCCCAACCATCGATCTGCTAACGCGTCCAAATCCCGATGACCCGAGCGGAGAGTCAATGATGGTCCGCGTCACGGACGTGCTCGACTGCTGGTTCGAATCTGGCTCGATGCCCTTCGCGCAGATGCACTATCCATTCGAGAACGCGGAACGATTTGAATCGCACCTCCCTGCTGATTTCATCTGTGAATATATCGGCCAGACAAGAGGCTGGTTCTACACCCTGCACGTCCTTGCCACGGCGCTCTTTGACCGACCTGCATTTGCAAACGTCCTTGCACACGGAGTCGTGCTTGGGAGCGACGCCCGCAAACTCTCCAAACGTCTGAGGAACTATCTCGACCCTGAGGAGTTCTTTGCCAAAGAGGGCGCCGACACGATGCGCTGGTATCTGCTCTCTTCGGCCGTGTTGCGGGGAAACGATGTCGTCATTGAAGAGCACGCGATGACCGAACCGATCCGCCAGGTGCTCAATCCGATCTTCAACAGTTGGAACTTCCTGAGTCTCTATGGCAAGACCGACGACTGCGTCGGTTCAGTACGTCACGATCAAGAGGGTGTGCTCGATCGATACATCCTCGCCAAATGTGCAGAGGTCGTCGGTGACGTTACCGACGCGCTCGAGGGCTATGACCTTGCACGCGCAACGTTGTCGATCTCCTCGTTCCTTGATGCGCTGACCAACTGGTATGTCCGTAGAAGCCGTGAACGGTTTTGGCGACCATTTGGAATCGATGCGACAAGCGATCAGGACAAGCGAGATGCCTATGACACCCTGCACACGGTTCTCGAGGTGCTCTGTCGCACGGCAGCGCCGTTTCTGCCGTTTCTCACCGAGCACGTCTATCGAGGGCTGACTGGCCGAGACAGCGTGCATCTTGAAAGCTGGCCCGATCGCAACGAACTCAGGGCCGACAGAGATCTCGTCGCAGCAATGGACCTCGTCAGAGCGGTCTGTTCGGCTGGGCATTCGATACGAAAAGCCCAGGGATTAAGAGCACGCCTTCCGCTTGCATCGATCACCTTCGCGGGCACAAATGCTCCGCTCCTCGAACCTTTTCGCGACCTCATCACCGAAGAGCTCAATGTCAAAAAGGTGCTCCTGCAAAGAGATGCTCTTGCGCTGTCGACGACGAAACTGACGCTCGTTCCCTCTGTTCTTGGGCCAAGGGTCGGAGAGTCGATGCAAAAGATCATGGCCGCCTATCGCAAGGGCGACTTTGTCATCTCAAAAAACCAAGAGGTGACCGTCGGGAGTGAGAGGCTGCTTGAGGGTGAATACGCGCTCAAACTCGCCCCGGCGAATGAGGCAACCTCGCGGATCCTCGACGGAGAGTCAGGCGTAGTCGTCATCGACAATGTGCTCAATGACGAGCTCGAACGAGAGGGTCTTGCGAGAGACATCGTTCGTCTCGTGCAACAGAACCGAAAGGACTCTGGCCTCAATGTCGCGGACCGCATCGCGCTGACGATTACAGCAACCAGCGGCCTCGTCGGGGTGATCGAAATCTGGAGAGAAGAGATCTGCCAGCAGACGCTCGCGACCGAACTCTCTTACTTCCACCTTGAGGGCGTCGGAGAACACCGTCTTAGCGATGGTTCAACGCTAAATATCTCCATCACGCGCAACCCATAGGGTCGTGTTCTGAGCCTACCTACGGGCGACGATTGAATCCGAAGGGATCTGTGTCGCTTTGTCCATCCTCTTCATCGAGGCTATCGCTCTGTGCCCAGCGCTTCCAAAGCTCCTCGTCAGGATCACCCTCTGATGGCATCGTCGTCGGCGTGATGATCGGAACCGGCTCGGTAAAGATGAGCGGGTCCTCGATAGCACCGACAACATCGTCATCGAGTTCATCGTCGAGCTCGTCCTCTCCCTCTGACTCATCTTCCTGGATGCCAAAGTACAGTCCCTCCGGTTCGCGTTCAGCTACGTGTACCGGAGCAACCGATGGAGGTGTCGCGGCAAGCTTGGTCACCTCCTGGGAGACGACAAGGTTGTCAACGACATAACGCAGCACCGTCTGCAAAGAGTCCGAGATCCGCCCGCGCTCTTCAGAGACGAGTGAGCCAAGCGTGCGCACATCGTTCTCGAGCTGTTCGCGCTGGGCGAGCTGAGCATTGACGCGCGTGGAAAAGTCCTCGTCGGCCTCCTGACGGATTCGCCGTGCGTTATCACTCGCCTGGGCAACGAGATCGTGTGCCTCGCGACGCGCTGATTCGATAATCGCTGATGCCTCTTCATTGGCCTCTCTGACCGCGAGATCAGCAGTGCGCTGGGCGAGAACGAGTGTGCGACGGATCGCGTCATCATCAAAACCCTGTTCAGCTTTTTGTTCAGATTCTGGATGGGCCTCGCGCGCCTCCTGTGCAGGTGCGACGCGTGCCGCCTGCTGGGTGAGGCGCTGATGGAGTTCATCGACAGCAACTGCTACCTCTTCTAAGAACTCATCAACCTCATCGGTGTCATAGCCGCGCAGGCGGTCGCGAAACTCGACCTCGCGAAGTACCTTCCCAGTTATTTCCATGCCGTCATGCTATCCGCAAAGGTGTTTCGGGCACGGAGATACAACGAAGTTGTAACGGAGCCTGAGCCAGAGAATCCTCCCGGGGAGATGTGGTGGTTAGAGCCGGTTCGCGATCAGCGAGAGAACGAGGACCAGAATCATCGGCGAGAGGTCAATCCCCATTCCGCCAAAGCGCAGAGGCGGGATAAGCCTCCTCAGCGGATTGAGTATCGGATCGGTGATCTGGCTCAGCACCCGGACAACTTTGGCAAAGTTGGACCACGGACTGACGGGAATCCAGGTAGAGAGGATCCTCACCACGATAATGATGACGTACAGGTGGAGAAGCGTTGCCAAAATAGAGAGAAACACCTCAACACCTTTCCATATTCATTGAATCCAAGGGACCGGCCGGACCGACCGGTCCCTCAAGGATTAAAGACCGTTGAATCCACGGTCTTGCAGGCGGGTACGTTCGTCATTCGAGATCGTTACATTGCTCGGAGAGAGCAGGAAGACCTGTTCGGTCACCCGCTCAAGCTTGCCGTCAACGCCCATGGTGAGTCCTGCACAGAAGTCCACAAGTCTTCGCGTGAGATCCTTGTCTGAACCGAGCAGATTGACGATCACACACTTGTTCGCCTTCACGGCGCTTGCGATCTCCTGTGCGCTATCGAACTGCTGTGGCGTCACAATATGGACGACAGGCTGAGCTGCATACGAACTCGACGCGGAAGAGATTGGTCGAATCACCGAAGTTGCGTGAGTTGGACTGCTGATCGGCTCGTCAAGGGGAACGGGTCGAAGTGGGTTTCCCGTAATACGAAGCGGGGGCGCGGCTGGTGACACCGGTTCAGCAGAGAGGCGTGAGTCGCGATCATTTGCCATGTGACGACGCGGACGCCTCGCCGCCGCCTCGGCCACCTCTTCCTCGTCGTCGTAGAACTCGTCTTCATCGAAATCTTTGAGACCGAGATACTCGAGTGCCTTGTTAAAAAACGATGCCATTACGCTCCACCCTCCTGCGGGTACCTATTGTGTCACTCGAAACACTACGGGCGCGGGCCAAATAACGCTCGGCCAACCCGGATCATCGTCGAACCCTCAGCAACAGCAAACTCGAGATCCTCGCTCATCCCCATGGATGCCACACCAAGCCCGAGCTCCGCCCTTAGCGTAGTCACACTCCGAAAGGCCGCGATAGCACTTTCACCGCCGCTTGGAGGAGCAACTGTCATCAATCCCTCTACCAGAAGGCCTAGGCCCTCAAGTCGTCTGACAAGCTCAGGGACCTGTTCAACAACGACTCCGCCGCGCCCAGAGATCCTTGCAGTGTCCACCTCGACGAGCACCGCTGCACCAGGCACCCGCCTCGCGATCGCCTCACCCTCTTCATAGCGATCTAGACCCTCATAGAGACCGACGAGTCCGCTCAACCGGTTGATCTTGTTGCGTTGGATCCCCCCGAGAAAGTGCCAACGCACCCGGTGATCCGGCACCGCCAAATTGAGCGCCGTAGCCTTTTTCACGAGCTCGTCCGCGTAGTTCTCTCCGATGTCGACAATTCCGGCTCGATGGGCAGCGATCACCGCGTCGAGGCCGAAGGTCTTGGTGACCGCGACGATCGTCACCAAATCGACGTCTCCCCCAGATCTGACGATTCGCTCTTTGATCTTTTCAAGCCGGTGACTCACGACAAGGGTGTATTGCTCAAGGTGTGCCTCGGAGAATCGCTCTTCGGGCACTACGTCAATGCTCTCTCGGAGGTTGGCTCGCGCCAGATCACGAGCGCGTGGCGCTCATCGTC
>Ga0307373_10005260_pt1 | contig 21274 bp, 15 predicted proteins | sample OX2MG_FD_202534 | JGI IMG/M metagenome (GOLD analysis project Ga0307373, IMG submission 202534) | Soil microbial communities from Risofladan, Vaasa, Finland - OX-2 | ecosystem: Environmental > Terrestrial > Soil > Coastal area > Acid sulfate soil | place: Finland: Risofladan, Vaasa | collected...
GTCAAGGAAAAGCCAGCTTGCGGGTAGGTGAAGCTGTCATAGCGATCACGCCCCTGAAAGCGGGGGTATCCTGGCGTCTCACCAGATTTCACGCGCCGAAAGAAGGCTTTCATCGCCTTGTCCACACCGCGCAGCACATCCTGTAGTACCTGAGAATGGATATCTTTGTATTCTTCTCTGATACCCTTGATTTCGGGCAATTGGTTGGCTTGATCGTAGTAGGTGATGCTCTTGTGTGCCATACGGTAGGCATCACGGCGTTCCTGTAAAGCGGCGTTGTAGAGTTCTCTTGTACGGTCAAGTGTCCACTGCAAGGTACGAGCTTGTTTGCCAGTTGGGTACAGGCGGTACTTAAAGCTTTTCACGTGGCTCCTTTTGTAAGCGTTCAAGCTCCTGTTTTGCCAACCGATCGAGAATGGCAACACTGGTTTCACCGGTCATGGCATGGATGAAACGCAGCGTTTGTAGTGTCCGTTCCCATATGTGGGTTGTTCTGTAAGTGTTTGTATCCATGCATGTATTTTACTACAACTTGCGTCAACTGTCAAGCAATCCCAACCCATCACGCCCCACAAGGTAGGCCCTTGTATCCCCCGCTTGAAAGACGGGGGTTTTACGGGCCGACGTCATAAACGGCGGGCGATGCGGGCGTTGTATGCGTTTTGTCGGCTGAGCGATGACATCATTGACTGCTCGGCGGTGGATGTGGAGGGAGAGCTAGCGACCTGGAGTCAAAAAGCACTCGCGCCTGTGCCGCCTCCAGGTGACCTCATTGCCATCGCATGGGCGGACACGCGGTTTCGCTATCAGATTCCGCTTCGCTATGCAGAACAGCTTATTGATGGTGTCAAGCGCGACCTGTGTCAGAAACGCTATGCCACATTCGAGGAGATGGCCGCTTATGCTTATGGGGTAGCATCCACCGTCGGATTGATGAGTATGCACATCATCGGCTTTGCGGGCGAACAGGCGATTCCATATGCAATCAAGCTTGGTGTTGCCTTGCAGATCACGAACGTCTTGCGTGATATCGGAGAAGACTGGCGTTGTGGTCGTGTCTACTTGGGATAGAGCTACGTAAGCTGTCACCAGGGGCAGAGTAGCGGGCATGAATATGTATGAGAATATAATAGTAGATACTATTGAATAGGGAATCGCTCCATTGCCTGATTGTAGGAGGGTTGGGCATCTGTCAGGGAGAGCCTGGAGTAAATCTCTAGCGACTGGCGAGTGGCATGTCCAGAGTAGGGCTGGATCAGGGCGTCATCAATCCCTTCTTTTTTGAGCCAGGTGAAGAGGAAATGTCGCCATTTGTGAGGAGACATCGAACGTGTAATGCCTGCGGAAGCTGCATAGCGGGCCAGCATCTTTCGTACTCCACGATCCGTGTACTTGTGCTTTCGTACGGACTCAAACAGATAGATCGCTCCTCTGGTGTGCATCTGCTCCATATGGAGCGCGAGCAATTCACGAAACGAGCGAGGAAAGGGAACCTGGCGGTCCTTGCTCCCTTTTCCCTGGGTAATGCGCACCTGGCAGCGTTCGACATCCACTTCATGAAGACGAATCGACACCAGTTCGCTCACCCGGACACCCGTGTAGAACAAGGTTTTGATCAGCACCATATCTGCGAAGTTTAGACAGTTCCAGACAGCCTGATAGAAGCGGCAGATATCGTCTTCCGTAGGTATCTCTGGCAGTCGCACCTCTTTGCGGGGAACAGCGTGTTTCTCCACCACAAACTCACGCCATTTTGCCGCAACGACTTCTTGAAGAGGGATGCTCTCATGGTCAGGATAGTACTGGCGAGGGCTACGAACATAGTCTTTGACCAGGAGGATAGCACGAATGACGGGGCGGTATAACTCATTATTGGAGCGGAATTCGAGGATATCGAGCAGTTCTGGGACCATGCGTCGGTAATGATGGCTGTAGGAGCTACGCATGATGGTATGGACTTGCTGGCGAAAAGCCGGACTTTTCGCTTTATGTTCTTTAATCACGTCCCGCAGGAGCTTTTCACTGGCAACCGGAAAGACCACCTTGCGCACCTGTTCATCGGGATGCTCCACTGCCGCTTCGGCAATCCGATAGAGAATCCCCTCTTTGTTCGCCACACGCTGAAACTCGTTCACATATTCTTGTTCGACCCGTTTCTCAGCACGCACATCGATTTTATGAACGATGTGAATGAGCAGATCCACCAATCCATCGGTAATCTCCTGCGCACGCATCACGCACAGGGCGGAAAGCAACGTCAGACGTTTGGCCGGTGCATGGGCATGCAGACGAGAGGGTTCTTCGACGCTCGCACGGTTGCGATAGACCGAGAGTACTTTGCGTGCAAGACCCGGAAACAGATCATCGGGCAGACCCAGTTCCCGAATGCGCCTCAGCTTCGCCATCTCTTCCAACATAGTTGCGAGTCCGACCCGCCCAGGGTCCATGCGCAGTTGCTGAAGAGTACTCGTCGCCTGTGCCCTGGTCTCTTGTGGGTGAAGAGGGGCTTGCTCCTGCGTATCGGGTACTTGGGGTGCGACGATCTCGGTCTGTAGGAGTGCTTCCAGCGCTGCCTGTGTTTTTTCTGGGAGACGAGCAAGCGTGGCATCATACAACTGTTGCTCGAAGGTATGGAGAGCAGAACGGATCAGGCGGGTGAGCCGATCTGGAGTAGGAGCCTCCAGGTGCTGGCGTTTAAACCACTGATATGTCTGCTCTCGCAGACGCTCTTCCTGGTGTTCTTGTGGTAAGATCTCGGCAATGCGGAACGAGAGCATCTGTTCGGCGTCTTCCTGGCTTGATTCCTTGAATCCGAGGGACTTGCGGATCAGTGCTCGGTGGTACTCGATGGTGCGGCCAGTCCAGGCGTATTGCAGATAGGCTGATGGCTCGACATCTATCTGGGTCGCAACAAATGAGATGACCATACCAGGAATCTCATTTTTGAAGAAAGGGAAGCGCCCCTCGCGCTGAAAAAACTTGAGCAACACCGCAAATCCCAGGCGTGATGCTCCCGTCTTGTTTCCCACTTGAGCCAGGTCCCAAGGGCCAAGTATCCAGTGTTCGATTAACTCTTCAGTTTCCCATTGTCGTTTCATAAAAATACCTCATGTCTACTCCTTTCACAAGCTTGAGCCGAGTTCCGAGAATTGACAGAGTCGGAACTCCAGGCGTGCCACCAAGTATACAGAAGAACACCGCGCTGCACAACAAAAAGCGAAAACGTAGCTTCAATGGACAAAGTTCCATTGCCACAGGCAAAGTCGGAACTTTCTTTATTGTTCAAATCAGGGGCTTTTGCTACCATATCGTTGTTTATCAGTCGTTGTTTCTTCGTAGAGGCTTAATATCCCAACACTGGGGAGTAATGTCACTGCTGTACCACGATAATCTGATCGAGCAGATTGACGTTAGGGTTGCACGCCTTTTTCCTTGAGAACCTGTTCGATATTGAAAGTCATGAGTGTATTCCCCGTGATAGCAATTTGCGCAACGACCAGCTGTTTCCCGTCTGGAGACCACGCAGGAAAATCGAGTTGTCCATCAGTCGTTGAAGACGTAATTTGTACCTGTTTTCCTGAGCCATCTGTGGCAAGCAAGAACAAATAATCTTCACTATTATAGGAACCATGCCGACAGACCAACCATCGGCCAGAAGGAGACCAGGCAATATTCCCGGTATAGCTGACATCAGCATGCAAGTCCCGTGTTTGGACGATCGTGAGTTGTCCTGTTGCTGTTTGGTGGAATGAGAGCAGGAGAATATCTCCCGTCGGTTCTGTCAGTGCCAATGTCTTTCCATCAGGAGACCAGGCTAATTGTGGCGCGTCATGGGCATTCCATGGGGCCAGCAATGTGTGTCCGTTTCCGTCGGAAATGTACAGAGAAGAGTCCCCGTCACCCGGCACGGGTTCGGCAAGAATGGCAAACCAGAAGTGACGAGGATTCCATTGAAAATTCCATTCATTAGCTTCCGGCAAAGTTGGTAACGGAATGCGCCTGATTTGTTGAACTTCTCCCTTCGGCGTAAGGGTTAAGAGTTGCAATTGACGTGGATAGGCCGTCAGGCAACTCAGCTGGTTATCCGGCGTCCAGGCGAAATCTGTTCCCGACCCTGAAAGAACGCAATTCGTTATGGTGTGGATCAGCTGTCCATTGGGCGAGAAGAGATGGATCGTGTTGGTAGAGTAAACGGCAGCGGCAAACCACTGGCCACTTGGAGACCACTGACCGCCATTATAGCTACTTCCATCCTGTACAAATGGTGTAAGATTTCCATCTGCTGACGGTGACGGTAAAACACTACATGCCGAAATCAACAGCAAGAGACAGAGAAACACACCTCCTTGTCGTATCATTGCTCCGTTTATATGTTGTCGCACATTGCTCTCCTTTCAAGAAGTATTGAAACACGTCTCAAAACTCAACATATCTTAGTAAGGTGAAGCATCTGGCATTGCCTCCCCTATCGAGTAGTATTGTACTCCTTGTTATTCCTCGTCTGTGACGACGATTACAAAAGCGAGAAAAATACGCCAAGACCAGTGGCTCCCCCAGCAAATCCGCCGAGGGGACCACCAAGAACACCTCCAGTAGTTTCTCCGATAACCAGTGCAGCACCCGCCTGTTTGATAAGTGAGAATGCAGTACTACTATCATTATACTGTTGTGGATAGAACCACGAAGTAAGCGTTGCTGTTCCCGATGACTGTGGACTGAAATATGTTATCCCTTTATCCGAGAGAGATTGCACAGCACTCAAGACGTGGATAGTCTCGTTAATAAAGTGTTGTTCAACACCGCTCTCCTTTGCAAACAATCCATCAGCTCGCGCTAACTGATCTCCAGCATCAATACTCCCGTTATGAGCCGCCCACCAGCTACTGCTAGAAGGATGGGCTAGAAATGTCAACCATCCACTCACTTGGGTACTTTGACTCGTATGACCATTCAATTTATCGTAGGCTGCCAGGAGTTGGTCCCTCATGACATCAAAATCTACCGTATTCCAGTAACCCGATCGTGTTAAACGTTGGCAGTTGATCAAGTAGTTGACAAATGCCTCCTCTGCATTTCCATATCCAGGATCAAACTGCGCATAGAAATCTACCAGAAAGTTCTTGCGCTCTATGACACTTTTTTTCAATTCAGCTAACGAGTAATGATGATGATTCAGGGTAACACCGCAACTGTTCTCATTACACGGATCAACAGGAGGCGGAGTGGGATTGGGTTGCCCTGTTCCAGGCGAACCTCCGCCACTTCCACCATCTCCGCTATTTCCGCCACCACTCCCAGGGAGAGGCGCATACATCTTGCCGGTTGGGTCGCTGAGCGTCTCCGGGTTGCCATCCACATAGGCATACGGATTCATTCCGACCAGGTTGCCTTGCACGGTATCCGCCGAGAGGAACACGCCGGCCACCGGATCATAATAGCGGGCATTGTAATAATCCAGTCCCGTTACCGCATCGGTGTACTGGCCCGTAAAGCCCTTCATGGTATAGGTGGGCATGGGGCCGCTCTTGTACCGCTGGGTGCCGTAGGGGCCGTAGACCTGGTTGGCGAGGACGGCAGCGCTGCCCATCACGTTGGAGAAGGTGGCGATGACAGTGCCCAGGGCGTCGGTCACAAAGATGTTGGTGTTCTGTCCCGGACTGGCCGTCAGTTCCCCGATGAGCCGCCCGGCGAGGGTGTAGTAGTGGGTGCTGCTCTGGAAGGTGCCAGAGCCATTGTAGGTGTATTCGTTCCCGAAGGCGTAGACGGTGATGGTAGTGCCACTGCCAGTCAGCGTCCGTTCGAGTGTGCGTTGCCCATTGGCGTCATAGCCGTACCACTCGCGATTGGTGCCGCCGCTATTCCACTCCACCAGGTGATCCAGCAAGTCGTAGGAGAGCGTGGTGGTGGCTCCGTTGTCGGTGCGGCTGATGACATTCCCCCAGGCGTCATAGCTGCTGGTGTAGACGGCTCCCGTCTGGTTGCTGCAACTGGCTCCCCCACCGATGGGGAAGATGCCGGTCAACTGGTGCGGCGTGTTGCTGCCACTGCTGCAATAGAGATATTTGTACTGGGTGGTGCTGCCGTTGAGCGGACCTTTCCAGAGCTGGCCCAGGTGGGTGTAGACAAAGCTATTGCTGTAGGCGGCGTTGGTGAGGCCACTGGCGAGTGGAGCGCTGCCACAGGTGCCGTTGCCCGGCGACGGTTCGGTGCCGGAGTTCCCCGCCCACACCAGCTGATTCTGCTCGTTGTAGCAGAAGTCCTGCGTCTCCGTGCCGCCGGAGTTCGATTTGCCTGGCACCGTTGAGAGGCTGGTGGCGAGACTGCTGACGTTGCCAAGTGAATCGTAGGTACGCTGCTCCTGGTAGATCTGGCCGCTGCTGCCGCTGCCGCTCTGCCACGTTGCCGTCGTCTGGGCGGGCCGCAAATCGCCGTCATAAACGAACTGCTCGGTCGCCAGTGACGAGGACTGACCCGCCGAGGTATAGAACGTGATGGTATCAGGCAGGGCATTGGCGTTGTACACGAGCGACGCCACATTGGTCACGCTGCTATCGGGGTTGGTTCCCAGACCGACTTGCACGCCACTGTTCCCATCATAGACCTGGGTCGTGGTCGAGTCTTTGGTCAGCGTGCCGGAGACGAGCGTACCGGTGATGGTCGTGAGCGGTTGGTCGGCATCGGTATAGTCGGTCGCCATCTGATAGGTCGGCAAGGTCGCGACGCCCCATGCTGAGGGGAGGGACAGCGACAGCTGCGCGGTGATGGGTCGGCCGCGCTGGTCATACTCGAAGTTCTCGGTCGTCGTCATCGTGCTGCCACCCGGATAATAGGTGGTGGCACTACTCTGCGCGAGCCGACCCACGGGATAATCGGTACTGCCCCAGTTGACCGAACTGCTGTCATAGCTGTTCTGGATATAGGGATGCGTCCCATTGGTACAGGCCCCCGTGGCGTTGATGGTGGGCGCGGCATCTTGCTCACAGCCGAGGCGACCCAGCAGGTCGTAGTTATCGCCGAGGGTGCGCGTACTGGAGACATCGCTCAGCACGTGTCCATCGGGATCATAGGTATAGGTATGTGTGCCGCGGTCGGGATCGCCCAGGGTGAGGAGTCGCCCCAGTGTGTCATAGCTGGCCGTGGTCGTTACTTGCGTGATCGTTTGATTGGTTTGCGGTTGCAGGTCCTGCACCTGCACCTGCGTCGCCTGTCCCAGGATGGTGTAGAGCATGCTCGTCTGTTGCACCGCGGTGAGCGTGCCGCCAGAGACCCCGCTGAACTGTTCGGTGTAGACGGTGCGGCCCAGCGTGTCGGCGAAGCTCTCCCCCACGTGTCCGTTGGGGTCTACACCAGTAGCTGTGATGTAATAGTCGGGATCGCTCTTGCCCCCGTTGATCTGTCCGATGCTGTAATTGGTACAGGCGGTATAGCTGCCGTAGAGCCACTCGCCACAGGAGACACCCGGTTCGCTACTCGTATTATAGAGCGGGTCGCGCACAGCGATGGTGCGACCCAGGGCATCGAGAAATGCCGTGGTGCCTTTGGGTGTGTGACCGTTGTAATCAGTAATCTCGTTGGGATCGAGCCAGCCGGTACCCGTCACTCCGCCCTGTCCGGGGGTGACAGCCACGACAAACGGTTGGCTCGTCCATGTGGTGGCACTGGCATCGTTGTACTCGGTAATCGTGACGGTAAAATACGCCTTGCCATCCCCAGGGTTGGGCGAGGCGGTGGGAACGCTGGTTTCCACGGCCCGGCCCAGGCTGTCATAGAACGTGCTGGACACTTCGGAGGCATATTCCGCGGTGCTGTCATTGATTTCGAAACAGGGCGCGGTGGTTCCAGTGGGAATGCTTTCAGCGCAGGAGGAATAGGTGTTGCTCTCTTTCGTGTAGCAGCCGTTGCATTCGCCCGGTTCGCTGACGGTGATCGTGTGTTTGTCGTTGTTGGCGCTACCCCCGTCAAACGTGTAGGCCGTGGTGGTTTGCTGGTTATTGACATCGATCAGGCTGACGGGCAATTCTCCTTGCGTATAATCATAGCCATACTTCGCGACCTGTCCGAAGGCGTTGGTTAATCACTACGACAACATTGGGCAATACTTTCAGGACCCACATCTCAAGGCGGCCTTCACTTTCCAGAACATGTACCTGGGGTTGAGTCCTTTTGAGGCCCCGGCAACGTATTCCCTGGTACAGTACACCGAACTGGCAGATGGGGTGTGGTTGCCGGTAGGAGGAATCTACCGCGTCATCGAAAGCCTGGTTGCGATTGCGGAGGCACAAGGCGTATGCTTCACGTACAACACGGCGGTGAAACAGATTGAAGTCGCCGGGAGTCGCGCAACCGGAGTCGTATTGCAAGATGGCTCCTGCCTGAGTGCGGATGTGATTGTTGCTAATGCGGACGTGCCATATGTCTACTCCCACTTACTGCCTGATAAAGCTGAGGCTCGTCGCCTGGAACGCATGAAATATACGTGTTCAGCCATTATGTTCTACTGGGGAGTTGATAAGGTTTACCCGCAACTTGGGACGCACAATGTGTTCCTGGCGGGTGACTACCGCACGAGTTTCGACCGCATCTTCCAGGATCACTTGCTTCCCGATCAACCGAGTTTCTACATGCATGCGCCAGCACGCATTGATGCTTCGGCGGCTCCTGTCGGTGAAGATACATTGATGGTGCTGGTTCCCGCCGGACACATTGATACCAGTATTGTTCAGGACTGGGATGCGCTGAAATTGCGGGCTCGTGCAGCCGTGATCAATCGCCTGGCAGCAAGCACAGGTATAAATGACCTGGAAAAGCACCTGAAATTTGAGGTCAGTTATACACCGCGTGATTGGTTCAGCATCTACAACCTGGCGAAAGGGTCCGCGTTCGGCCTCAGCCACAATTTCATGCAGGTGGGATATCTACGTCCGCACAATCGGCACCAGCGTTACAGCAATCTCTACTTTGTGGGCAGCAGCACGCACCCTGGAACTGGTTTGCCGATGGTACTGTTGTCGGCTCGCCTGACAACGGAACGGATTCTGAAGGAAAACAGCGTACCGCATCCTGCATTGGGCCTGATACCTGCGATAGTCAGATGAAAAGTTGAGGGAACGAAAGCGAGGTCATAGGCGTTTTCTCTTTAAAGTACAACTTTTAGCCTGTATTACCTTGATTGTGGGGAAGTTATGAAAAGCATAAAGAGCAAGCATTTATCACTCTCGTGGTTGCTGATTGTATTCCTGATCGGCTTGAGCAGTTGCGGCTCAGTTCCTGGCACGTCAGGAACTCCGCCTGGCAGCAAGCCGGACCGCGTGCAGATTGCGATAGACAGCCACCTATCTAACCAGCAACAATCGGTAGAGACATTGACTGATGCCAACATGGTGCAACAACTCTACGCCACAATTTATGCTCTACCGCAGATGCCCGAGCACATAGCCTGTACAGCCGATTTGGGACCCCACTATACCCTGACGTTCTATCAAGGGCAAAAGAAGCTTGTTACTGTTGTGGCCGCAAATGATGGCTGCCGCTCGGTCTCCCTTTCAGGTGAACACCATGATCGTACCGCCATGAACAACAAAACCTTCTGGAACCAGCTTGATAACGCCATCTATGAGGCGACTCCAGCAGCAACAGTGGACTGGCTCGCGCTGATGCCAGCACCTTCGCAGACCCAACCTGCACAAACAGCGCAGATCACCACTACTGGCACAGCCCAACGGCTCTATAATGCGATCCTGGCCTTGCCACCAGTAACGAAAAACAACGGTTATATGGATGGGCCGAGTGATTACCAACTCGTCTTTCACTCCTCCGATCAGCTTGTTGCTGCCGCCATTGACCTGAAACAGAATCTCGTTGCTCTGGACGGCGAGTATCAAACTCGCGGTGGTGTCTATCGCATGAGCGAACAATTCAAGCAGCTATTCGCGAAGGTTCTGGCAGGCGTCGTTTTGACGCCTGCACGACCGGAAAGCCTTTTGCTCAGCCTCAACACAAGCAACAACTATCGGCAAATCACCGTGAAGGACCCGCAACTGATCCAGAAGCTCTACGCACAAATTTTTACATTTCCAACGGCCCAGCCGCCGCCGGACAACTGCCTCGGCAACGACAAAGTAGCTGGAAAAGAGCAATGGTACGACCTGACCTTCTTGCAATGGAACCTGACGCTTCTCCATATAACTGCCTATGAAGGAAGTTGTACCTTTGTTGCCAGAGGCTTCGACACCGGTCAGGGCCAGTACTTGCAAGCCAACCAGCAATTCTGGAGCTTGCTTCACCAGGCCGCCAGCCAGTGATTAGCTAGCTCTACTGTTATCAACCCGCGCACATACTGCGAAACTTCTGACCTCGCGGATGAACCGCCGGCGCTGATTATGAACAGTAACAAATTGATTTACCAACTGTAGGGACCGATTTATCGCGTCCGCCAGGAGATGGAAATTCTCTGGCAAGGAACGCGGACGCGATAAAGAACAGTAACGAATTGATTTACCCACGTAGGGACCGATTTATCGCGTCCGCCAGGAGATGGAAATTCTCTGGCAAGGAACGCGGACGCGATAAAGAACAGTAACGAATTGATTTACCCACGTAGGGACCGATTTATCGCGTCCGCCAGGAGATGGAAATTCTCTGGCAAGGAACGCGGACGCGATAAAGAACAGTAACGAATTGATTTATCCACGTAGGGACCGATTTATCGCGTCCGCCAGGAGATGGAAATTCTCTGGCGGACGCGATAAATCGGTCCCTACGTGGGAGGGTTATTTCGTTCATCTGCGTTACCGGCCTGTTCAGGAAGTTGTCTTGCAGCATAGCCGCTTTATCATGGTCATGTCCTCTTACTTCGAGCCTACCAACCTGACCAATTTGCTGAGCCGTGGTTTCTGACCATACATCAGCGCCCCGAAGCGGTAGATGCGAGCCGAGATGACTGTGCAGATGAAGATAGCAATGATCATCAGCACGATGGTGAGAAGAATTTCCCACCAGGCTACGTTGCCGACTCCCAGACGCATCAGCATTGTGGTGGGCGTCCAGAATGGAATGTAGGAGATCACCTTGACCCACGGTGCGTCAGGGGTAGAGATGCCAAAGAAGCTGACAAAGTAGCCGATCATAATCAGCCACATCGGGAACTGTATAGCGTTCTGTACCTCTTCCTGCCGTTTCACCAGAGCCCCCACAGCAGCAAAGATCGAGGCATACAGCAGGAAGCCGAGGATAAAGTAGACAAGCAACCACAGTAGCAGGGAGATGAGGCCGCCGGTGATATCGAGGCTCAACCCGCCGGTATTATTGCCCAGGAGTGCGGCTTTAATGGGATTTTGTAGCAGAAACGCGCCGATACCCACTATCACAAAGGTCGCCATCTGGGTCAAACCTGCCGCGCCGATGCCCAGGATTTTCCCGGCCATTAACTGGAAGGGCGTGGCTGCGTTCACCAGAATCTCCATGATGCGGCTGCCCTTCTCTTCGGCGACGCCTGTGGCTACCCAGTAGCCATAGAGATAGACTGACATGAAGATGAGGATGACTCCCACATAGGCAAGGATGTACCCTGTGGCTATAGCACTTACGGAACGGTTCGTTTGTCCGACATTGACCGTCGAAAAAGATGGTGGAGCGAACAGATTGCCTGTTTGTTCCGTGGTGAGACCTATGTGAGCAGATCGGTCAAGCAGGCTCAACTGGCTGGCAAGTCCCTGTACCTGGGAGGCATTGGTATCATTGATGGGATTGGCGCTGGTGTAGTAGGTGAAGCCCACATCCTGATTGGACGTGCGGTTCAACACGAGCAGGATGCTTATTGAGCCATCTTGCACCGAGTTTTTCAGGGGGGCAATGTCGTTGGTAGACGTCAGGGTAATAGCAAAACGCGGATTCCCAGAAGTACTTTGCCCGGATGCATTGGTACTCCCTGATTGATTTGCTGTACCGCTGAGTGTCTTCTCGATATAGCTGAGTAGCTGATCGTCGTTCATACCCGCAATCGGCCCGGCGTTGTTTACTACGGCCATCTTCGTCTGGGAATTCGAGGTAGCGGTGATATATTGGATAACGGTTGGCACGCACGAGCCAAGCGCAATCAGTATCAGAATGATGATAGTGCTGATGATGAAACTGCGCTGGGTCAGCCGTTTCTTATACTCATACTCAACGATCAAGCCGATATTGCGCGGAGTGTTCTGGTCTGCTGTTCTGCCCAGTTTGACTGTTACGGCATTCGGCTCTTGTTCGCGTGGTTGCTGTGGTGGTGCTGATAGAGTATTACGTGCCATTATATTCTTCCTCCCGCCTGGGCTACAAGTCTTGCTGGTGCTGGAGCATCTAGAAGTCCCATTTTACCGACATGCTCGATGAAGATGTCGGTCAGGGATGGCTCGGCCAGCTCGAATCGACTGATGATCCCGTTGTGGCTTAGTGCCGCTTCGATGATGAGGTTAGGATTGAGATTGGCCTGTATTTGCATCTCGATGTAGTCCTGCCGGCGTTTGGTCACGTGAACTCCTTCGAGCGTGTCTAACCAGGGGACATCCGGGTCATTATCAAGCTTCAAGCGAACGACATTGCGCCCGTGCTGGCGTTTGACATCGCGCACACCGCCGGAGATAATCGTCTTGCCCTTGTCAATGATCAAGACATCTTCGCAGAGTTCTTCAACCTGCTCGAGCTGGTGTGTCGAGAAAATGATGGTTTTCCCTTGCTGATGCATCTCTAACAAGGCATCTTTCAGAATGTTGGCGTTGACCGGGTCGAGACCGCTAAACGGCTCATCCATGATCAAAATTTGTGGGTCATGCAGGATGGTGGCTAGAAACTGAATTTTCTGCTGATTGCCCTTGGAGAGTTCTTCGACCTTCTTTTTGCGATAGTCGGTAATCTGAAATCGTTCCAACCATTCGTCCAGTCGCCGGCTAGCGGCCAATTTCGAGAGACCATGCAGGCGTGCCAGGAAGACGAGCTGCTCCTCTACCCCTACCTTTGCGTAGAGTCCACGTTCTTCTGGCAAGTAACCCCAGTTGCGGCGCGGCACTTCGCGAACGTCTTTGCCGTTCCAGGTAATAATGCCGCTATCAGGGCGCAAGATGTCGAGAATCATGCGCATAGTGGTGGTTTTGCCCGCGCCGTTGGGACCCAGGAAGCCAAAGATGGAGCCTTCTCGCACCTTCATAGACAGATCATCAATGACGTGGAGTTGTTCAAACCACTTGTGTATGTGTTCAACGTTCAGTCCCATAGAATTCACTCCTCTAGAAATCTGCCGTATGCTCTTTTCCAATTTTTCCAGTTAATTGAACGATTTCAGTTATTGGCCTCGCTGTATCCTGAAAGAAAATCTATCATACAAAACTTACATTTGCATCACAGGAGGGTACGCTTATATCTCAAAGACATCAAGGTTTCGCGATGACCTTCCTCTCATAAATGCAATGGATTTCGTGATACGTTTGAGAGAATATGTTGCATTTCCGTGATTATCTAGTTAAGTGAAACTGCTATAGTATGAAGGAATGATTGGAAGTGTTGGTTCTATGCAGGGGAAGCAGGTTATTTGACACACGTCTTGTAGAGATGTTTTTGGGTAATATGCCCTTGTAGAGCAATTCTACTCTACATACTTTGAAGGAGGGTATAAGAAATGGCTCGCAATCTCTATCGCTTTTACCTGTATACTGTGTGCATCGCCCTGCTCATTTTCGCAACATTTGGCTTAGGACGGCTATTGCAACTCCTGCTGTCATTTACTGATCTCAGAGGCGCGTTCAGTCTTCCACCTACCAATGCTGATGTTGTGCAAGTGCTTGTGTTTTTCGGCGTATCCTGGTTCATTTCTGCTGCTCTTGGAGGGTTTCATTACTGGCTGCTCCGACGCGATATGCAGAGTGACCCCTTAGCCGGCGGTAGCGCTATCCGCTCCTTTTTCTTGAATATGGTGGAATTGATTGCAGCGCCCCTTGCTATCGGTCTTCTGAGCTTTGGGCTTCAGAGTCTCGGTCAGACATCTGGGGGTGATCAAACTTTTACAGCGGCTATTGCGCTGGCAACGCTGGCCCTGGTTGCAGTTCTTGAATGGGAAAGGCGGCGAAGCCAGGCTGCTCAAGGAGTAGCAATGGTTTTCCAGCGCCTGCATATGTATGGAGTGCAACTCATCCTACTCTTGCTGCTCATTTCTAATTGGATCAGCACCGTCAGACTTCTGATAGACGATCTTCTGTTTGCTGGTCAGGGCGGGCTTGCGGTTGGTGGACCACCGGCCTGTGGTGGATTTACGGCATGCGCGGGGCCAAATCTGCTCAGCTATGTGGCTGCCACGCTCTGGATTACTCTGTGCTGGATTGGCTATGGTGTGCTGGCTCGTAACGATTCTCCTTCACTCTTGCGCCAGGTATTGCACTACGGGAGCCTTGCGATTGGCGTGGGTATCGGGCTATACGGCATTGAACGCGCTGTCGAATTACTCTTGCGTGCATTGTTTGGGATACCCGCGAGCTTGAGCGATGTAGTAGGTTTTGGGGCCTCCTACGATTTTGTCTCCCTAATCAGCCTTGGGCTTCTTATCGTCGGCGTTTACAGTCTGTGGTTACGTATGGTCGGCAGGGAACAACCCGAAGGATCGGCGACGATGTTCCTGATTGAAGAAGCTATAGCTGCTGCGCTGTTCGCAGTTGTGTTCTGGTGGGGTATTGGATATATAGTGCTGAATGTACTTGAGAGCATAGCAGGTCAGTCAGTAAGATTGATTGAATGGGCAAGCTCTGTCGCGTTGGCAATCACTGGCGCCAGTTACATTCTGCTCGACCTGTATCTACTGCGGAGCAGTACGCGCATGCCCCAAATTGCTTCGGCACCCCGTCGTGGCTTCGTCTTTGCATTGCTGGGCGGCAGCATCCTGGATGGAGCGGTTGGTGCGACAATAGCGTTGTACGCATGGGGAACATTTCTGCTCGGTTCCCCGTTTAACGATTGGCCGCATGTGGCACGTATAGGAGTAGCGGCATTTATTGTCGGCGCTGTTGTGGCCGGCCTCTACTTGTGGCGTGCTATGCAAGAGCATCTCTTCCATGGCCTGGTAAAGCGTCCAGCCCCGGCCCCGGCAACGCTGGCTGGTACTGCTGTACTCACCGTACCCACACCTGCGGCCGTACCTACCGTAAGACCTTCCACAATTGAAGGGGTACTGGATGAACTACTGGTTGGTAAGATCACACGTGATGAAGCTGCGGGGCAGCTACGCGAACTTATGAGCTTGCATCCATTGAGCTTGTGATTGCTAGCTCGAAAGAGACACGCGTAAGCAAAAGCGTTCGCGTTTGTGAGGCAGGCATCAGGGTGCCTGCCTCACTCTGTGTCCGGGTATGTGAAGGCTTGACATGGGAATGAGATCGAACGAGCGAGAATTGATTGCTTTCTCATTGGAGGTGTGATGATCTCGTGAGATGTAGTCCTACTAAGGTGAGGGTATTGTGATGCGCCTGGGCTATGCTTGAAATGGAGTGATTCTGTTGAGTATGCATACGTTTCCTCAGGAAAGGAGGAACGATCATGATTTCTGCGATGGAGGTAAAAGAGAACGCACTTGAGGAGCAAGTACGCGAGGTGGCTGGCAGTAGAACGGCAAACAACGACAACTTCTATGCCGCAAAGAGGAGCTATACAAAATTTTACCTCTCTATTATACATAGAGCCAAATTTCTCTTGCCTCTATCACTTCTCCTGTTGCTTTTTCTTGGCCCGCTCAGTGCTTGTGCGGGGCAGCAACAGGCACAAAATCCGGCGGGGGCTTCCACGCAAGACCCACCCATACCACAACTTACCCAGGCTACTCATGGCATTCTGGATACGACCGGAACAGTCCCACAGAGTTTCATTGCGCAACTACAAGCACGTTCAGATGATGTACAAGCACATGGCTTTCAGATGGCGGTGGTGTTCTTCAACAATCTAGCGAGTGACCCACATCAGTTTGCCACTCAGGTCTTCAACGACAATGGAATTGGATACAAGGACACAAATAACGGTGTACTCTTCGTCCTCTATCTTCAGAAGCCTGGCACAGATGGACATGCGCCCTGGCTGTCCTATATTACTGGCGGCGGTATATCGGGATCTCTGCCAGATTCATTGATGGATGATTACGTTCAAACGACTTTTGTCCCGGCACGTGCGCAAAACCACTGGCAGGACGGCTTGCTGGCTTTCTACGACAAGGTTTCCTCGGCTGAACGCGATCCAAATATCGCTAAAGAATGGCAGACGCAACATCCGCAGTCACCGTCGCAAGCGAATCCTTCTAGCGGAGCTAATGACAATATTAACCCGGTAGTGATAGTGATTCTTGTATGCTTTGCTCTCATTGTCTGGCTAGGGATAAGCGCTGTTGTCGCATCTCGCCGGCACGAGAATTTCTTCTTCACGGCATTCCGCCTCCTTGGACAGTTGTTACTGGTGATGGTCATTCTCAGTAGAAACAATAATAGGGGTGGAAGGGGATCTTCCTTTGGCAGAGGAGGTTCAGGACCGTGGGGAGGCGGTGGCAGTTCACCATCGTCAGGCGGCGATGTGTAATCTGAAATGAAAGGATGGATACTTGTATGTTTGATAAAGAAGGACCCCCGATATATGACAGAGGGGCAGGATACAACGAAAGACCAGGCGATGAGTACACTTCTCCTGCCTATGCGGAGAAGATAGGTTCGAGACAGAGGGATCAATTCACCGCACCGAAACATTTTTGGACTCGTGCGAAGATAATTTCAGCAGTAGTTCTGGTTGTTGTTATAGTGGGTGGCATTGTGTGCATTAGCCAGAGTATTGCCATCCAGCAGCGGCAATACGATATTCAGGGGAACGTTGGTAATGTTTGGAATGAGGTAGATCGAGCATCGCAACTGCTCCAACAGGATGCGGCATTGCTCAACTCGACGATTGCTTCCCAGAACGACGCGATTACGAAAATTGCCGAGGCACGCAGTAATGCAGCGACGATTAAAGCCAGTCAAGGAACAGGTGATACCAACGCTGCTCTTAGCGCGGCAGGACAGATGACGGCCGGGATACGGGTCTTTGTGGAGAACTATCCAGATTATGGGGTGGGCAGTAATTCGCATACAGTGCTGGTACAGATTGAGGGTTCCTTCAACCGGGTCGAGTATGCTCGCAGTCAACTTATTCAGACACAAACGGATTTCAACAAGTGGTTGCTGACGCAAATTCCTATGAATCTGTTCTATCATCCAGTGCAGATTTTAGGCGCAAACGCCAATCCAGCGGAGCAAGTACCCGTGCCGCGCTATGTGCAGCCCACGCCATAACTATAAGTCTGGCTGCATATGCATGCTTACCTGTCAGTGATAGCAGGTAGGCAGTGTGAAGGCTGCTTTACCTGACAATGAAGGATGACTTCACGTGCTGCCTGAGTCGCTGAAACGCGACTCAGGCAGCATGTACCACACTGCTTAAAGAAGGTGATGCTTATGGCGTTCTTTGGCGTATATTCGGAAGTTGGGAAACTGCGCAAGGTGTTGGTACACCGCCCCGATCTCAGTTTGAGACGCCTGACCCCATTCAACTACCAGGAACTGCTCTTCGACGGTGTGCTGTGGGTCAAGAAAGCTCGTTGGGAACATGACGTGTTCGTTGACCACATGCGTGCGCGAGGTATTGAAGTGCTGCTGGTGAGCGACTTGCTGACCGAGACAATGAAAGACGCGGAAGCCCGGCAGTGGTTGTTAGATCGCAAGGTTACTCCCAATGAAACAGGTATAACGTTGAGCCAGGAACTACATGCATGGCTAAGTGAACTTGATGCCGCCACGCTTACAACCTACCTTATTGGCGGTATTACATTTCGTGAACTGCCGCCCGATTTTAAAGCACTGGAGATTATGGTTGCCGGGCCTAATGATTTCGCCCTCCTCCCGCTGCCGAACCAGTTGTTTACACGCGATAGCAGTTGCTGGATTTACAAAGGCGTGACGCTCAACCCGATGTACAGTCCCGTGCGCCGGCAGGAAACGCTGAATATTGCCGCTATTTACACGTTCCATCCCGATTTCAAAAATGCGCCTTTCGAGGTCTGGTATGGCGGCGATGTCGCTCAGGATCACGGCAACGCTTATGTCGAGGGGGGAGATGTTATGGCTATTGGTAATGGTACCGTTTTGATCGGTATGGGCGACCGCACAGCGCCCCAGGCTGTCGGCCAGATTGCGAGCAATCTGTTCGCTGGAGGAGGTGCTGAGCGTGTGATTGCTGCCCGCCTGCCGAAAGACCGGGCACATATGCATCTCGATACTGTATTTACCTTCTGCGATAAAGACCTTGTGACCGTCTTCCCCCCAGTAGTTGATCGCATCCAGACCTTCACCATTCGACCTGGAACGGTGGCGTCGGACATTGAGGTAACGCAAGAAGACAAGCCTTTTGTGGATGTTGTGGCAGCGGCTTTGGGCCTCAATCAACTGCGCCAGGTTCCAACCGGGGGTGATGAATTTGAAGCTCAACGCGAACAATGGGAGGATGGCAATAACGTGCTGGCTCTTGAGCCGGGCGTCGTAATTGCTTATGACCGCAACGACGATACCAATACGCGGCTACGCAAGGCTGGGATAGAGGTAATCACCATCTCTGGCTCCGAATTGGGCCGTGGGCGCGGCGGCAGCCATTGTATGTCCTGCCCCTTGCTGCGCGATCCAGCTTGATGATCAGGAATCGCAAGTATGATAACCCTTTGTGGCTTGCTAAATTGGATGAGCTTTGAGCTTCAGTGTGTAACCAACGAACGTTGCGATAGGGTGCAACACGGTCCAGATCAAAAACAGAAGCAGGTATTGAGGCAAGCTGAGACGAATATAAAAAGCAGTAAAGACGATTCCCCCAATCACGTAGTCAATCTGGTCAAACGGGAACCAGCTTGCCCCTGGAGCGATATTACATTGTCGTTTGAAGAAACTCTTGAGCGCATCGCCGGTGAGCGCACCAAACGCGGCGAGTGCCCCGAAGAGCAGTGGATTGATCTGGCTATAATCGAGAGAGATAGCCTCTCTCACTATGCTGACTTCGTTGTAGAGTACGACCTGGAGGGAGGCCGTCAACATGCCTGTGAAGGTGCCACTGACCAGGCCTCGTACTGTCTTATGATCACCAAAAAGGCGCTTACCGTGAAATGTGACATATCCATCCAGGGGATAGGACCAGCTTTTCAGCACAGGGACTTTTGCGGCGATGATCGGTGCAGCATTGCCCAGTCCTGCCGGAAGAAAGAACCAGATGACAAAAAAGATATCCCGCAACATATGCCTGTCACTTTCTTTTCGTATTCAATGCGCTGTAGATGTGCAGTAGCTCTCTAAGTAGTATGGCAGGCGAGCTTCACGAATATATCACAGAAATACCTGTGACATCACTGGTTGCTCACAGATGGCATCTCATGTGACGCTGTAACCAGGGGCGAGGATGAAAGCACCATAGTGATTAGTGGAGGAAAAGAGCAAGTAACACGGGGAGAGAAACCATGAGGGCGGTGAAACCTAATCCCCAGGTTGCTGCATGTGCTTTCTTTGTCTGGTTCAGTTTGTGCTAGGCACGAATTTTTCTCAACGCACGTATGATGGTGATTGTGTAGGTCACAACAGCCAGGATTAAACCCATGCTGACGACGAGTAGGAGATACAGTTGCTGCACGAAGAATGCATCTCCTGCTGTCCAGGCACGCACAAGTGTGATAAGCCCTAGCGTGCTTGCGCCGATACCTGCTAGTAGGAGCAAAGGAACCAGGATTAGCGCCAGTATGGGCCAAATGTGTCGCCATACGGGCAATAGGTGGTTTAGGCGTGAACGCCCGGAAATTGGCAGATGCACTTTTACTTCCTTGCTCATCATTTAGACCGCCATGCTGGTATCTGGGCCGAGCGCCTGTGTAAAGAACGTCACGACACGCTGAATATAGACGGCTCCCATCACATGGAAAGAATCCACGTGATCGGCTCCTTTCACCTGCCAGACCTGCACATGCGCATTTGGTGCTGTCTCTGCTGCTGTGGCAAGCATGTGCAGATTTGTGGGAGGAACCACGCTATCAGCAGACCCCTGAATGAACAAGAGGGGGCGCGGTGCCAGGCTCGCTACTACATCTACAGGCCGGGTGGCATAATAATTGATGCCGTAAAGCAGATTCACCGCTTGCAGGACGCCGGGAAGAAAAAATCCTGGAATAGTGCGATCGCTTTGTAGTACCGGAACAATTGCCGCGAAGCCACTATCGGAGACGATAGCGCGAATAGCAGGCTCGTGGGCCGCCGCCAGGAGAACCGTTGCGGCACCCATCGAATCTCCCCAGGCACCTATAATACGCGGGTGCCCCAGTGCTGGATAGGGAAGAGAGCCCGAACGCAAGAAATCGACCGCACCCAGCACATCACGTTGTTCAAAGTAGCCTTCTGAGAGAGGTGCCGGGTCAGATTGTCCCATACCGCGCATATCAAAGGCCAGAACGGCAAACCCTTTTCGCGCCAGGGCAGAACTCACGCCAAGCACAAGGGGCGAGGCTCGATTTGAACCTGTCCCATGAACTACGATCAAGGTACGATTTGAGGTGAGATGCCCGTTGGGGAGAACACCCGGAATAAACCAGCCACGCAGGCGCACATGATCAATACGACTGTAAAAGGTCACATCGCGGTATTGTAGACCAAAGGCAGCCGGTGTTTGTGTCTCAGCTACTGTAGGCTGGGATTCGACGATCATGGCAGTAAACACCGAAATGGCGGCATAGCCAAACGTAAGTACGGCTGAAAGTATGAGTAGGAACACGATGAAGCGACGATGGCGATGGCCTGGATATCTTGGTCTGGTGGTAACTGCAATAGTCTCTTTTTGTGTTTTTCTGTTTGCTAATCGTAGAAATGTTGGCATGTGCATATGTATTCGAACCTGTTGAAATCTTCTCGCTTTGACCTGTCCGTTCCGCTGAATGGAACCTACAAGACAGTATATCTCTTCTGAAGAAGAACTGCAAGCAAGGGAGAGGTGTAGGATAGGGTTGTTGCAGGGTCGAGAAGATGGCGACCACAAGGGTACGCCACTACAATGATACGCGCTGCCGCCCTCCCGTATCATTGTAGTGGCGTACCCTTGTGGCATTGCCTCCAACTAAATCATTTATGGAGTTGCCAAAGGGCGAAAAAAAGAGGACAATCCATTCAAAGCGATTCCCATCACGAAAGGATTGTTCTCTCATGTATGATACCGCATCGCTCCAAGACCC
>Ga0307373_10005261_pt1 | contig 21273 bp, 21 predicted proteins | sample OX2MG_FD_202534 | JGI IMG/M metagenome (GOLD analysis project Ga0307373, IMG submission 202534) | Soil microbial communities from Risofladan, Vaasa, Finland - OX-2 | ecosystem: Environmental > Terrestrial > Soil > Coastal area > Acid sulfate soil | place: Finland: Risofladan, Vaasa | collected...
TCCACTTCGTCTGTTGGGCTGGCGGGGCAGCGGCGTAGGTGGCGATGGCCGCATCCAAAGCAGGTCGATCCGGGAGGGTCTTCAGCGGTGTGATGACGAAGTCGTTGGCGGTATCGATCGGGTGGTGAACCCCCAACCACTTCTGGGGCGAGATGGGGCCGATCGACTGGGAGGTGCCGGCCGTGTTGTACGGCGGCCCATAGGTGGCGATGGCACTGGTGCCGTCGAGCTCGGTGATGGCGGTCTGGGCGAAGTCGACCGGGTCGGCCGCCGACCATGACCGAACGGTGACCGGCTTGTCGTCCGGGGAGGAGAAGATCACCGCCAGACCTGCCACCAGCACACACACCACCACCAGCGCCAAAAGAAATTCCTTCACCAGGTCATAGGGAAGGTACTTCCCATGCCACTCCGCAACGTCGCGATCCGGGTTGAAGCGCCGGCGGCGGTGGCCTGGGCTGTCGGTCGGATCGGCGGCCGTCACGACTGCTCCTGATTGGGAGTTGTCCGTGGCGGACCGGCTGGTTCGACCCCGGCGGCTGACTCCAGGGGTATGGCAAAGGGTGGAACCACCCCACGTCGCCGGACCAGCAACACGTGCAGCCCGACGAGGAGCACGACAACCAGGGGGAGGAGCATGATGTGCCACATGAGCATCTGGCCGAAGTTGGTGACATTGAAGATGGCACCGGCGCCGGTTGCGTTGATCCCGTCCTTGGCCTGCGTGCTGATCCATTGGGAGTCGAAGTTCTGCTGGGCCAGGTAGCCGGTGAAGGCTGCGCCCACCGAGATGACGAATGCGACGACGCCGGTGATCCAGGTCGCACGCCGACGTCCACGCCATGCAGCCATGAAGAACTTGCCCCAGAGATGGACGACCATGGAGAAGAAGAACACCTCGACGCTCCACAAGTGAAGAGAGTTGACGAACAGGCCGGTGGAGGACTCGTGCCACCAGCTTGGACCGAAGATGGCCAGCACGACCCCGGTGAGGATGACCACGGCCAGGGCGGCGAGCGTGAGGACGCCGAAGACGTAGATCCAAGAGGCGACGTAGGCCGGCTGGCGGTCCGGCAACAGGCGCTCAGGCGGGAGGGCCTCGACGGCCGCATGACGGAGCTTTGCCGTCCACTGGTCGGCATCTTCGGGACGGTCCGCCGCCACACTGTCCGGTGCCGTTTTGTCCGGGGTGGTGTCGATGGTCATTGGTCGTCACCCCGGTGCCGCCGGAACGGGATGAGGATCGCCGCCACGAAGACGAGCAGCATGAGCCCGATGACCACGAGGTTGGCGACGGATATCTGGATGAAGCCCCAATGGACGTACCGGCCCGGGCCGTCCAGGTTGACCAGGCTCCCGAGCAGGCTCATCGCCGCGGCTCCTAGCATTTGCATGGTGTGACCTCCTGTTATGGAGACTAGGGAGGAATCGGCGACCCAACTAGGGCCAAAGGTCCCGGCACCGCGTGGGGTCCGCCGCCCGTCCGGCCCGGGCCCTTGGCCTACCGGCACCGTCTCCGTCCGGACGGAGGCTACCCCGCATGCAGAGCACCATGCCCTGTGTGGCCAGGGATGCAACTCCAGGGCCGACCCGGTGGGGCGTGCGTCATGGTGATCGATCCCATCGCCAGGACTCATGTCGAGCTCAACGAGGAGGGTTTTCCTCACCGATCCCAGCCAGTGGATCGATGACGAACACGTGGACCGGAGGCGTCTCCGCCTGCGACATGATGGTCCCATGACCGGATGGCCCCTAGCCGGCCTTGTGCTCACGCCCGGCGCCGGCGCCCGACGGGACCAGTCGGGCCTGGTGGCGATCGACCAGGCCGTCACCCGGGTCGGCGTCACGGTCGAGCGGGTCGAGTTCCCCGGTCAGGCCGCCGGCAAGCGCCGGCCCGATCCGCCGGCGGTCTGCATCCGGACGGTCCGCACCGCCGCTTCGGAACTGGCAGAGCGACTCGGCGTCCCCACGAGCCGGCTCGGCGTGGGAGGTCGCTCCATGGGCGGTCGCATGTGCTCGATGGCCGCAGCCGAGGGCCTCGAGGTGGCCGCCCTGGTCCTGGTCAGCTATCCGCTGCATCCACCCGGACGGCCCGACCGGCTCCGGACCGGCCACTTCCCCGACCTGCACCTGCCGTGCCTCTTCGTCTCCGGCCGGCGGGACGGCTTCGCTACTCCCTCCGAACTGGAACGGGAGACGGCGGCCATTCCGGGGCCCGTCACGGTCGACTTCGTGGACGGGGACCACTCGTTGCGCAGCCGGGAGTCCGAGGTGGCCGACATCGTCGCCAGCTGGCTGGCTACCGGGTAGCCGTCCCGCCTTCGGGGCTCCGGGGATCGGAAGCACCGATGAGGCGCTGATTGTCACCGCGCTCGTCCCTCACCACCGAGATGATCTGGGCACAGCCGACCACCACCGGGTCGAACGCGGAGACGGCCTGGACATGGTGGCCCCGGTTTCCCAGGCCTCCGGCCCATGCGGGCGGAGCATGGGCCTCGATGCGAACTCCGAGATCGTCGCCCAACCACAGACGGAACGGGCCCGCGGTCGGCGAGTCGAGCGCCAGGCGCGGCGCGGCGATGGCGGTGGCCGGGTCCTCGCCGGCCCGGAGCATCCGGGCCATCAACTGGAGCAGGATCTGCGGTTGGGCATCTCCTCCCATCGCCCCGACGAGATGGGAGAGCGCACCGTCGGCCGAGGTGGCCAGCATGGGGGACAGGGTGTGGGGCGGTCTCCGTCCCGGCGCGACCTCCGCGGGATGACCCGGCACCAGGTTGAAGCCGAGTCCCCGGTTGTGGAGAAAGATCCCGGTCGACCCGGCGACGAGATGGGAGCCGAAGTCGAGGGCGTTCGACTGGGTCAACGAGATCCCGAGGCCGTCGTTGTCGATGGCGCAGATATGGGTCGTGTCCCCGTCACCCAACCGGGGGGCGTGTCAGGAGGGGCGGCGTGGGGCGCGATGGCCACGTCAGGCCGGCAGGCCCGGTCGTCCCGGATGCGGGTGGCGGCCGCCCGGAGTCGCTCCTCGGCGACGAGGGACTGCCCGTCGGCGCCGTCGAAGAGCACGCCGGGGCGATCGTGGCCGGCCGCCCAACACGATTCGATTACCAGGTGCGGCCATGAGGGCTCCGTTGGATCGGTGCCGATCCCGTTGCGCTCGGCGATCCACGAGCCGGCCAGCGTCAGATAGCCCTGGGACGGGGGAGGGACGGTCCAGAGATCGTGTTCCCAGACCCGGAGCCGCACCGGTTCGCACCAGTCGGCATTGTCCGAGGCGAGGTCCTGCGGGCTGAAGACACCATCTCCCAGAGCGATCAGCGCCTGCCCGAACTCCCCCTGGTAGAAGCCTTCCCGGCCACCGGCCACCAGGGCCTCGAGGGTGCGGGCCACGCCGGGAAGCCGTACCGGGCGGTCCTGACGAACCGGCCCGTCCGGGCACAGTTCGCCGGCGCCGGGCACATCGCAGACCAGATGACTGGCCAACGCCAGGAGCAGTGAAGGGGCGAATCCCTCGGTGGCCATGTCGATGGCCGGTCCGAGCACCACGTCGAGTGGGAGCCGGCCGAACCGGCCGTGGAGGGCGAGCCAGCCGTCGACGGCTCCGGGCACCGGGACGCTGCGGATGTCACCCCTGGTCGGCATCACGGCGCGGCCCTCGGCCCGGATCCCCCCGGCATCCACGCCCGAGCCGGCCCGGCCCGTGGCCAGAAGGGCCCGAGGTTCCGAGCCCGGACCGGAGACCATGGCGAGCAGGTCGCCGCCGAGACCGCAGAGATGCGGGCTCGTGACGGCCATGACGGCCGCCGCCGTCACCGCGGCATCTGCCGCCGTACCGCCTCGGGCGAGGGCGGCGATCCCCGCAGAGGACGCCAGGTGGTCGGCGGCGTTGACCATGCCCCTCAAGCCGGTCCTCGGACCGAACGGTGCCAAGGGGAAAGGCATCGGCCACGATAACCCGGACCGCTCAGACCCCTCGTGGTGTCCCGGATCCGGGCCCCGTGAGGCCCTCGGCGCGCCCGGTGCGCCAGTCGACCACGGCCGGGGCCGGACGTTAGGGTCTCAGCAATGGAGATCTTCAAGGAGTTCACGTTCGAGGCGGCCCACCGGCTCCCGAACGTGGCACCGGACCACAAGTGCGCCCGCTTGCACGGGCACTCGTTTCAGCTTTCGGTGCACCTGGCCGGACCGGTCGACGGGCAGAACGGCTGGGTCCGCGATTTCCAGGACATCAGCTGCGCGGTGGCGCCGCTGCTCGGGACGCTCGATCACTACTATCTGAATGAGATCCACGGCCTGGAGAATCCGACCAGCGAGGTGTTGGCCCGCTGGATCTGGGAACGGCTGGAGGCTGCCCTGCCCGAGCTCTCCCAGGTGGTCGTACGCGAGACGTGCAACTCGGGCTGCGTCTACCGGGGCGAGCCGTAGGTTGCGGTGGCCGTAGCCGGTGCCGTCGCCGTCCTGGCGAGCGGCGGCCTCGACAGCGCGATCCTGGTTGCCCACCTGGCCGCCGAGGGTCGCGACGTGACCCCCGTCTACGTGCGCTTCGGACTGGCGTGGGAGGACGTGGAGGCCCGCCATCTCGAGCGGTTCCTCGCCTCGCTGGCCCCGGCTCACCTGAACCGGCTGATCCTGCTCGACCTGCCGGTCGCCGACATCTACGGAGCGCACTGGAGCGTGACCGGACAGGGTGTCCCTGACGACCGCTCACCCGACGAGGCCGTCTACCTCCCGGGTCGCAACCTCTTGCTGCTGGCCAAGTCGAGCGTGTGGTGCGCGCTCAACGGCGTGCCGACCATCGCGCTCGGCACGTTGGCCGCCAACCCCTTCCCCGACGCCGACCGTGAGTTCTTCGCAGGTTTCTCGGCGTTGGCCGGACGGGCGCTCGACCGCCCCCTCGTGGTGGTCACCCCCTTCGCCGGCCGCGCCAAGCACGAGGTCCTCGAGATCGGCCGGGACCTGGCGCTCGAGCTCACCTTCTCCTGCATCGCGCCGCGATCGGAGCACCACTGCGGTCGGTGCAACAAGTGCGCCGAGCGTCGGCTCGCCTTCAGTGAGCTGGGAATCGCCGACGCCACCGAGTACGCCACATCGTGAGCTTCGCCCCGCGGCAATTCGTCGCCCCCGTGTCGTTCGGTCTGGGAGACCTCGTCGTCTCCCTTCCGGTGGTGCAGGCGGCGGTGATCGCGGGCGAGCGCTCGGGCACCGAGACCTGGCTGGTGACCCGATCCTCCAGCCAGGCGGCGCTGGCCGAACGGGTGACCGGCCTGGCCGGGGCGGTGGCCGAAGGTGACGTCTCTCTCCGCCCGGGCGAAGCCTACGTCGACCTGCGCGACCACCCCCTGCAGCGTGACCACTGGTGGGGATCCGCGGAGTTCGCCTTCGCCCACGGCCCCCTGTCGATCAACGAGATCATCGCCCGGATCGGGGCCGACCTGGGCGTGATCGGCGACTTCTCGGCGCCGACCTCCCTCGAGTCGGTGGACCGCACCGACGCTGAAGGACTGGTCCTGTTCGTCGCCGACTCCGATGGGACGGCAAAGCGGTGGGCCTTCGGGCGCTGGGGCGAGCTCGCCGTCGGGCTCCGGCGCCGGGGCCTCGGCGTCGCCGTGGTCACCCGCGGCGAAGGCGGCAACGCCCTGGTGGATCACGGTCTCCCCGAGTTGGCGGCTCCCACCCCCGGTGACGCCGTCGACGTGCTGAGCGCCTGCCTCGCCGTCGTCGGAGTCGACACGGGTCTGACCCACATCGCCGCCCAGCAGGGGACACCCACGGTCACCATCAGCCGGATGCCGGCTGTCTACTTCCGTGCGTGGGACCACACCCGCCTGGCGGCCGGATCGGTGTGCGATCCGGCATGCCGGCGGGTGGAGAAGGAGTACGCCTACAACCATCGGGTGGACCTGAGCGGGAGTCATCCCCGGCCGCGTGCGTGCCCGGCAGCTTCGGCCTGCCTCGACCCGATCGAGGCGGATTCGGTGCTGCACGCACTCTGTGAGCTGTGGTGATGGACTCACTTCCCCTGAGCCGGGTGGTGAACTCGCAACCGGAAGGCATCGGCCGGATCGTGTCGATCGGCGGCCGGTGCGCCTGGAACAACCTGGGCCGCAACGTCGTGTTCGCCGACACCTCGCTCCGGCCCTTGGCCATCTTCGGGGACACCATGTTCCCCGAGGACGACGAGGCCTCCCAGTTCGACCTCGACGTCCACGCCATCGTCGAGCTCGCCGTCGCTGGGCGGATCGCCGTCTTGAACCACCTGGGCACGGTACGGATCTTCGAACCGCCGGGGACTCCCGGAGCGGGTTCCGTCGTCGGTCCCGACCTTGCCGAGTCCCGGCGGCTCGACTTCAGCGCCGACCTCGAACGGGTGGTCGGCCTCGGAGACCGCATGGTGGCGTCACGGCCCCGCGGTCAGCGACTGGCCGGCGTGCTGGTGTCCCAGCCCGTCGGCTCTTCGAACCGGTGCCTCGACGCGGACACGGCCCAGGAGCAGGTCGGCTTCGTCACCGCCCTGGCCGCCGATTCGACGCCGGACGGCACCGGCTGGGTGGCCATCGGCGGTGAGGGACGGGTCCGGCTGGTCGAAGCCGAGCACGGACGACTCGGTGCCACCCGCTGGGAGGCCGAGGTCGACTTTCTTCCCGCCGTGCTGGTGGCCGTCGGACCCTCCCTGTGGGCCGCGGGCAGCGCCCTGGGCGGTGGTGCGGTGGACGACTACGCCTGGGAGGAACTCGGGGGAGGGGGGCTCGCCCGGCTCGACCTGGCCGACGGAGCCGTCACGGCCTCCGCCCACTTCGGGGCCGATCTGGCGTGGGGAAGCGGTGGTGTGGCGCTGGTGGTGGCGGACGGGGTGCCCTGTGGTGTCGGCCGTCGCGGCGAGCTGCACATCCTGGCTCCCGGGGCCCGGGTGACCTCTCAGCTCACCGGTGAGCTGGCCCCGCACCCACTCGGCATCGCCCATGCCGCGGTGGTGGGCGGCCAACTGGTCATCGGCTTCAACCGGGGTGGCCACCGGCTGCACACGGTGCCGGTTCGAACGGTCAGCCGACTCGTCCGGGGTCTTGCGGTCCGTAGAGCTTGAGACTGTCGTGCGACAGGAACCGCCGGGTGCCCCGGGCCAGATCGTCGAGCAGTGTGCCGATCGCCTCCTCGAGGGAGTGGAGCTGGTTCCGCAGCCGGGGAAGCCGTTCGGCATAGAGGCCGGCGTCGGCTGTTCCCGAAGCCGCCGCCGACTCGGTCGAGGCCAGACGGATCACCAGCACCGACAAGCGGTCGATGGCCATGCCCGGGCTCTCGGTCGCCAAAGGCGCCCCCGGTCGTGGATCGACCGCGCCGGCGACGGCCCGGTCGATCGCCTCGATCAGGCCGTGGCGTGCGCTGTTCAGCTTGTCGATGTCCCGCTTGGCCGCGGCGACCAGGGCGTCGTCCGACTGGCCCCGGCGGGCGTCGTCCTCGCGATCCCACTGCTCGGAGTTGTTGCGGTGGAGGGCGAGGATCGGACCCATGATCTCGGCCGGTTCATCAGGGGATCGGCTCCGCTCACCGGGCGACGGTGGGTGGACCAGGGTGCCGAGGATCGCCGCGGCCGTAGGAAGGGCCGACCCCTTCATCGAGCGGACTCGAGCGAGCGGAGGATCGAGCGGGCCGCCAGCGAGCCCTGGCCGACCGCCGTGGCGATGCGCTCATAGGCACCCTCCACCACGTCCCCGGCGGCGAATGTCCGCGGGTCCGAAGTGCGGAGGCCGGAGTCGACGGCGATCCCCCCTTGGCCGCCCAGGTCCAACTGGCCGCGCACCAGGTCGACGGCCCTCTGGCGTCCGAGCTTGAGGACGACCCCGCCAACGTCGAGCCGCCGGTGCTCGCCGGAGCTGGGGCTCGACACGTCGATCGCCTGCAGGTCGTCCGACCCGACGAGCCTTTCGAGGGCCCACCCGCCCATCTCCGTGATCCGGTCCTCCGACCGGACCCGCTCGGCGAGGTCCGCTCTGGCGGTGAGGTCCGGGGAGCGATGGACAAGGGTCACCACCGATCCGGCCTCGGCCAGCCCCAGTGCGTCGAGCGCGGCACTGTCCCCGCCACCGATCACCGCCACTGACCTGCCGGCGAAGCGGGCCAGATAGGGCTCGACCAGGTAGGTCACGTCCCCACCGAAGGAACCCTCGGGTGCGGTGTCGAGCTCGCGGCGACGCGACCCGGTGGCCACCAGCACGCTCCGGGCCCGGTACCGCTGCGAGCCGGCCTCGACCAGGCCGGCGGCCAGATCCACCCGGGTCACCGTCTGGTCCAGCCGCAGGCGGTCGCCGAGGATCGACGCATGGCGGCCCAGGGCGGCGACGAGTGCCTCGTTGCCCTCCGGGGCCGGTGCCACATTGCGCACCGCGTGGGGGATCTGCTCGATCTGGCCCCCGACCCGGCCGGCGGCCTCCAGCACCACGACATCGAGTTGGATGTCGAAGCACTCGATGGCTGCGCTCACGCCGGCAGCACCGGCTCCGATCACGACCACATCGTGGAGTGCTTCGACGGGCACCGGCCCCACACTACGGCCACGGTCAGCGGACGGCTGGCCGGCCCCTTGACGGAGACCCAGACAGGAGCGGGAACCTCACGACCGGCCGGGGCTGGGCGCTCCGAGGCTCCGGAACGTCTCCCGGTCCTCGTCGAGTCCTCGTCGGATGGCCATGATCGCGGCCTCCCTGGTCCGTCGCTTGGTGAGCTCATGGGCCGTACGGTCCAGACCGGCCAGGCCCGAAGCCGTCGTCGTGGCAGTCCGAAGGAGGTCCGCCTCACCGACCACTCGGTCCAGGAGTCCGGCGGCGACGCCCTCGGAGGGCGTATAGGACTCGGCGAGGTTCACCACCCGGTTGAAGTCCGACGGTGTCAGGCGTTGACGACAGATCTCGATCGCAGCCCACGGCATTGTCAGACCGATCGCCACCTCGTTGGCCACGATCCGAAAGGGACCGTCGGCGCCGATGCGGTAGTCGCCGGAGAGGAGGAGGAACACGCCCATGGCAACGGCGTGCCCGTTACAGGCGATGACCACGGGTGCCGGATGCTCGAGGAGCCGGAGCGCCAGCTCGAATCCCTCCTCGAGCATGCGGGCCGCATCGGTCCCGCCCGCTTTCAGCACCTCGAGGTCGAAGCCTCCCGAGAAGATGCCGGCTCGCCCGGTGAGCACGACGACGGCGCCATCCGAGGCCGCTCGGTCGAGGGCGTCGACGACGGACGCGAGCATCTGCCTCGACAGGGCATTCACCTTGCCGTCATCCATCACGATGGTGGCGATGCCATCGAAAAGTCTGTATGAGACGAGCTTGTCCATGGAGCCTCCTGCTCAGGCTTGATCCTATTGACCGCCGGGCCCGGGGCTCCACCCTCACGGCCCTCCCGGATCTGGCCAGTCCGCCACCGCCGATCCGGGCCTGATCGGCCGACCCCGCCGGCCGACCCGGGCGCCGCGGCGACATGGGCTTGATCGGTCGCCCACGGTCGTCGTCGGCCCACCCGTGATCCGCGGGGTGAGGCATGCTGTCCTTCATGGACCCACTCGCCACTTATGACACCGACGGCCACGTCGCCACCATCACGTACAACCGGCCGGACTCGCTCAACGCCGTCAACGCGGACATGCGCCGTGCGCTCAATGAGGCGTTCAGCCGTTTCCGTGAGGACGAAGGGGCGTGGGTGGCCATCGTCACCGGCGCGGGAAGGGCGTTCTGCGCCGGCGGCGACATCAGCGATGGCGCCGGGTCGGCCGGTGAGTTCCCAGGCACGTTCTGGGAGAAGCCCACGGTCAACTCCTTCGAGAGCGGCTGGGAGATATTCAAGCCGGTCATCGCCGCGGTGAACGGCTACTGCCTCGGCTACGGGCTCACCCTGGTCACGTGGTGCGATTTCGTCATCGCCAGCGACCGGGCCGAGTTCGGGTTTCCCGAGGTACGCCTCGGGGTCCCCACGATCGTCGGGGCGATCCGGCTGCCCCAGCGGATCAACCGCCAGTACGCCATGGAGCTGCTCCTGACCGGGGAGCGGTTCGACGCGGCACGTGCCAAGGAGATCGGCCTGGCAGGCTGGGTGGTGGCCCATGACCAGCTGATGGACGAGGCACGGGCCCTGGCCGACCGGTTGGTGGCCGCGGCCCCGCTGGCGGCTCGCGCCACCAAGGAGGTGGCGGTCCGCTCGCAGAGCCTGCCCCCGGTCGAGGCCATCCGGTTCGGCGAGACGATGCGGATCGTGGCCGCGGCCACCGAAGACGCCAAGGAGGGCCTCCGCGCTGCGGCGGAGGGGCGGGAACCACGGTGGCGGGCACGGTGAGGTCTCAGCCCGAGCGGTGATCCGTCCGGCCGCCATTTGTCCCCGGTGCGACGCCCGATGGGGGGGATTCAGACCTGGCCGGCCGGTCCGGAATCGGATCGCGCCGATCGAGACATGAACAGGCGATCTCCACGGAGCCGCCCGGAGGCTCCAGCAGCCCCGGGGTCACTGTCGGTGACGACGTGGTCGGGAGTCCCGTACGGACGCTCGGAGCACAGCACGAGGACGTGAGGTCAGCCACGGCCATCTGTCATTGCCGAGTGCAGGCACATCGTTCGCCCCGGTCAGCGCTGCCTCGCAGCCCCCGAGGAACTCCTGGATGCCATGGCTCTAGCCGGAGACGAAGGACGGGTTGGCGGTCAACGCCGGCCACCCGCCCGGTGTCGTCACGTCGCCGTCGACGCTCATGCTCATCGGAGGCTGTCCGCCGGCTCTCCCGAGGGCGCTCACACTTCCCTAATGCGGGACTCATCGCGCCTTCATCCGCCCGACCGATGCTGATCAAGCGACTTCATCGAGGGAAGACCAGGGAGGCTGGGCCATGGGCATGCACAGGACGGGGAACAACGGTTTTCTGAACGTGCCATCCGAGCACTGGCCCGGGCTTGTCGCCCTGATCCTGTTCCCGCTGGTTGCCTGGCTGGTCATCGCGGCCGTCCGCGCCGGGAGCACCCGGGGCTTCAATCCGGCGGCGGCGCTGCAACGGCGCATCGACGCGACCCCCTTCGTCGGCCGGGTGGCCCTTCTGGCCATGTTGATGGGCGCGGCCGTCCACTCCGTCATCATTCCCACCCACTGGGGCGACTCCCGACCATTGGCCATCCTCTTCCTGGCCGACACGCTCGGGTTCCTGGCGGCCTCCGCCTGGTTGCTCATGGGGCGTCGGCATTGGCGGATCGGTGCCCTGGCCATGCTCGGCGGCACCGCCGCCGGCTACGTCCTCTATCTTTTGAAGGGTTGGGAGACGGCCGACCCGGTCGGATTGGTCACCACCGGCATCGAGCTCGCCGCGGCGCTGATCCTTGTCATGCCTGACTGGGCCCGGGCCGGCACCTCCGCGGGCCGACGGTGGGCCCCACTGGCCTCGATACCGATCGCCGCCGTCACCGTCCTCGGGACAGCCGCACTGGCGGGAGCCCCCGCCACGAGCGTGGCGCAAGCCGGAGCGGCCACCTCGCACTCGTCGATGCCGGCAATGGGCCCTTCGGGCAAGTCGACGACCTCGACCACCGGTTCGATGCCCTCCATGACCAACGCCCCTGCGGCGCAAGCGGCTCCGTCCATGCCGGGCATGAACGCGACCACGGGCCCGTCCGACACCTCCGCCAGCATGCCACCCATGACCACCACTCCGGCTCCGGACGCATCAACCGGATCGATGCCGGCGATGGGCACTTCCGGAGGCTCCAACAGCGGTGCCGGCTCGATGCCCGGGATGGGCAGCGGCTCCGGGGGCTCCGGGGGAGCGGCGCTCTCTCTGCCCACCACCTCACCGGCGGGCCCCATCGTCTGGCCGTTGTCAATGGGCTCGATGGGGCCCGGCATGCAGATGGTCACCCCGAACTGCACAGCGGAGCCCACGGCAACACAGCAGTCGGCGGCCGTGGCACTGGTCGACCAGACTGCCGCTGCCGCCCATCGCTACCAGAGCCTCGCCAACGCCAAGGCCGACGGTTACATACCGGTGACCCCATCGGGCCTACCGGTCGTGCACTACGCCAATCCCCGCTACATCAACGACGGCAACCTGCTCGACGCGAATGTGATCGAGTCACTGGTGTACGCCAACACCCCCCACGGGGCGGTGCTGGTGGCGGCGATGTACCTCATGGCCGACAACCAGGTCGGGGCCATCCCTCCGATGCCCGGCGGATGCCTCACCGAGTGGCACGTCCACACGAACCTGTGCTTCTCCGACTCGACAGGGACGGTCGTGGGTGTGACCAATGGCGGAGTGTGCAAGGCCGGATCGACGAACCACATCAGCCAGCCGATGATCCACGTCTGGTTGGCGCCGGTCCCCGGAGGCCCGCTCACCGTTGATGCCCCGAACGCCCAGGTGATCCAAGCCGCCGACCAGCTTCCGACGCCGAACCCTCCGAATCCGACGGCCTGAGCCTCGACGGGGCGGATCGCCTCAGCGACCAGCGCTGGAACCGCAACGCCCGGCCACTGGACCGGCGTCCCGGGTGCACCATCGGGCCTGGTCGGCGAGGACCGGCAATCGACGGTCCGGCACGCTCTCATGTGTGCATGGTCCAGTGATCCCGGCGGAAACCGGACCGACGGGTACCAGCGCTCATCCCATAGGCTGTCGACCCTGGCCCGGGACCGGCCGGCATCTCGGCAGCCGGATCCTGCCCCGCCGAGCCCGGAGGCGCTGTTCCCTGGGGCGCAAGGTGCTGATATTTTCCTTCTCGGAGCTGTCGAATCGGAGCTGTCCGATCCGTCGTATGACTTGGGATCGAAGCCCTCGGGGCCCGTCTGTCACACCCTTCGACTCGGATGGACCCGCGGTGAGCTCTCAGGACGACAAACGAGGAGAAGACGATGAAGGCCGACTCTCGGAAGTGGCTGGCGTTGGTGGTCATCTGTGTGGCGCAGTTCATGGTCATCCTGGATGTCTCGATTGTGAACGTGGCGCTGCCCTCGATCCAGCGGGGCCTGCATTTCTCGGAGGAGAACCTGCTCTGGGTTTTGAATGCCTATGCGCTGTTCTTCGGGGGATTCCTGATGTTGGGCGGACGGGTGGCGGACAAGCTGGGACGCCGACGGGTCTTCGTCTCCGGGGTGGTGCTGTTCACCGTGGCGTCCCTCTTCTGCGGGCTGGCCACCAGCACCGGCTGGCTTGTGACCGCCCGCGCCGTGCAGGGACTGGGGGCCGCCATCCTGTCGCCGGCGGCGCTCTCCATCCTGACCGTGACCTTCGAAGAAGGCCCTGAGCGGAACAAGGCGCTGAGTATCTGGGGTGCCATCGCCGGAGCCGGCGGGGCGTTCGGCGTGCTCCTCGGCGGGATCCTCACCCAGGAGATCGGGTGGCAGTGGATCTTCTACGTCAACGTGCCTATTGGCTCGATGGTGGTCCTCACCGCCTTCTTCATCCTCACACCTTCGTTGTCCGAGGATGAGACAAAGGGCTTCGACATCCCCGGGGCCATCACGTTGACCGCCAGTCTCGTCCTGATGGTGTTCGCACTGGTCAAGAGCACCAGTTGGGGCTGGGCATCGGTGAACACGATCGGGACGCTGGCGGCGGCGGCCGTCCTGCTGGCCGCGTTCATCGTGATCGAGCAGCGCACCGCCTTCCCCCTCGTGCCCCTCTCCATCTTCGGCAACCGGAGTCTCAGCGTGTCCAATCTGGTCTCGCTGGCGTTGGGTGCATCGATCTTCTCGATGTTCTACTTCCTGTCCCTCTACATGCAGCAGGTCCTCGGCTACTCGGCCCTCAAGACCGGAATCGGCTATCTGGCCATCGCCTTTTCGATCATCGCCGCCGCCGGGGCTGCGCAGGCACTGGTGGCCAAGGTCGGCGTGCGCAACGTCATGAGCATCGGCATGGTGTTGGCGGCCGGGGGCCTCGTCTACTTCAGTCAGATATCACCCTCGGGGACCTACGTCGGCACCCTGCTCCCCGGCTTCCTGCTCGCCGGTGTCGGGCTCGGGCTGTCCTTCGTCCCGGTGACCATCGGCGCCGTCAGTGGTGTCAGCCCGGACGAGGCCGGTGTCGCCTCTGGGCTCATCACCACGACCCAGCAGATCGGCGGGGCACTCGGGGTGGCGGTGCTCTCAACCATCGCGGTCTCCGTTACGACCAGATTCTCAGGCTCGCACGGGCACACTCAGCAGGAAGCCATTGCCGGGCTCAATCACGGGTTCTCCGTTGCCTTCTGGTTCGGTGCCCTGTTTGCCGCGGTGGGGGCCGTCATCGCCTTCTTCGGCATGGGCCGGTCGTTCGCCACCGGCCACGTCGGTGGGGAGCCCACCATGGAGGACCTCGAAGCGGCCTGAGGCCGACAGCCGACCGGTCCCGGGGAGCCGAGTCCGTAAAATCTGCCCCAACCGCCGAACCGGAGGAACGCCCATGCCTCTCAACCTCGACGCCGTCGGAGCCGACTTCGAGCCGACGGAGCGGTCGTGGACATCGTCGGACTGCCTGCTCTACGCCCTGGGGGTCGGAGCCGGCTCGGTGGATGCCGCCGACGAGCTCGGATACACCACGGAGAATTCGGCGGGAGTCACCCAGCGGGTGCTGCCCACCTTTGCCACCATCCTCGGAGCCGGTGGTTCGTCCCGATCGGCGATCGGGACCTTCGACCCGGCCATGCTGGTCCACGGTGAGCAGGGGATCGAGGTCGACGGGCCCATCCCTCCGGAGGGCTCCGTCCGTACCACCGGGACGATCGCCGCGATCTACGACAAGGGCTCGGGAGCATTGGTGGTGACCGAGTCGACGTCGGTGGACGCCGAGACGGGCCAGCCGCGCTTCCGCACCACCAACGGACTGTTCATCAGGGGCGAGGGGGGTTTCGGCGGAGACCGCGGGCCGTCGTCGGGCACGGCGCCCTTCCCCGATCGCCGTCCCGACCACGTGGTCACCTATTCCACCCGGCCGGACCAGGCCCTCTTGTACCGCCTGTCGGGTGACCGCAACCCGTTGCACTCGGACCCCGCCTTCGCCCGGCGCGCCGGCTTCGACCGGCCCATCCTCCACGGCCTCTGCACCTACGGCTTCACCGGCCGGGCCCTCCTGCACACACTGTGCTCCTCGGACCCGGGCTGCTTCCGCTCCATGCGGGGTCGGTTCTCCCGCCCCGCTTTTCCGGGGGATACCCTCACGGTCTCGATGTGGGTGGAGGGGTCGACGGCCCGGTTCCGGACGGAGACCCAGCGGGACGAGACCGTGTTCAACGCCGGGGTGTTCGAATTCTCGTGACCGGGCGACCGGCTGAGGTCGTTCCGGACGGCCCGCATCCTGCCCACCCGTGACAAGATCTGGCCGTGCGGTTCCAAGCAGAACACCGATTCGACGGGTCGGTGACGGCCGTCTCGGCGCTCCTGTGTGATCCGGACTTCTCCCTCGGCCTCGACCTTCCCGACCTCGGCCGGCCCGAAGTGCTCGAGCACCGAGAGGATGCGGAGTCCGCCTTGCTGCGGCTGCGTTACGAGTTCGTGGGCAGCCTCGACCCGATCGCCCACCGCCTGATCGGCTCCGACCGGCTGGCTTGGATCCAGGAGATGCGGGTCGACCGGTCGGCGGGCACCGGTACCCTCACGTTCGAGGCCGAGAAGGACCCGAGGAGGCTGCACGGTACCGCCGGCTTCGTCCTCACCGCGGACAGGACCGGCAGCACCCGGCGCCTCGACGGCGAGTTGGTCGTGGGCGTGCCGGCCATCGGCCGCATGGCCGAGCGCCGGATCGTGCCCGGGCTCCTGCGACGACTGGACATCGAGGCCGAGGCCCTGGACGACCGGTTGCGGCAAGTGGGGGGTTGACCTGGCGGCAAAGGGGCCGGGGCGGGCCGGGCAACGGGGCAGGCCTGCCGGTACGGTGAACGGCCATGACCACTGCGGCAGAGCGGGCGCTCGAGTTTCCGCAGGGGTTCCTCTGGGGGGCGGCGGGCGCGGCCCACCAGATCGAGGGTGGCAACACGAACAACGACTGGTGGGAGTTCGAGCATTCGCCGGGCTCGCGCTGCGCCGAGTCGAGCGGGGACGCCTGTGACTCCTACCACCGGTGGCAGGAGGACCTCGACCTGGTCGCGGGCATGGGTCTCGGCGCCTACCGGTTCTCGCTCGAATGGAGCCGGATCGAGCCGGCCGAGGGGGAATTCTCGGTGGCGGCGTTGGATCACTACCGCAGGATGTGCGCGGGATGCCACGAGCGGGGCATCGTCCCGGTGGTCACGTTCCACCACTTCACGAGCCCGTCCTGGTTGGCCGCCCGGGGGGCCTTCGAGGCGTCGGACGCACCTGAGTGCTTTGCCCGGTTCGCCGAACGTGCCGCCGCGCACCTTGGGGACCTGATCGGCTGGGCCTGCACCATCAACGAGCCCAATGTGATCGGGGCTATGGGCTACACCATCGGCGACTACCCGCCGGGGGTAAAGGACGACCTGGCTCGCCACCTGGCGGTCAACGAGGCGATGGTGCGCGCCCACCGCCTATGCGTGGATGCCCTTCGATCCGGCCCCGGCGCGTACCCGATCGGGCTCACCCTGTCGATGGCCGAGATCGTGGCCGACGAGGGCGGTGAGGTCACCCGCGACATGGCGGAGGAGATCCTCGAGAACACCTTCTTGCGGGCGGCAGAGGGCGATGACTTCGTCGGCGTCCAGGCGTACACCCGGATGCACTTCGGGCCGGAGGGGGTCGGCCCCGACGACCCGTCGGTGGGGCAGACCCAGATGGGGATCGAAAACTGGCCCCAGGCCGTTGCCCACTGTGTGCGGCGTACCGCCGCGTTCACCGGCCTCCCTGTGCTGGTCACCGAGAGCGGCATCGCCACCGAGGACGACACCGAGCGGATTGCCTACCTCGATTCGGCGTTGCGCGGCGTCCACACCTGCATCGGGGAGGGCACCGATGTGCGCGGCTACTTCGTCTGGAGCCTTCTCGACAACTTCGAGTGGAACATGGGATTCGGACCGAAGCTCGGTCTCCATGCGGTGGACCGGACCACGTTCGAGCGGAAGGCAAAGCCGAGTGCGAGCTGGTTCGCGGGTCTGGCCCGCTCGAACTGCCTGTGATCCGGAGGTCCGGCCCGAGGAAGTGCCCACCCGAGCCCAACCGAGCCTGACCGAACCTGGCTCAGGGCGCCTCGATGCGCTGGTAGGTGTTCTGGAGCTCGTCCTGCACCACGGTGGCCACGCCGTCGGTGCTCAACACGTCGAGGTCGGAGGTGAGCCTCCGGACGAGGTAGCTCCACCCCTCGGGCGGGTCGATCCGGGCTCCCAGGCCCGGAAGGTCCTCGATGGTCAGTGCCTTGTCGATGACCTGTGAGTAGGCCTGCATGACGTAGCGGGTGCCCGCCGGGGTGACGAGCTCGTAGACCTCGGAGCCCTTGGCGAATCCGAACACCGTGTCGCGGACGATCGACCGGTCGATGTAGGCCCCGAGGACCGGCGGCTCGTTGCCGAAGTCGATGACCGCGGCCCGAAACATTCCGAGCCCGCCGAATGTGGTCTCCGGCGCCTGGGCACGGATGTTCGACCTGATCGAGTCGAGCACCCAGAACCGGGGCCCGTTCAGGAGCGCCAGCAATGCCCCCCGCTCCTCGGCGATCGCTGTCGCGTCGAGCGCCTCCCACTCCGCCTGAGGACAGTCGTTCATCCCGAGCGTGTTCCACACCTCGGCCCGGAAGGCGCCGTCCTCCTCGCGGAGGAGCAGCACCTCGCCGTAGCGGACGTTGCGGAGCGCATCCTTCACCGGCATGGCATCTCGAGCGGTACGCCCGCCCGTGTCGGCCGAGATCGTCATGAGCACCGGGTCCCTTCCGATAATGACAGTAGTACTGACAGTATACCGGAGGCCCGGTTACCGTCCAGGACTCCGCTGGGGGTCAGGAGTTCGAGGCCACCTTCCACAGATAGCCGTCCGGGTCGCTGAAGTACCCGAAGTACCCGCCCCACAGGGCGGCCGCCGCCTCCTTCACACGGCCGCCACCGGCGGCGACCGCGTTGTCCATGACCTGGTCCACGGCCTCGCTCGACGGGACGATGCAATGGAACGAGACGCCGCGGAAGCCGGAGCCCTCCGAGGACACGCCGGCATCCTGGGCGGCAGCCTCCCACTCGTAGAGGGCCAGCGCCGAGGATCCGACGCCCAGGTCGAGCAACACGAAGTTGGGGTGGTCCTGGTCGATCGTGCAGCCCAATCCCTCCGCGTAGAACCGCTTCGAGCGGGCCAGGTCCCTGACACCGATCATGATCGTTGTCGCTTGCACAGGCATGGCTGTCTCTCCATTTCGATGGTTGTGTCGAATACCTCAACGCTCTTGACGGATCGCAACGGAGAAGTGTGACCAGTGTCCCGTGGGGCATCACGCTTCCACGACCGGAGGTCCGTCACCGCAGGCGTTTGCGCGTCATGCACTTTCAGACGACACTCCGGGGAGCCGGCACGCCTGTTGGTCGTGCAGCCGAGCCCCGGGGGGAGATGATGGACGGAATCCGAGCCTGCGACATCGGAGCTGGCCGGCTCGACCGCCGGCGGTTCCTCGGGGGGGCGCTGGCCGTGGGCACCGGAGCCCTGGCGGCGGCGTGCGGCTCGTCGGACACCGTCCGAAACGCCGCCTCGACCCCTCCGGCCGGCTCCGACCTGGGTGCCGTCGAGCACGTGGTCTTCCTGATGCAGGAGAACCGGTCGTTCGATCACTACTTCGGCTCCTACAAGGGGGTGCGGGGCTTCGACGACCATTCCGGGGGCAGCCTCGGCGCCTTCTCCCAGCCGTTCCCAGCCAACACCACCCGGGCGCCGGTCGGGACGCAGCTGCCCTTCCATCTGGACACCGCCACCGGCCTGGGCGAGTGCATCCACGACCTGGACCACTTCTGGTTGGCCCAGCATCTCTGTCGCAACGGCGGCGCCATGGACGCCTTCGTGAAGACCCATACATCGGCGGCCTACGAAGGTCCCGACTACGGGCTGTTGACCATGGGCTACCACACCCGCGCCGACCTTCCCTACCACTACGCCCTGGCCGACGCCTTCACCATCTGTGACAGGTACCACTGCTCGATCCTGGGCCCGACCCATCCCAACCGGTTGATGTCCATCTCGGGTACCATCGATCCCGAGGGCAGGCACGGTGGCCCCGTGCTGATCACCGATCCGTCACCCGATGCGCGGTTCAGTGTGAGCTGGACGACGGTGCCCGAGTTGCTGGAGGACGCGGGCGTTTCGTGGAAGACCTATTCGCCACCCGGTGCCGACTACCGGGTGGTCAACCCGGAGGTGATGTTCATCTCGGACGCCATCCTTCCGTACTTCTCGCAGTACTCGAGCCCGGCCTCGCCCCTCTACAAGAAGGCGTTCCTCCCGATCTTCCCCGACGACTTCGCCGCGGACGTCAGATCCGGGACCCTGCCGAGCGTCTCGTGGATCATTCCTCCCCTCGGGTACGACGAGCATCCTCCGGCCCCACCGTCCCTGGGGGCCTGGTTCATCGATCAGGTGCTCCGGGCGCTGACTGCCAACCCGACGGTGTGGTCGAAGACGGTGCTCTTCGTCATGTACGACGAGAACGACGGCTTTTTTGACCACGTGTCACCCCCGGTGGCTCCCGCCGGCACCCCGGGTGAGTACGTGACCGTCAACCCGCTGCCTGCCGCGGCGAACGGGGTGGCGGGCCCCCTGGGCCTGGGCTTCAGGGTCCCGATGCTGGTGCTCTCGCCGTTCAGTCGCGGCGGCTACGTCTCGTCCGAGGTCCTCGACCACACCTCGCAGATCCGGTTCCTCGAGGAGCGGTTCGGGATCCGGGCCACGGGCATCTCCCCGTGGCGGCGCCAGGCCGTGGGCAACCTGACCTCCACCTTGCGTATGGGCACACCGGAGACCGCACCACCGGTGCTGCCCTCGACGTCTCAGTACACGGAGGCCACGATGTCGGCGCTCGGTTGCACACCGGCGGACATCCTCGAGCTCGGGGGCGGCCAGCCTCCTTATCCGCTGGGGGCGGTGCAGGCCATGCCCGCCCAGGAGCGCGGAGCGGTCAAACGAAGGTGAAGAGGAAGAGCTGGGTGGCGTAGGCCACCAGGCGGGGCCTTCCCGATCCGTCATCGCCACAGTCCCACAGCGCCATGTCCGCGGACGCATATCCGTCGCCGGCGAAGCGGGCTCGGTTGTGCGCCAGCACCCACGACGAGCGACAGGGGCCGAGGAGGTGCACGGTGAGATCGACACTCGGGGCGAACCACGCCCGGTCCCCGCGACCGACCTTCTCGCCCACGGCCCCGGGCATGGTGTCCGCCAGCACCACGAGGGCCAGCGGGTCCATGGTGCCGTCGGCCAGATAGGGGGGACGGTCGAACCGGTACCACGTGACCCGCTCGGCTCGATCAGGGCTGTACTCCTCCCACGGGGCATGGCCCCGGGCCCCTCTCCCCTCCACGTGGTGCTGCCAGAACGGCATCGGTGTGAATCCGGAGTCGTCGTCGACCGGACCAGGATCCCGAAACGAGCGACAGTCGCCGGGTCGGGGAACCTCTGCTGGGGGCTCGAGATCGGTGAAGGAGAACCCCTTCCGAGGGGATCCGAAGATGCCGGTGGTCAGATGGCCACGCGCTCCTTCGAGGTTGGAGACCTCGGCCCTGAGATGGGACATCGACCGCCCACGGCGCAGCAGCTCTACGTCGATCGAAACCGGTCCGTCGGCGACCCGGGCGGCGAACGCGGTGTGGAGCGTCCGCAGCGTCTGGGCGGGATCGCCCAGGACCTCGGCCATCGCCCGCAGGGCCAGCGCGGTGACGATGCCGCCTTGCGGCAGGGGATCCAGGTTCCACGACTCGTCGATGACCGCCTCGTAGCGGCCGGCCCCGGCCGCGCCCACCGCGGTGGCGTCGAAGAAGTCGAAGGAGGGGTGGGTCACGATGCGATGCTCGCCGTCCTCCCCCAGGAGTGTCAACACCGGCGGCGGGGAGGGGCGATGGGCGGCGGACCGGTGGGGTGGGCCGGCCGGCCGCGGATCGGGCTGGGGTCGTCCGACTACCCACCCCGTCGGGGAAGGAGCCCAATTCTGGTCATTGTTCCTGGTCAGAGGGAGAACTTCTTGGGCTATCGTCGGGTTCACGCCCACCCGGGCGTGAGCCGGATAGGCACCGATTCTCTCGGAAGTGCGAGGTTCCATGAACATCGTGGTCGGCAACGTCAAGGGTGGGGTCGGGAAGACCACCACGACGGTCTATCTGTCCGCCGCGGCCGTCGATCGGGGCTGGGACCCGGTCACCCTGATCGACGCCG
>Ga0307373_10005262_pt1 | contig 21272 bp, 18 predicted proteins | sample OX2MG_FD_202534 | JGI IMG/M metagenome (GOLD analysis project Ga0307373, IMG submission 202534) | Soil microbial communities from Risofladan, Vaasa, Finland - OX-2 | ecosystem: Environmental > Terrestrial > Soil > Coastal area > Acid sulfate soil | place: Finland: Risofladan, Vaasa | collected...
CGAGGGCGGCGGGGTCGTGAAGTTCAGGCATAACTCGGGCGCCGCCCGAATGGATCAATCAACAGAAGGGAAGGATGATGGCAACTGGCACAGTGAAGTGGTTTAACGACGCGAAGGGCTACGGCTTCATCACGCCCGACGACGGCAGCGAGGATCTGTTCGCTCATTTTTCCGCAATCAACATGCCGGGCTTCAAGACTCTCAAGGAAGGCCAGAAGGTCTCCTTCGACGTAGTGCAGGGCCCCAAGGGCAAGCAGGCCTCGAACATCCAGAAGGCCTAGGCTCCCCTAGCACGCAGAATTGAAAAAGGCCGCCCATGGGCGGCCTTTTTGTTTGCCGCTCGCACGGCGGGGATCGAGTTTTCCCCCGTCCTTTGGCGGCCGGCGCGTCGCGCAGGTCACGCCCTGCCCGCCGCGCAGCCGCGAGCTACATCCGTTCGATCAGGGCGTGGCCGAAGCCGGAGCAGGAAACCTGCTTGGCACCCTGCATCAGGCGCGCGAAGTCGTAGGTCACCACCTTGTCGGCGATGGCGGCCTCGATCGCCTTGACGATGACGTCGGCGGCCTCGGTCCAGCCCATGTGCCGCAGCATCATCTCGGCCGACAGGATCTCCGAGCCCGGGTTGACATAGTCCTTGCCGGCGTACTTCGGCGCGGTGCCGTGGGTGGCCTCGAACATCGCGACGGAGTCCGACATGTTGGCGCCGGGCGCGATGCCGATGCCGCCGACCTGCGCCGCCAGGGCATCGGAGATGTAGTCGCCGTTCAGGTTGAGGGTGGCGATGACGTCGTACTCGGCCGGCCGCAGCAGGATCTGCTGCAGGAAGGCGTCCGTGATCACGTCCTTGACCACGATCTCGCGGCCGGTGTTCGGATTCTTGTAGCTGCACCACGGACCGCCATCGAGCAGCTTCGCGCCGAACTCGCGTTGCGCCAGCGCGTAGCCCCAGTCGCGGAAGCCTCCCTCGGTGAACTTCTGGATGTTGCCCTTGTGCACCAGCGTCACCGACTTGCGATCGTTGTCGATGGCGTACTGGAAGGCCTTGCGGATCAGGCGCTCGCTACCCTCGATCGACACCGGCTTGATGCCGATGGCGGAGCTCGCCGGGAAGCGAATCTTCGTGACCTTCATTTCGTCGATCAGGAACTTGATGATCTTCTGCGCATCGGCCGACTTCGCCGGCCACTCGATGCCGGCGTAGATGTCCTCGGCATTTTCGCGGAAGATCACCATGTCGGTCTTGCCCGGTTCCTTCAGCGGCGAGGGCACGCCCTTGAAGTAACGCACCGGGCGCAGGCAGACGTACAGGTCGAGCTCCTGCCGCAGCGCCACGTTGATCGAGCGGATGCCGCCGCCGACCGGCGTCGTCAGCGGGCCCTTGATCGAGACCACGTACTCCTTGGCCGCCGCCAACGTCTCCTCCGGCAGCCAGACGTTTTCGCCGTAGACCTTGCAGGACTTCTCGCCCGCGTACATTTCCATCCAGACGATCTTCTTCTTGCCGCCATAGGCCTTCTTCACGGCGGCGTCGACCACCTTCATCATCACCGGCGTGATGTCGATGCCGGTCCCGTCCCCTTCGATGTAAGGAATCACAGGGTTGTCGGGGACGGCGAGCGAGAAGTCCTTGTTGACCCTTATTTTCTCGCCCTCCGCGGGGACCTTGATATGCTTGTAGACCATGGCAACTCCTGGAGCAGTGACTTGGGGAACTTGCAGATAGACTTACCTAATAGATATATTATATAAGACTGCCGCTGGACCGTGGTAGTGGACGCGGACGGGCATGCCAGGGTGGGCCCGGAGCCTCCGATCGGCTGGAACGCCAGTGCAGTCGCGGAAAATCATACGCTTCGTGCCAGGCGCCGACGCCACAAGCGGGGCCGAGCCCGGCTGTCGTGCTCCGGCTCCCTATAGCGGACACTCGGTGCGACAACGGACCCGGACTGTCAACCTACTTGAGCTCGCCGCGTTAAGGCCGTTGGACCGGCTGGCGCCGGCCCTAGCTCAATCAACCCTAAAGGATGCGAAATGAAGCAGTTGCTGTCGCTTTTCATGGCCGCCATGTTCGCCGCGGTGACGGTCCAGGCCGTCGCGGCCGAAGGCAATCAGGAACAGAAGGCGGAACAGAAGCAGGAAATGAAGAAGGCCGCCAAGCCGGCCAAGAAGCGCGTCGTCAGGAAGCACGCCGCCAAGAGGCACGTCGTCAAGAAGCACGCCACCAAGAGGCGCGTCGTCAAGAAGCACGTGGCCAAGACGACGGTGAAGAAGGAAGGCATGAAGTAAGCGGCTTCCTTCCGCACGAAGGGCAGGGTATCGTTCCCTGCCCTTTTTTTTGCACGGGAGCGAATCTTGCGACGGATCATCGCCTTTGCCGGCGCGGCGCTGCTGCTCGCCGCGGCGTCCGCCCACGCGCAGCAGCCTACGCTGCCGGAAATGCAGCTGGACGTCGGCATGTACGTCGTGCAGGCTGAGGTCGCCGACCAGGAGTCCACGCGCATGGAGGGCCTGATGCAGCGGCGTTCCATGCCGCAGAATCACGGCATGCTTTTCGTGTTCGACCGGCCGGATAAGTACTGCATGTGGATGAAGAATACCCTGATCCCTCTGTCCGTGGCCTTTCTGGACGAGGCCGGGACGATCATCAACATCGCCGACATGCGGCCGCAGACCGAGGACGCGCACTGCTCCGCGGGCACCGCGCGCTATGCCCTGGAGATGAACCGAGGCTGGTTCGCGCAGCGCGGCATCGGCACGGGCGTGAGGCTGCGCGGTCTGCATGGTCCGCACGCGCGCAGCCCCTGACGCGCGCGACCGGCGCAAACGAAAAGCCCCGCGCGTGGCGGGGCTGCCGCTGGCCCGGGGAGCGCCCCCGCTCAGCCGAAGTTTCGGGCGGCGAAATCCCAGTTGGCGAGGCTGGCGAGGTAGGTCTCGACGAATTTCGGCCGCGCGTTGCGGTAATCGATGTAGTAGGCGTGCTCCCACACGTCGATCGTGAGCAGCGGCTTGTCTGCGCCGGTGACCGGCGTGCCGGCATTGGAGGTATTGACGATGTCGACGCCGCCGTCGCCCTTCCTCACCAGCCAGGTCCACCCCGAGCCGAAGTTGCCGACCGCGCTCTTCGCGAACGCCTCCTTGAAGGCGTCGAACGAGCTCCACTTCTTGTCGATGGCTGCCGCCAGCGTACCCGCGGGCTTGCCACCGCCGCCGGGCTTCATGCTGTTCCAGAAAAAGGTGTGGTTCCAGACCTGTGCGGCGTTGTTGAAGATTCCGCCCGAGGCTTTCTTGACGATGTCCTCGAGCGAGGCGTTCTCGAACTCGGTGCCCTTGATCAGGTTGTTCAGGTTCGTGACGTAGGCCTGATGATGCTTGCCGTAGTGGAACTCGAAAGTTTCCTTGGAGATATGCGGCGCCAGCGCATCCATCGCATAGGGCAGGGCGGGAAGCTTGTGTTCCACTGCGGTTCTCCTCGGTCGTATCGGACCCGGAATTTTATGTGAACAGAGCCCGCCCTGACAACGTGGGCAAGCGCTCGATCAGTGCATCGACGCGACGCCGGCCGCGGCAAGCACGAGAACCAGAGCCTGAGCGAGCGCGATGCCCGCCTGCAGGCGCTCGCCGAGCGCGTACAGCTGCGCGGTGACGCGCAGCATGGACGCGATGGTGGTCAGCAGCAGCGCGACGATTCCGAAGTAAGTGAGATAGTCGGAGCGCCACCAGTGGTGCAGCCAGTGCCAGCCGGTGGGCGCATGGATCGCCGCGTTGTAATGGTCGACCGAGAGCGTCCACAGGTCCGGCAACTGCTCGAGCGGGACGTACGGCTCCGTGATGCGGATCGCATAGCCGACGAAGCTGCAGATCAGCAGGATGAATCCGAACTTCGTCCCGGCGTCCAGCCAGCGCGCATAAACGTGCTGCACCAAGACGTTGGCCTCGTCGCGCGTGGTCATGCATCGGCCCTCGTCATTGCCAGATCCCCAGTCCTGCCAGCAGCGCGCGCAGGCCCGCGGCGACGAGCAGGGCAACCACCACCTGCCGGACGGCGTAGGCGGGCAGCCTGCCGAGCAGATGCGCGCCGAGGCGCGCGCCGGTCATCACGCCGACGATCGACGGCACGGCAATCAGCGGGACCACCGCGCCTTTGTGCAGGTATACCCAGGCGGCCGACGAGTTCGCGATCGAGATCAGCAGGCCCGAGGTGGCGACCGAGACCTTGAAGGGCGCGCCCATCAGCAGATTGAGCGCCGGCACGTTGGCCCAGCCCGCGCCCAGGCCGAACAATCCGCCCAAGACGCCGATCAACGCCGAGACCGCAATGCCGGGCACGGTGCGGTGGGTGCGCCAATGCACCTCCTCCTGACCTTGCGACGCGTCTACAAAGCGACCGTGCAGGGCGAGCCTGGTCGCGAGGGCGTCGCCCGCCGGAACATGAGGATGCAGCGATCCCTTGGCGCGCCACATCAGGACCGCGATGGCGATGATCGCCGCACCGAGCGCACCCTGCAGCACCCGGGTAGGCAGCGCGAAACTGAGCAACGCGCCGCCGACCGAGGCGAGCGAGGCCACCAGCGCGAGCGGCATCGCGAGGCGCAGGCTCGCCATCCCCGAGCGCAGCAGGCTCGGCCCCGCGGACATCGCGCCCGAGAGCGCCAGCAGCAGTCCGGTGGCGCGCACAAAATCGAGGTGAAACGGAAACAGGCCGCCGACGATCGGCACGAACAACACCCCGCCGCCGACCCCGGCGACCACCGCGACGATGCCGAGCACGAAAGTCACCACGAACAGCATGACCGGCCATGACCACCACGGCATGGCGCTGCCGTCGGCCCCCAGCGCCGGTCCCGCGACGGCCAGCATCACGATCGTGCCCGCGGCGAGAAGCCGGGCACGGCGCGCGGAGCGGGAGGGATCCAAGGCTGGCAACCTGACGGCGGGTGACAGCCTGCATTCTGGCAGGGCGCGGCCTGGCGCGCACCAAAACCCGCTTATGGGGCCATGCGCGCGCCCCGCGCCGCGGCGCGCGAAACTGTCGTATAAGTCTCATTTCGAATAAAGGGCCGCGCCCGCGCCGCCAGCTCACGTGCCCAAGCTCGCCGCCAACGTCTCGATGCTGTTCCCGCAGCTCGGCTTCCTCGACCGCTTCGCGGCCGCGGCGCGCGCGGGGTTTCGCTACGTGGAGTACCAGTTCCCCTACGACTGGAGCGCGCAGGCGGTCGCCGAGCGCGCGCAGGCGGCCGGCCTCGAGGTGGTGCTGCACAACCTGCCGGCAGGCGATCGCGCCAGGGGCGAGCGCGGCATCGCCTGCCTGCCCGAGCGGGTGGCCGAGTTCCGCGAGGGCGTCGAGCGCGCGATCGAATACGCGCGCGCCGCGCGCTGCCCGCGGCTCAACTGCCTGGCCGGCCTGACCGCGCCGGGGGCGCCCCGGGCGCGGCACTTCGACACGCTGGTCGAGAACCTGCGCTACGCGGCGTCGCGGCTCAAGGCGGCGGGGCTCGCGCTCATGGTCGAGGCGTGCAACACGCGCAGCATGCCGGGCTTCTTCCTCGGCACCTCGCGCCAGGTGATCGAGGCGCTCGACGCCGCCGGCGCCGACAACGCCTTCCTGCAGTACGACATCTTTCACATGCAAATCATGGAAGGCGACCTGGCGCGCAGCATCGAGCGGCTGCTGCCGCGCATCGGCCACATGCAGCTCGCCGACGTCCCCGAGCGCCACGAGCCGGGCAGCGGCGAGATCAATTTCGCGTTCCTGCTCGCGCACATCGATCGCATCGGCTACGGCGGCTGGATCGGCTGCGAGTACAATCCGGCGGGAGATACCGTCCAGGGGCTGACCTGGGCGAAGCCCTATCTCTGAGATTCCTGCCTCCGAGCCTGCTCGCGCCATGGGCGCCGCCGACCAACGCATCGAGCCACCTATCGACCCGCAGCGCCAGCGCGAGGTCGCGCGCGCTCTGCGTGCGTTCCTGCCCGAGCGCGCGGTGCTGTTCGAGTCGGAGGACACGCGGCCCTACGAATGCGACGGGCTGTCGATGTTCCGCCGCCTGCCGATGGTGGTCGCGTTGCCCGAGACCGAGGAGCAGGTGCAACAGGTGCTCAAGGCGTGCCGGGCGATGCAGGTTCCGGTGGTGGTGCGCGGCGCAGGCACCGGACTGTCCGGCGGCGCCATGCCAGCGGCCGACGGCGTGCTGCTGTCGATGGCCAAGTTCATGCGCGTGAAGCGCATCGACCCGCTCGCGCGCGTGGCGGTGGTGCAACCGGGGGTGCGCAACCTCGCGATCTCGGACGTGGTGGCGCCTTTCGGCCTGTATTACGCGCCGGATCCCTCGAGCCAGATCGCGTGCACGATCGGCGGCAACGTCGGGGAGAACTCGGGCGGCGTGCACTGCCTGAAGTACGGCCTCACCGTGCACAACGTGCTCGCGGTGCGCGGCTTCACCGTCGAGGGGGAGCCGCTGCAGCTCGGCTCGCTCGCGCCGGATTCGCCCGGGCTCGATCTGCTCGCGCTGGTGATCGGCTCCGAAGGCATGCTGGCGGTCATCACCGAGGTCGCGGTCAAGCTGCTTCCCAAGCCGGAGACCGCACAGGTAGTCCTGGCCGCGTTCGACGACGTCGGCAAGGCGGGCGACGCGGTGGCGGCGATCATCGCCGCCGGCATCGTTCCCGCGGGGCTGGAGATGATGGATCGCAAGGCGATCGAGGCGGTCGAGCCGTTCGTCAACGCCGGCTATCCGATGGTCGAGGCGATCCTGCTCGCCGAGTCCGACGGCACGGCCGAGGAAGTCGCCGACGAGATCGCGCGCGTGACCGAGATCGCACGCGCCTGCGGCGCGAGCGAGGTGCGGGTGTCCGCCAGCGAGGCCGAGCGGCTCCGGTTCTGGTCCGGGCGCAAGGCTGCGTTCCCGGCGGTCGGCCGCGTCACGCCAGATTATTACTGCATGGACGGCACCGTGCCGAAGAAGCGCCTGGCAGAGATGCTGCGCGGCATTCAGGGGATGGAGAAGAAGTACGCGCTGCGCTGTGCCAACGTGTTCCACGCCGGCGATGGCAATCTGCATCCGCTCATCATGTACGACGCCAACGACGCGGACCAGCTGGCGCGCAGCGAGCGCTTCGGGGCGGAGATCCTCGAGCTGTGCGTCGCGGTCGGCGGCACCATCACCGGCGAGCACGGGGTCGGCATCGAGAAGATCGACCAGATGTGCGTGCAGTTCCGGCCCGAGGAGCTGGAGATGTTCCATGCCGTGAAGCGGGCCTTCGATCCGCACGGGCTGCTCAACCCCGGCAAGGCGGTTCCGACGCTTTCGCGCTGCGCGGAGTTCGGCCGCATGCACGTGCACGGCGGCAAGCTGGCGCGCCCCGAGCTGCCGCGCTTCTAGTCCCCGATGCAGGCGGACCTCCAGAGTTTGGCGGAGCAGGTGCGCGCCGCCGCCGGGCAGCACCGGGCGCTGCGCCTGCGCGGCGGCGGCAGCAAGGATTTCTACGGCGGCGCGCCGCGCGGCGAGGTGCTCGACACGCGCGCCTACGCGGGGATCGTCGACTACGAGCCGACCGAGATGGTGGTCACGGCGCGCTGCGGCACGCCGCTGGCGGAGCTGGAAGCCGTGCTGGCCGAGCGCGGGCAGATGCTCGCCTTCGAGCCGCCGCATTTCGCGGCTGCGGGAACCAGCTCGGCAACGCTCGGCGGCTGCGTCGCCGCCGGCCTGTCGGGCCCGCGGCGCGCGAGCGCCGGCGCGGTGCGCGATTTCGTGCTCGGCGCCCGGCTGCTCGACGGGCGCGGCCGCATCCTGTCGTTCGGCGGCCAAGTGATGAAGAACGTCGCCGGCTACGATGTCTCGCGGCTGCTCGCCGGCTCGCTCGGGACGCTCGGCGTGATACTCGAGGCGTCGCTCAAGGTGCTGCCCAGGCCGCCGGCCGAGACGACGCTGCGCTTCGAGCTGCCGCAGGATCGGGCGATCGAGACGCTCAATCGCTGGGCGGGCAAGCCGCTGCCGATCTCGGCCGGCGCGTGGCGCGATGGCGAGCTGATGCTGCGGCTCTCTGGCGTCCCGAGCGCGCTGCGCGCGGCGCTCGACAAGCTGGGCGGCGAGCGCGTCGACGACGCGCGAGGCGAGCGCCACTGGGTCGCGCTGCGCGAGCACACCGATGCGTTTTTCGCGGACGACGCCCCGCTGTGGCGCCTGTCGGTGCCGTCGCACGCGGCGCCGATCGGGCTGCCCGGCGAGCAGCTCGTCGAATGGGGCGGCGGGCTGCGCTGGCTGATCAGCCGCGCCGACGCGGCGACGGTGCGCGCCGCTGCCGAGCGCGCCGGCGGCCACGCGACGCTGTTCCGCGCGAGCGACAAATCCGCCGGCGTGTTTGCGCCGCTGCCGCCCGTGCTGCTGCGGCTGCACCGCGAGCTCAAGCAGGCGTTCGACCCGTCGGGCATCTTCAATCCCGGTCGCATGTACCCGGAATTCTAGGGCCCGGTTCGACTCATGCAGACCAGCCTGGCCGATTCGATTCGCGACACGCCCGCGGGGCGCGCGGCCGACGCGATCCTGCGCCGCTGCGTGCATTGCGGCTTCTGCAGCGCCACCTGCCCGACCTATCAGCTGCTGGGCGACGAGCTGGACGGGCCGCGCGGGCGCATCTATCTCATCAAGCAGGCGCTCGAGGGCGGCGCGGTCACCGACAAGACGCGCCTGCACCTGGACCGCTGCCTCACCTGCCGCGCCTGCGAGACCACCTGCCCGTCGGGCGTGCAGTACGGGCGGCTCGCGGACATCGGCAGGCAGTTCGTCGAGCAGCGCACCAAGCGCGACCTGCCGGACCGGGCGCTGCGCGCCGCGCTGGCGCTGGTTCTGCCGCGGCGCGCGTTGTTCGGCGCGCTGCTCGCGCTCGGCCGGCTGGTGCGCCCGCTGCTGCCGCCCGGGTTGAAGGAGAAAGTGCCCGCGCGCGCGGCCGCGGCCGGCGCGTGGCCCGCGCCGCGCCACCCGCGCCGCATGTTGGCGCTGGCCGGCTGCGTGCAGCCCTCGCTCGCACCGTCTATCAACGCCGCGGCCGCGCGCGTGCTCGATCGCATCGGCATCTCGCTAATCGAGGCGCCGGCGGCCGGATGTTGCGGCGCGCTGCGCTTTCACCTGAACCGGCAGGAGGCCGGCCGCGACGACATGCGTGCCTTGATCGACGCCTGGTGGCCGCTGGTGGCGCGCGGCGAGGTCGAGGCGATCGTCATGACCGCGAGCGGCTGCGGCGTGATGGTCAGGGAGTACGCGCACCACCTCGCCGACGACCCGGCGTACCGCGACAAGGCGGCGCGCGTCGCCGCGCTCAGCAGGGACCTCGCCGAGGTGGTGGCCGCCGAGGCGCCAGCGCTCGAGCGCGCGCTCGGGGCCGGCGTCGCGCGCGGCACGGTCGCGTTTCACGCGCCGTGCACCTTGCAGCATGGGCAGCAAATCCGCGGCGTGGTCGAGGGGTTGCTCGCGCGCACCGGCTTCGAGCTGACGTCGGTCGCCGAGTCGGACCTGTGCTGCGGCTCGGCAGGCACCTATTCCGTCCTGCAACCCGCGCTGTCGCGCCAGCTGCGCGAGCGCAAGCTGGCGGCGCTGCAAAGCGGGCTTCCGCAGTCGCTCGCCACGGCCAACATCGGCTGCCTGGTCCACCTGCAGGCGGGCACCGAGACGCCGGTACGCCACTGGATCGAGTTGCTCGACCAGGCGCTGGGGCTGGGCTAGGATGATGCCGCGCGAACGCACCCGTCCTGCTGCGCGCACAGCGCCATGAATGCCCCAGCGAACTCAAAGCAGCTCGCGTCCACCGACTCGCGGGTCAAGGTGGTGCGTGCGGCCTGCCCACACGATTGCCCGGACACCTGCGCGATGCTGGTCAGCGTGAAGGACGGGGTCGCGATCAAGGTGCAGGGCGACCCGAGCATGCCATTTACCGACGGCACCCTGTGCACCAAGGTCGCGCATTACCTGGAGCGCACATACGCGCCCGACCGGGTGCTGCATCCGCTGCGCCGGACGGGGGCCAAGGGCGCCGGCGAGTTTCGCCGCATCTCGTGGGACGAGGCGCTGGACGAAATCGCGGCGCGCCTGACGGCGCTGGCCGTCTCGCCCGAGGGCGCGGAAACGATTCTGCCGTGCAGCTACGCTGGTACCATGGGGATGGTGCAGTACAGCTCGATGGACCGGCGCTTCTTCCATCGCCTCGGCGCGTCGCGCCTCGAGCGCACGCTGTGCTCGAGCGCGGGCAAGGTCGGGATCAAGGCGACCCTCGGCGGCTCGGTCGGCATGGATCCGGAGCGCTTCGCCGAAGCGCAGCTGATCCTGCTGTGGGGCGCCAACCCGATCGTGTCCAACTTGCACCTGTGGTCGCGCGTGCAGCAAGCCAAGCGCGGCGGCGCCAAGGTGGTCGCGATCGATCCCTATCGCAGCCTGTCGGCGCAAAAGTGCAGCCAGCACATTGCGCTCATGCCGGGTACCGACGGCGCGCTCGCCCTGGGCATGATGCACGTGCTGATCGCCGAGGGCTTCATCGATCGCGACTACGTCGAGCGCCATACGCTCGGCTTCGAACAGCTGGCCGAGCGCGTGCGGCGCTACACCCCGGAATGGGCGGCCCGCACCTGCGGCCTGCGCGTCGAGGAAGTGCTCGGGCTGGCGCGCGAGTACGGCAGCGCCAAGCCCGCGGCAATCCGGCTGAACTACGGCATGCAGCGTCATGCCGGCGGCGGCATGGCGGCGCGCACCATCGCCTGCCTGCCGGCGCTGGTCGGGGCGTGGCGCCAGCCCGCGGGCGGCATCGTGCTCACGACCGCCGACTTCTACGGCTTCGATCACGCGGGGCTCGAGCGGCCCGACCTGCTCGGGGCTCGCCGGCCACGCAGCATCAACCAATCGGCACTGGGCGATGCGCTGACCAGCGCGCAGCCGCCGGTGCGCGCGACGATCGTCTACAACAACAATCCGGTGGCGGTGTGCCCGGACTCGAGCAAGGTGATCGCGGGCTTCGCGCGCGAGGATCTGTTCTGCGTGGTGATGGACTCGTTTCTCACCGACACCGCGGACTACGCCGACATCGTGCTGCCGGCGACCACTCAGCTCGAGCACCACGATGTGCACAAGTCATACGGCCACCTGTACGTGCTCGCCAACAATCCCGCTATTGCGCCGCTGGGCGAGTCGCTGCCCAACTCGGAGGTGTTTCGCCGGCTCGCGGCGCGCATGGGGTTCGACGAGCCGTGCTTTCGCGACAGCGACGAGGAGATCTGCACGCAGGCGCTGCGCTCCGCGAGTCCGCGCATGCATGGCATGGGGTGGGGCGCGCTCAAGGCAAGCGGCTGGCGGCGGCTGCAGGTGCCGGAACGCTTTGCGCCGTTTGCCGAGGGCGGGTTCCCCACCGCGTCCGGCAAGTGCGAGTTCTACAGCGAGTGGCTGCACGGCCAGGGCATCGACCCGCTGCCGTTCTTCAACCCGCCCGCGGAGTCCCCGCTGAGCGACGCGGCGCTGGCGCGCAGGTACCCGCTCGCCATGATTTCGCCCCCGGCGCGTCACTTCCTGAACTCGAGCTTCGCCAATCTGAAGCGCTTCCGCGACTTCGAGCAGGAGCCGCGACTCGAGCTGCACTCGGCGGACGCGGCGCCGCGCGGCATCGCCGAAGGCGACCGGGTGCGAGTGTTCAACGATCGCGGCAGCCTGGCGCTGCGCGCGCGCGTGAACGACAAGCCGCGCCCCGGCGTGGTCGTGGTGCCGTCGGTATGGTGGAAGAAATACGCCGCCGACCGCGGCAACGCGAACAATCTCACCGCGCAGCGCGTTACCGACCTGGGCGGCGGGGCGACCTACTACGACTGCCTGGTCGAGGTCGAGCGCGCCGGCTGAGCGCCGGAGGCTGACGCGGAAGTGGCAAGCAGGTGAACGCGACTACGCACGTGTTCCTCAGCGAGCAGCTGGGAGGGTACGGATTCCCGCAGGGCCATCCGCTGTCGGTCGACCGGCAGGGCGCGTTCTGGCGCGCGGCGTGCGCGCTCGGCCTGGACGCGCAGGTGGTGGTCGCCGGCTCGGCCGCGGCGCGGCGCGACGTGATCGAGCGTTTCCACCAGCCCGAGTACGTCGATCGCGTGATCGCCGCTTCGCGCACGGGCGAGGGTTACCTCGATTACGGCGACACGCCGGCCTTCGCCGGCTGCTTCGAGGTGGCGGCGCACCTCGTCGGCGCGGCCCTGGAGGGTGCCCGGCGCGTGATGCAGGGCGAAGCGCGCCGCACGTTCCAGCCGATCGGCGGCCTGCACCACGCGCGCCGCGGCGCGGCCGCCGGCTTTTGCGTGTTCAACGACCTGGGCGTGCTGATCGAGACGCTGCGGCGCGATTACGGCCTGCGGCGCGTCGCCTACGTCGACATCGACGTGCACCACGGCGATGGCGTGTTCTACGAGTTCGAGGACGACCCCGAGCTGATCGTCGCCGACATCCACGAAGACCCGAATTTTCTCTATCCCGGAACCGGCTTCGCCTACGAAGGGGGACGCGGCCGGGCGCTGGGCACGAAGCTGAACCTGCCGCTGCGCCCCGGCGCCGGCGACGCCGAATTCTTCCGCGCCTGGGAGGAGGCGGAAGCCTTCGTCGACGGCTTCGCGCCGGAGTTCGTCGTCCTGCAGTGCGGCGCGGACGCGCTCAAGGGCGACCCGCTCGCCGACTTGCGCCTGACGCCGGCGGCGCACGCCCACGCGGCGGGGCGCCTGGTGGCGCTGGCGGAGCGCCACGCGCAGGGCCGGCTCATGGCGTTCGGCGGCGGCGGCTACAGCCTGGAAAACCTGAGCACGGCATGGTGCGCCGTGCTCCAGGCCCTGGTGCGGTACGAGGGGTGACGCGAAGTGGATCGGACGCGCGCATGAGCGGCGCGGCGGCGGCCGCGGCGCCCGCGGCGGAGGACGGCGAGCGGCTGCACGCGGCGCGCGTCGCGGTGCTGTTCGACGTCTCCAAGCCGGCGCATTTCGCGAGCCTCGCCAACGCGGCCATTCTGGTTGCCGCGCTGTGGGGGCCGCTCACCGCCCGCGTCCTGCTCGGCTGGTTCGCGGCGGTGATCGCGGTGACGCTGGGGCGCATCGCGCTGCAACGCGGCTTTCCGCGCGGGGCGGCCGGCGTGGCCGACCCGCACCGCTGGGAAATGCGCTTCGCTCTCGGCGCGCTCGCCGCCGGCGCGCTGTGGTCGTTCGCCGTCGCGGTGCTGTTTCCTCCGGGCGCGCCGCTGCTGCAAATGGCGGTGATCTTCGTGCTCGGCGGCATGCTGATCGGGGCCGCCGGCGTGTACGCGCCGAGCCCGGCGGCATTCTTCAGCTTCTGCACGCTGCCGTTCCTCGCCGCCGCGGCGCAACTGCTGCTGCAGCCCGGGAGCACCTACAAGCTGCTCGCGCTGATGGCGCTGGTGTTCGCCGTGGTGCTGGTCTGGGTGTACCGCGGCATTTACCGCAGCATCGTCGACACGCTGCGCATGCAGCTCGAGAACCAGGACCTGCTGGCGCGCGTGGCGCGCAGCGAATCCCGACTGCGCGACGCCATCGAGAGCTTTCCCGAGGCGCTCGCCGTGTGGGACGAGAACGAGCGGCTGGCGCTGTGCAACGAGGCGTACGCGCGTGCCTACGGCGCCGGGCGCAGCGCCGCGGACCTGGTCGGCACTCCCTACGGCACGATCGCCGAGTACGCGTACCGGGCCGAGGCGGGCGCAGCGGAGCGCCAGGTGCCGCGCGAGGCGTGGCTCGCCGAGCACGCGCGCCTGTACCGCGACGGCCGCGGGATGGTGCGCGAGTTCCAGCTGCTTGACGGGCGCTGGATGCGCGGCAAGACGGTGCCTGCGCGCCTGGGGGGAGCCGTCGGCGTGCTCACGGACGTGTCCGACCTCAAGCGCGCGCAGCAGGACTATGCGGCCGTGCTCGCCGAGGAGAGCCTGGTGCTCGACGTGCTGCCGGTCGGCGTCGCCTTCGTGCGCGAGCGCGTGATCGAGCGCTGCAATCGGCGCCTCGAGCAGATGCTCGGCTACGAGCCCGGCGAGCTGGCCGGAAAATCGACGCGCATGCTGTACCACTCGGAGGCCGCGTGGAAGGCCGTGGGGCGCGACGTGTACACGCATCTGGGCGAAGGCGGCATCGTCGAGCGCGATGCGCGCGTGGTCAGGAAGGACGGCTCGCGGCTGTGGTGCCGTGCGCTCGGACGGGTGATCCGCCCCGATGCGCCGCAGGAAGCGGCGATCTTCGTGTTCGCCGACGCCGACGCGCGCGTCGCCGCCGAGCGCGCCCTGCGGGCCAGCGAGGCGATGTACCGCAACCTGGTCGAGACCTCGAACGACCTGGTGTGGTCGGTGGACGCGGCCGGCAACTGGACCTACCTCAATCCGGCGAGCGTGCGGCGCATTTACGGCTGCGAGGCGAGCGAGCTGCTCGGCGCGCCGTTCGCGGACATGCTGGCGCCCGAGGTCCGCGAGCGCGACCGTGCCGTGTTCCGCCGCCTGTTGGACGGCGAGGCGGTGTTCAACCACGAGACGCGCCACCTGCGGCGCGACGGCAGCAGGGTCGACCTGTCGTTCAACGCCATTCCGTTGCGCGACGCGCAGGGTGCGATCGTCGGCACCACCGGCACCGCGCGCGACATCAGCGAGGAGAAGGCCGCCGCCGCGACGCTGCACGAGAGCGTCGAGAAGCTGCGCCTGGCGGTCGACGTGGCCGACCTGTACTACTGGGAATGGGACGCCGCCCGCGACCGCATACACTGGGGCCGCAATCCGGACACCCTGCTCGGCGTGCAGGACGGCGACAGCCGCAAGTGGCAGGAGTACCGCGAGCTGGTCCATCCCGAGGACCGCGAACGCTATCTCGCCGCCGGCGAGAGCGCGGTGCGGCGCGGCGAGCTGCTCGAGATCGAGTACCGGGCGATCGGCCGCGAGGGCGGCGTGAAGTGGATTTCGGCGCGCGGCAAGCCGCTGTACGACGCGGCCGGCGACGTGTACCGGGTGATCGGCGTGTCGCAGGACGTCACCGAGCGCAAGCGGCGCGAGGAGGAGGTGCGCTTTCTCGCCTACCACGACACCCTCACCGGGCTGCCCAACCGCCGCCTGCTCGACGACCGCCTCGGGCAGGCGGTGCACCTGGCGCAGCGGCGCGACACCAAGGTCGCGGTCATGGTGGTCGACCTCGACCGCTTCAAGGAGGTGAACGACGCGCTCGGGCACCGCGCCGGCGACGCCGTGCTGCGCGAAGTCGCTAACCGCCTCGCCGGCTGCGTGCGCAAGGCCGATACGCTGGCGCGCCACGGCGGCGACGAGTTCGTGGTGGTGATTCCCGATTTGCAGCTCGAGTCCGACTGCGAAGTGGTCGCGGACAAGATTCTCGAAGCGCTGCAGGCCGAGTTCCGCAGCGATGGCCGCGGCTTCAGCGTCGGCGCGAGCATCGGCATCTCGGTGTACCCGACCGACGCGGGCGACGGCGAGGCGCTGCTGCGCAACGCGGACGTCGCGATGTATCGCGCCAAGCAGCTCGGCCGCAACCACTACCTGTTCTACGGGCGCTGAAGCGGCGGCCTTCGCGCCGCGCCGCGCTCTGCGGTACAGTCCCCGCCATGGCGCTGTTTCAGGACCACCTGCCGGACCGCCCGGGCAGCCGCGACTGGGCGCAGTTTGCGCGCCTGGCGCGCTTTCTGGCGCCCTACAAGCTGCGCCTCGCGGGCGCGCTCGTCGCATTGCTGCTGGCGGCGGGCTGCGTGCTCGCGCTCGGCCAGGGCCTGCGCTACGTGATCGACGCCGGGTTCGGCTCGGCGAGCCGCGCGATCCTCAACCAGGCGCTCGCCGCGGTGCTGGTGCTTGCGGTGGTGCTCGCGTGCGCGACCTACGCACGCTTTTACCTGATGATGACCACCGGCGAGCGCGTGGTGGCCGACATCCGGCGGGCGGTGTTCGACCACGTGCTGCGACTCGCGCCGAGCTACTTCGAGAGCACGCGCACCGGGGAGGTGATCTCGCGGCTCACCAACGACAGCGCGGTGCTGCAGGCGGTGATCGGCTATGGCTTCTCGATGGCGCTGCGCAACGCCCTGCTGCTCGCCGGCGCGCTCGTGCTGCTCGCCTGGACCAACCTCAAGCTCACGCTGATCGTGCTCGCGCTCGGGCCGCTGGTGGTGGTGCCGGTGCTGCTGCTCGGGCGCCGCCTGCGGCGCGAGTCGCGCCTCAACCAGGACCGCATCGCCGAGGTGACGGTGTCGATCGACGAGGCGCTGCACGAGGTGCGCACCGTGCAGGCCTACGTGCACGAGGAGCACACGCGGCGCGAGTTCGCCGAGCGGGTCGAGGCGGCTTACGCGGCGGGCGTGGCGCGCATCGGCGTCAAGGCGGGCCTGATCGCGCTGGTCATGCTCGTGATCTACGGCGGGGTCGGCCTGATCCTGTGGATCGGCGGCCGCGACGTCCTCGGCGGCCGGCTCAGCGCGGGCGACCTGTCCGCCTTCGTCTTCTACTGCGCGGTGGCTGCCGGGGCGGTGGCAGCGGTCTCCGAGGTGATGGGCGACCTGCAGCGCGCCGCCGGCGCCACCGAGCGGCTCATCGAGCTGCTCGCCACCGTGCCGACGATCGTGGCGCCGCCGGCGGCGCCGCTTCCGGCGCGCGCGCCGCGCTCGATCGAGTTCGACGCCGTGGGCTTCGCTTATCCGGCGCGGCCGCAGCTGCGCGCCCTCGAGCGCTTCACGCTGCGCATCGCGGCCGGCGAGCGCGTGGCGCTGGTCGGGCCTTCGGGTGCCGGCAAGTCCACGGTGCTCGCGCTGCTGCTGCGCTTCTACGACCCGCAGTCGGGCGCGATCCGGCTGGACGGCGTGGACCTACGCGCGATGGATCCGCTCGCGCTGCGGCGCCTGGTCGCGGTGGTGCCGCAGGAGCCGGTGGTGTTCGCCGCGAGCGTGCTGGAGAACGTGCGCTACGGGCGCCCCGACGCGAGCCGGGCGGAGGTCGAGCGCGCCTGCGAGCAGGCGTTCGCGCTCGAGTTCATCGAGCGCCTGCCGCAAGGCCTCGACACCCCGCTCGGGGAGCGCGGCGTGACCCTGTCGGGCGGACAGCGCCAACGCGTGTCGATCGGGCGCGCGCTGCTCGCCGACCGACCGATCCTGCTGCTCGACGAGGCCACCAGCTCGCTCGACGCGGCGAGCGAGCGCATGGTGCAGCAGGCGCTCGAGGCGCTGGAGCGCGGCCGCACCACGCTGGTGATCGCGCACCGCCTGGCGACCGTGCAGCACGCCGACCGCATCGTGGTGCTGGACCAGGGACGCGTCGTGGCCGAAGGCAGCCATGCCGAGCTGATGCGCCAGGGCGGCCTGTACGCGAGCCTCGCCGCGCTGCAGTTCCTGCACGGCGGCGGCGCGCCGCCCGCGGCACGCGCGGCTTAGGGAAGCGGCATGCACGTTGCGCGCATCCGGGCACTCCGGGCAGAGCTTCCCGCAGGGGGTGCGGGGGTCGAGCGCTCCATACCCCCGCGTCGCTAGCATGCGGCGGCTCCTGCTGCTGGCGCTTGCGCTGCTTGCGGCAGCCGCGCACGCCGACCACGTGCTGCGCATCGGCTCCAAGCGCTTCACCGAGTCGTACGTCCTCGGCCAGATCCTGGCTCAGAGCGCGCGCGCCGCCGGGGTGACGGTCCGCTACGACCCGGGAATGGGGAACACGGGAATCCTGTACCAGGCGCTGCGCACGGGCGCGATCGACGTCTATCCCGAGTACACGGGCACGATCGCGCGCGAGATTCTGAAGAGCGACGCGAACCTGGATCTCGCCGCGCTCAACCGGGGGCTCGCGGCCCTGGGCCTGCAAGCGGGCGATCCGCTCGGGTTCGACGACACCTACGCGCTCGGCATGCGCCGCAGCGAGGCCGCGCGCCTCGGCATCCGCAGCATCTCGGACCTTGCGGCGCACCCCGGTCTGCGCTTCGGGTTCTCGCACGAATTCCTCGGTCGCAGCGACGGGTGGCCCGGGCTGAAGCGGGCCTACGCCCTGCCGCAGCCCACGCCGCGCGGGCTCGACCACGGGCTGGCGTACGACGCGCTGCGCTCGGGCGAGGTGGACGTGATCGACCTGTACTCGACCGACGCCAAGATCGCGCGCGACCACATCGCGGTGCTCGCGGACGACCGGCATTTCTTTCCGGTCTACGCGGCCGTGCTGCTGTATCGCAGCGACGCGCCGCGCCGCTTTCCGGCCGCCTTCGCCGCCTTTGCCAGGTTGCGCGGCACGATCGACGCGCCGCGCATGGTGGCTCTCAATGCGCGTGCCGAGCTCGACCACGTGCCCTTCGCCACCGTGGCCGCCGAGTTTCTCGGGCACCCCACCGCGGCCCCCCGCCGCGGTCTGTGGGCGGCCCTGTTCGCGCCCGACTTCGGGCGCCTGCTCGCCGAGCACCTGGGGCTGGTGTTCGGCTCGCTTGCCGCCGCGGTGCTCGTTGGCGTGCCGCTCGGCGTGCTCGCCGGCAAGGTTGCGCGCCTGGCGCAGCCGGTGCTTGCGCTCACCGGCCTGGTGCAGACGATCCCGTCGCTCGCGCTGCTCGCGTTCCTGATCCCGCTCACCGGAACGATCGGCCTGTGGCCGGCGCTGATCGCGCTGTTCCTGTACGCCCTGCTGCCGATCGTGCGCAATACCCACGCCGGGCTCGCGCAGGTGCCGGCGGGCCTGGTGCAGGCGGCGCGCGCCCTCGGCCTGCGCCCGGCCACGATCCTGGCGCGCATCGAGCTGCCGCTCGCCGCGCCCACCATTCTCGCCGGCGTGAAGACCTCGGCGGTGATCAACGTCGGCACCGCGACCATCGCCGCGTTCATCGGCGCCGGCGGCTTCGGCGAGCGCATCGTGCAGGGGCTCGCGCTCAACGACAACACGATGCTGCTGGCGGGAGCGCTGCCGGCGGCTGCGCTGGCGCTCGCGGTGCATGTGCTGTTTGAGCTCATCGAGCGCGCGGTCGCGCGCGGGCATTGAGCCGCGGGCTGCGGTAGAATCGCGCCTCAGCTTGATGTTGCCGCCGACGCTTCCGCCGGCGCGCTCCCAGGGAGACCCTCGCTATGAGAATCGGCGTGCCGGCCGAGATCCTCGCGGGCGAAACGCGCGTCGCCGCGACCCCCGAGACCGTGAAGAAGCTCGCCGCCAAGAACGAGGTCCGCGTGCAGGCGGGCGCGGGCACGCTCGCCAGCTATCCGGACCGGGACTACGAGGCCGCGGGCGCGAAGCTGGTGGCGAGCGCGGCCGAGGCCTGGGACGCGGACATCGTGCTGAAGGTGCGCGCGCCCCTCGAGGCCGAGCGCGCGCTGCTCAAGTCGGGCGCCACGCTCATCGGCCTGCTCAATCCCTACGACGCGGCGGCGCTCGAGGCGCTTGCCAAGCGCGGCGTCACCGGTTTCGCGATGGAGCGGCTGCCGCGCATCTCGCGCGCCCAGTCGATGGACGTGCTCTCGTCGCAGGCCAACATCGCGGGCTACAAGGCGGTGGTGCTCGCCGCGGCGGAGTTCGGCAAGTTCTTCCCCATGCTGATGACCGCGGCAGGCACGGTCAAGGCCGCGCGCGTGATGGTCCTCGGCGCGGGCGTGGCGGGCCTGCAGGCGATCGCCACCGCCAAGCGTCTGGGCGCCGTGATCGAGGCCTCCGACGTGCGCCCGGCAGTGAAGGAGCAGATCGAGTCGCTCGGCGCCAAGTTCATCGACGTACCCTACGTCACCGACGAGGAGCGCGAGATCGCGCAGGGCACCGGCGGCTACGCGCGGCCGATGCCCGCCGACTGGATGCGGCGCCAGGCCGAGCTGGTGCACCAGCGCGCGCTGCAGTCCGACGTGATCATCACCACCGCGCTGATCCCCGGGCGGCCGGCACCGGTGCTCGTCAAGGAGGACACCGTGAAGCAGATGCGGCCCGGGTCGGTGATCGTCGACCTCGCGGTCGAGCAGGGCGGCAACTGCCCGCTCACCGAGCTCGACCGCGTCGTGGTCAAGCACGGCGTGAAGCTGATCGGCATCGCCAATCTGCCGGCGACCGTGCCGACCGATGCTTCGGCGCTGTATGCGCGCAACCTGTACAACTTCCTCGCCCTGATGCTCGACGCGAAGAGCGGCGAGTTCAAGATCGACCGCGAGGACGAGATCATCGCCGGCACCATGGTGTGCGCCGGCGGCGAGCAGACCAAGAGATAGCGACGAACGACGCGCGGGTGGTCAGCCGCCCCGCATCCGCAGAGAGGCCGACATGTCCGGAACCGTAGATCCCACCGTCATCAACCTCGTGGTGTTCGTGCTCGCGGTGTTCGTGGGCTACCACGTCATCTGGAACGTCACCCCGGCGCTGCACACGCCGCTGATGAGCGTGACCAACGCGATCTCCTCGGTGATCATCGTCGGCGCGATCCTCGCCGCGGCGCCGACCAGCGTCGATTTCGGCTCGGTGCTCGGCGTGGTCGCGGTCGGGCTCGCGTCGGTGAACGTGGCGGGCGGCTTCCTGGTCACGCAGCGCATGCTGCAGATGTTCAAGAAGAAGCAGCCCAAGGCGAAGTCGGGCGAGTGACGGGGACGCCATGACCGCGAATCAGATCACCCTCTGGTACCTCGTCGCCTCGGTGTGCTTCATCCTGGCGCTCAAGGGACTGTCCTCGCCGACCACCGCGCGGCGCGGCAACCTGTTCGGCATGGCCGGCATGAGCATCGCGGTGCTGACCACCCTCGCGGTGGTGGTGCGCGGGCGCATCGACCTGATCCTGATCGCCATGCTGATCGGCGGCACGGTCGGGGCGATCGTGGCGCGGCGCGTGCAGATGACGCAGATGCCCGAGCTGGTCGCAGCCATGCACTCGATGGTCGGCATGGCGGCCGTACTGATCGCGTTTGCCGCGGTCAACAACCCGGCGGCGTTCGGCGTGCCGGTTCCGCTGCCGCGCGGCAACAAGCTGGAGCTGTTCATCGGCACCTTCATCGGCGCGATCACCTTCTCCGGCTCGGTGATCGCGTTCGGCAAGCTCGCCGGGCTGGGCAAGCGCTTCCGGCTGTTCTCCTCGGCCCCGGTGGTGTTCCCGGGCCAGCACCTGCTCAACCTGCTGCTCGCGCTGGTGATGATCGGCTTCGGCCTGGCGTTCTACTTCTCGCCGGAGCAGGCCTGGATGGCGTTCGTAGTCATGGCCGCGATCGCTTTCGTGCTCGGCGTGCTGATCATCATCCCGATCGGCGGCGCCGACATGCCGGTGGTGATCTCGATGCTGAACAGCTACTCGGGCTGGGCGGCGGCCGGCATCGGCTTTTCGC
>Ga0307373_10005264_pt1 | contig 21265 bp, 18 predicted proteins | sample OX2MG_FD_202534 | JGI IMG/M metagenome (GOLD analysis project Ga0307373, IMG submission 202534) | Soil microbial communities from Risofladan, Vaasa, Finland - OX-2 | ecosystem: Environmental > Terrestrial > Soil > Coastal area > Acid sulfate soil | place: Finland: Risofladan, Vaasa | collected...
GCGGGCTTTACTCCCATTCCCAGTTGCGTTTCAATCACCGCCTGTTCCTCAATACTCAACTGACCATAGATTTTTCCCATGCAACATTATCTCCCATAAATGTTGCACTTGGTCTTTGAGCGCGCCCATTCTAAAAAGGCAGGTAAGTAAGATATTTATATAAACAATACCTATTAGCGATGCTACGTAGAAAAGGCGTGACCATAATTGTAAATGTGCGTGACTTAGATCTGACATGGACGTGGAGCTGTCAGATGTCGATATAGATATACCGGACAAGAGACCGCCCATAAATAATATAACCATGACTATATTGACCCAATTGCGATAGAAGATTGGTCTTTTTGAGCCAAGTTTCGTCACATATGAGTTAATGAGATTATTCATGTATTGCTCCTGCAATTACAGTCTGACTTGAAATGTAAAATAAATAGCAAGAAGGTGGTTATTCCCCTTCCCAATAATCCAGCGACTTATCCTGTCGGGACAGGTATCTGAATCTATTACCCTCCTTGCCAGGAGGGGATTCTTCGTAGACGCCAAACTTTCCCGAATCCGGATAATCGCAGATTTCCAGCGGTGCGAGTGTGCTCACCGAGAGGTAGCGCATCTCCACCGTGCCGGTGTTGATGATCTGGTGGGCAGTTTCCGGGCCACCGGTTGGGCAGGCGATGATGTCTCCAGGCTTTATTGGGAAATGCTTATCACCGAATCGTAATTCACCTTCACCTTCGAGGATGAAGAACATCTCCTCTTCGACGTGATGATTGTGGAAAGGGCAGTTGCGTTTACCCGGTGCGACCACAGTCAGGTTGTAACCCAGTTTCTTTGCGCCGATACGACTCGCGATTTCACCCCAGCGGATGTCGTAATCCCCGGCCGTCTTGCCCTTGGGCGCCTGGCTGGGTTCGACTGATTGCAATTGCACATCGGCGATATTGAGAATGGGATGGTTCATAAGAAACCCTCGATCAATTCGTATCATTTGGGAATGAAGACAAAGAGCCTGTGGAGCAAAAGATCAATTTTTAGACCATTTCGGCGGACGTTTCTCCAGGAACGCTGTCAGACCTTCCTGGCCTTCCTCGGACACGCGCAGCTGCGCGATTATATTTGCAGTCTTGCTGTGCAGGTTGCGGCGTGCCGAAGTTGAGAGTGCCGCCTGTGCGGCGATCAGTTCCTTGGCGGCAGCCAATGCCTTGGGGCCACCCTTCAGCAACAGACCGATTTCCTTCTCGACCGCGGTATCCAGCTGCTCCGCGCTTACCACTTCGTGTACCAGGCCGATCTCGCGGGCCTTGTCCGCGCTGATGAGATCGGCGGTCAGGAAATAGCGACGTGCATTATGCACACCGATAGTGGCGATCACGTAGGGGGAGATCACCGACGGCACCAGCCCCAGGCGCACTTCACTCAGGGAGAATTTCGCGGACGAAGAGGCGATGGCGATGTCGCAGCAGGCCACCAGTCCCACGCCACCACCGAAAGTCGCGCCGTTCACGCGCGCGATGCTGGGTTTGCGCAGGGAATTCAGCGTATCCATGAGTTCGGCCAGTTTGAGCGCATCCTCGATGTTGTGCGCTTCATCGTATTGCGTCGAGGCGCGCATCCAGTTCACGTCCGCGCCGGCGGAAAAAGACTTGCCGGCACCGGTGAGCACCACGATGCGTACTTTCTTGTCGTTGTTGACCTTGATCAGCTTCTCGGTCAGTTCGGCGATGATGACATCGTCGAAGGCGTTGTGTTTCTCGGGGCAGTTGAGCGTGAGCGTGGCCACGCCGCGGGGATCGGTTTTTATGAGTACGGTGTCATTCATCTTTCTTTGCTCTCTCTATGGGATCTAACCCCACTCCATTCATGCTAATAACACCCGCGAATATTGCTCCGAAAAAGGTTAGTGCACGTTTTGGAAGCAGAAATCTGATTATTTCTTCCGCGATGGCAAAAATGCAGATAAATAACAGTGACGCGCGGAGGGTAGGCCATGTTGATGCACTCCAAATCAATAGGCAGACAATCAGTCCACTTATAATTCCTGCTCCCATACCACAAACACCGTGCAGTAAACGATTTTGCACATTCACATCCTGAATATGCCGTAATGGCCACCCGGCTCCAAAGGCGCATTCTCGGCAGTGGCTAGCGCCAGACCCAGCACCCGGCGGGTGTCGGCGGGATCGATGATGCCGTCGTCCCAGAGGCGCGCTGTCGCATAGTACGGGTGGCCCTGGCGTTCATACTGCTCGCGCAGCGGCGCCTTGAAGGCTTCTTCCTCCTTCTCGCTCCATTTACCGCCCTTGGCTTCGAGGCTTTCGCGTTTCACGGTCGCGAGCACCGAGGCTGCCTGTTCACCGCCCATGACCGAGATGCGCGCATTGGGCCACATCCACAGGAAACGCCCGCCGTAGGCGCGGCCGCACATGGCGTAATTGCCGGCGCCGAAACTGCCGCCGATGATCACCGTGAACTTGGGGACGGTGGCGCAGGCAACCGCGGTCACCATCTTGGCGCCGTCTTTGGCGATTCCGCCCTGCTCGTATTTCTTTCCCACCATGAAGCCGGTGATGTTCTGCAGGAACACCAGCGGGATGCGGCGCTGCTCGCAGAGCTCGATGAAGTGCGTGCCCTTGAGCGCCGATTCGGAAAACAGGATGCCGTTGTTGGCGAGGATGCCCACCGGATAGCCATAGAGATGCGCGAAGCCGCATACCAGTGTCTTGCCGTACAGCGCTTTGAATTCCTGGAACTCTGATCCATCCACCAACCGCGCGATGATCTCGTGCACGTCGTAGGGATAGCGCGTGTCCTGAGGGACGACGCCGTAGATTTCATCGGCCGCATAGCGCGGCTCCACCGGCTCGCGTTTCGCCAGCCAGTTGGGACGCTGATAATTCAGGTGCGCGACGATCTCGCGGGCGATGGCGAGCGCGTGTGCGTCATCGTCGGCCAGATGATCGGTGACCCCGGAGATCTTGCTGTGCACTTCGCCGCCGCCCAGGGTCTCCGCGTCTACCACTTCGCCGGTAGCGGCTTTCACCAGCGGCGGACCGCCGAGGAAGATCGTGCCCTGATTGCGCACGATGATGGCTTCATCGCACATGGCCGGTACATAGGCGCCACCGGCGGTGCAGGAGCCCATGACCACAGCGATCTGCGGGATACGTTCGCGCGAGAGGCGCGCTTGGTTGTAGAAGATGCGTCCGAAGTGCTCCCTGTCGGGGAATACTTCATCCTGCAGCGGCAGGTAGGCGCCGCCGGAATCCACCAGATAGATGCACGGCAGTCTGTTTTCCAGCGCCACTTCCTGGGCGCGCAGATGTTTCTTGACGGTGATGGGGTAATAGGTGCCGCCTTTCACGGTCGCGTCGTTGGCTACGACCATCACTTCGCGGCCATGCATCCGACCGATGCCGGTGATGAGGCCGGCGGCTGGTGCCGCGTCTTCATACATGCCGTGAGCGGCGAGCGCGGAAAGTTCCATGAATGGTGAGCCGGGATCCAGGAGCGCCTGGATGCGCTGGCGCGGCAGGAGCTTGCCGCGGTCGGTGTGTTTCTTGCGGGCTTTCTCGTCTCCGCCGAGCGCCGCCTGTGCCAGTCTCGCGCGCAGGTCTGCCACCAGCTTCTCCAGGTGCGCGCGGTTGGCGGCGAATTCCTTGGAATTTCTGTCGATGACGGATTTCAGGATCGGCATGGCGGGAGGCCCGAGGCTGGGGTATGCCTATTATGAACGGGCATGCAGGTAATTGCCCGTTCCGCCATACGGCGCGCGGGGCACGTCTCTATATATACATAATTCGCCTGGATTTTTACGACTCAATCGAGTCCGGCGATTGAGCATTTACTGACATGTCCATCCGGTCTGTCCGATGAAGGCGCTGCAGGTCACCTCGGTGTTGTTGGACAGGTTCTGGATGTAGTGGAAGGTCACCACATTGTTCGGCAAATCGTAGGTGAGCTTCGGCTCATCCGGGAGCTGTTTTATATACTTCGGCACCAGAACATCCAGGTTCTTGGGCATGCGCATGTTGTCCGTGATATAGGTGTGGATGGCTTCCAGCACGGGTGTGGCGGCAGCCTGCAGTTTCTGGCCGTTGGGATCCACACCGGGCGGGTAGAGCGCACAGCCGGACAGGGCCAGCAGCACAGCGATGACGAGAGTTTTGCTCATGGTCCCGTTCCGGTGAAGATGACGGATGCGTGTGAGTATAGCCTGTGGCCGTTACTTGAACAGGTCCGATGCACTCTTGCAGTCTGGGAATTGTCCAGGGATGGTCTGCTGAAAAGCCACACATCAACACTACAGTAGGTAGGGGAACAGGGCGGCGACTTTGTCGCGATACTGTCGATAGGTTTCCCCGAACTGCTCCGTGAGCCAGCGTTCCTCGAGGCGGAGTTTGCGCCATAGGGCGACGAAGGCAATCAGCACCGCCAGCCATCCACGCCATTCATCGCGGGCGATGGCCATGCCGATGAATCCCAGCAACAGGCCAGTGTATATGGGGTGACGCACAAGACGATAGGGGCCGCTGTGGATGAGCTCATGCTCCTGCTTGAGGGTCACGACGCCGCTCCAGTTGCGGCCGATGTGGATTCGCGCCCAGACACTGAATACCAGTCCGGCAACGAGCACAACCACTCCGATCCAGTATGTGATTTCATTCATTGGAAATACCTGTCCACACAGGATGCCACCAGGCAACGTCGGTAATGCCAGAAGCAGCGCCGCGAGTACCAGCGGTACGACATGACCGGCGCGTGATAGCGGGGACTCACGACGTACTGCGGCTTTTACATTGCGGCCTGCCAGCCACCAGTAGATTCCCCACATAAGCCACAGTATCAAGATAAAATTTTCGTAAATAATTTTCATTTGAGTGGCAACTCAAATACCCGATTTCTCAGATCATCTCCACAGCGATGGCCGTGGCTTCGCCGCCGCCAATGCACAGGGAAGCGATGCCGCGCTTCAGATCCCGGGCTTTGAGTGCATGCAACAGCGTCACGATGAGACGCGCACCGCTGGCGCCGATGGGATGCCCGAGAGCGCAGGCACCGCCATTCACGTTCACTTTCGCGTGCGGTAGCTTGAGTTCATGCATGGCCGCCATCGCCACTACCGCGAAGGCTTCATTGATCTCGTAGAGGTCCACGTCTTTTTCGGCCCAGCCGAGTTTCTTCTGCAATCTATCGATGGCGCCTACCGGCGCGGTAGTGAACCAGGCAGGCTCCTGCGCGAAGCCGGCGTGGCCGAGGATGCGCGCCAGCGGTTTGAGGCCGCGTTTCCTGGCTTCGCTCTCGCGCATCAGCACCAGCGCCGCGGCGCCGTCGGATATTGACGAGGAACTGGCTGCGGTCACGGTGCCACCGTCTTTCTTGAAGGCCGCTTTCAGGCCCGGGATCTTGCTGATGGCGCAGCGCCCCGGTTCTTCATCGGTATCCGCCACGCGCTCGCCTTTGCGGTCCTTGACCGTCACCGGCGCGATCTCGTCTTTGAAGATGCCGTCCTTGAGCGCGTGCTGGGCGCGCTTCACCGATTCGATGGCGAAGGCGTCCTGCTGCTCGCGGGTGAAATGGAATTTCTCGGCGCACATCTCCCCGAAGGTGCCCATCATCTGGCCGTCGTAGGGATTCTGCAGGCCGTCGAAAAACATGTGATCGAGTATCTGCTGGTGGCCCATGCGCAGGCCGGCGCGCGCGCCGGGAATCAGGTAGGGCGCATTGGTCATGGATTCCATGCCGCCGGCCACGACGAGGTCGGCTGAGCCAGCGGCGATCAAGTCATGCGCCATCATCACCGCCTTCATGCCGGAACCGCAGACCTTGTTGATAGTGGTGCAGCCCACGGATTTCGGAACACCGGCGGCGATGGAGGCCTGGCGTGCCGGCGCCTGGCCGAGACCGGCCGGCAGCACGCAGCCCATGATGACTTCGCTGATGTCCTCGGGTTTTATTTTGGCATCGGCCACTGTCGCCTTGATGGCGGCGGCGCCCAGTTGCGGCGCGCTCACGGGTGCGAACTGGCCCTGGAAAGAGCCGATGGCGGTGCGGCGCGCGGCCACGATGACGATGGGATCTTGTGACATGAATGAATTCTCCGTATCTAAAGGTGCAGCTTGCTGAGTACTGCGCGTGAACTTGGTCTGAATTTGGACGCAGGGCGCAGCGCTATTGACCGTTGAACAATTCCCGCCCGATCAGCATCCGGCGTATCTCGTTGGTGCCGGCGCCGATATCGTAGAGTTTGGCGTCGCGCAGCAGGCGGCCGGTGGGGTATTCATTGATATAGCCGTTGCCGCCCAGACTCTGGATGGCTTCCAGCGAAACTTTCACGGCATGTTCCGAAGCGAATAGCAGGCAGGCGGCTGCTTCCTCGCGCGGGTCCTCGCCGCGTTCGAAGCGCTCGCAGGTGCGGTAGGTGAAGGCGCGTGAAGTTTGCAGCGCCACGAACATGTCCGCGAGTTTGGCCTGCATCATCTCGAATTCGCCGATGGGTTTGCCGAACTGCCGGCGTTCGCGCACATAGGGCAGGACAACGTCCAGCGCCGCCTGCATGATGCCGATGGGGCCGGCGGACAGCACCAGCCGTTCGGAATCCAGGCCGCGCATCAATATATACACGCCTTCATTCACCTCACCGAGAACGTTGGCTTCCGGGATCTCACAGTCCTCGAACACCAGTTCACAGGTATGCGAGCCGCGCATGCCGAGCTTGTCGAGCTTCTGGGCGGTCTTGAAACCGCGCATGCCCTTCTCGACGATGAACGCAGTGATGGATTTGGAATTCGCTTCCCTGCCGGCGGTGCGCATGTAGACCAGCAGCACCTGCGCTTCCGGGCCGTTGGTGATCCACATCTTGGAACCATTGGCGATCCATTGGTCGCCGTGCTTCTTCGCCTGGCAACTCATGGAACCCACCACGTCGGAGCCGGCCCCCGGTTCGGACATGGCGAGCGCGCCGATCCATTCACCGCTGCACAGCTTGGGCAGGTATTTGCGGCGCTGCGCTTCGTTGCCATTGAGAAACAGGTTGCTGACGCACAGGTTGGAATGCGCCGCATAGGACAGGCCCACCGAGGCGGAAGCCCGGGAGATCTCTTCCATGGCTACAACATGCGCCAGATAGGAAAGCCCGGCGCCGCCGTGGCTGGTGGGTACGGTGATGCCCAACAGTCCCAGCTCACCGAACTTCTTCCACAGGTCCGCGGGGAATTCGGCGCGCTCGTCGATATGCGCAGCGCGTGGTGCGATCTCGGCCTCGGCGAAACGCCGCACCGTCTCGCGCAACAGATCCAGTTCTTCGCTTATATGTGTATTGATGGTGGTCAAATAACAAACTCCTGAACGCGCATTAATGTCCGTTTCTGCGTCCTGCGAAGAAGCGCTCGTAAGGCTGGTTCACCGTCGGCAGTTTCACCCGGCCGATGGCGGCGATGCGGTGTTCAGCCATACGGTCCGCGGCGCGGTAGTTGGGGATCTTCTCCCGGTCCGCGAATTTGAAGATGTTGCCGATGATATCGTAGATGCCCGTGACCATACGGTTGGCGCGTTCCCGGTTATAGCCCTGCAGTTCGATATACACGTTCATGAGGCCGCCGGCATTGATGGCGTAGTCGGGCGCATACAGGATGCCGCGCTTGTGCAGTTCATCGCCGCAGGCGTCGGTGGCCAGCTGATTGTTGGCGGCGCCTGCCACGATCTCGAACTTGAATTGCGGGATGGTCTTCTCATTGACGGTGGCCCCCAGCGCGCATGGCACATACACTTTGGCGTTGACGCCGTAGATGTCATCCATCTTCACGGCTTCCGCGCCCAGTTCCACGCACTGGTCGATACGCTCCTGATGCATGTCGGTGACGAACACCTTGGCATCCGCGTCGCGCAGGTGCTTGACCACATGAAAGCCCACGTGCCCGAGTCCCTGGACCGCATAACTGCATTTGCCAAGATCGGTGTGGCCGTATTTCCTGTTTAGGCAAGCCTTGATGCCCTGGATCACGCCCATGGCGGTGAACGGTGAAGGATCACCGCCGCCGCCGTGCACCGGATGCACGCCGGTCACGTAGCCGGTCTCCTGGAAGATGTATTCCATGTCCTGGACGTCGGTATTCACGTCCTCGGCGGTGATGTAGCGGCCGCCGAGCGATTGCACGAAACGCCCGAGGGCGCGGAACATGGCTTCGGATTTCTGCGCGGGATCGCCGATGATCACCGATTTGCCGCCGCCGAGATTTAGACCCGAGACCGCCGCCTTGTAGGTCATGCCACGTGACAGGCGCAGTACGTCGGTGAGGGCCTCTTCTTCATTTTTGTAGGGCCACATCCGCAGGCCGCCGAGTGCCGGACCAAGCACGGTGTTATGGATGCCGACGATGGCCTTGAGGCCAGACTCCTTGTGATGGAAAAACACAACTTCTTCGTGCCCCATCGTGTCGAGAGTGGCGAACAGGTCCATAAATCCTCCTGAGAAGGGAATGTTATTGTGGTAATCCGGCGCTCGGGAAATGGCGCATGCGAGCTCCGGACCCGCGGTGCCGGACGTCCTGCGCCCGGCATGCTTATATATATAGGGGCCCACAAAAGGCCGATAGAACGAAGTATTATAACCGTTCGGCTTCGTCCGCCGAACATCTAGATATAGCCGTCATACAATGTGGGTGGCGCGCGGCGACTGTAAACCGCGGCGCCTCCCCCTTACATCTCATAGCTGTACCCATGGATCTGAGCAGCCTGAATCTCTGGAATCCCGCCATCGGCCTTGGGCCGGTGCTGGCGCTGGTCACTGCGTTCTTTCTCGGCGTGATCCACGGCATCACACCGGACGAACATACCTGGCCCATCACCTTCAGCTATTCCATCGGCAGTTACAGCACGCGCGGCGGCATGCGCACCGGATTGCTGTTTTCGCTGGCCTTCACCGTGCAGCGCGCCATCGCCAGCGAACTAGCGTACTTCGCATTCACCTGGCTGCTCCCGGGTGCGCGCTGGAATTTCTATATCTATATGATCGTGGGCGTGGTGATGCTGGTATCGGGTCACTATGCGATGCACCGGCACCGGCTGCTGCATCTGTTCCATAGCCACAGCCTCGATCAATCGCAGGAGCCGCGGGCGCTGCCGAATTACATGCCGCTGGTGCATGGCTTCATCGCCGGCTGGGGTACCGGCGCGTTTGCGCTCATCACCTACACGGTGCTGTCGCCCGCCATGCCGAACGCGTATCTGGGATTCATGCCGGGCATGTTGTTCGGCCTCGGCACCATGGCCATGCAGATATTGTTCGGAGCGCTGGTGGGGGCATGGATGGCCCGGCGTCGCATGGCGGATGCAGCGCGTGCATGGGTAGCGCGCATGGTGGCGGGACGCACCCTTTTCTGGGGTGGAATCGGATTCATGCTGGTGGGCGCGCTGGGCATCCTCGACCCGGGACTTGGTGACCTGGGGATCAGCACCGGCATCCGCGTGCACAATCTTTCGCGTCTGGACATCGGGTTTCTGCTGGCGGTACTGGTGCCTTTCGGCGCCGGCGCTTACGCCATGATCCGCTCCCTGCGCGAGGTCCGCGGTCGCTTCGACTGAGCCCGCGGCCTGCGGGGGCCTTTAAAATCGGTCGCCGGGCATTGCCGCTATCGCCGGTATAATGCGGGGCAACCCAGATTCCGAGGCATGCATGAGCACCGTCGTCCCCAAGCCCAGCGAAGCCAAGCTGCAGCAGACCAACCGTCTGCCGCTGCGCTTCGTCACGGCCGCCTCGCTGTTCGACGGTCACGACGCCGCCATCAACATCATGCGCCGCATTATCCAGAGCCAGGGCGCAGAAGTGGTGCACCTGGGCCATAACCGTTCGGTGGAGGACGTGGTGCGCGCCGCCCTTCAGGAGGACGCGGACGCCATCGCTATCAGCTCCTACCAGGGCGGGCATCTCGAATACTTCAAATACATGGTGGACATGCTGAAAGAACGGCACGCCGCCCATATCCGCGTGTTCGGCGGCGGTGGCGGCACCATCACCCTGGAAGAGATCGACGAGCTGCAGAAATACGGCATCGAGCGCATCTACCATCCCAACGACGGCATGCACATGGGCCTGGTGCAGATGATCGAGGACGTGGTCATGCGGGTGCAGAAGCATCGGCTGGCGCCGCAGAAACCTGCCAAGGTCTCGCCCGAGGATGAGATTTCCGTGGGCCGCATGCTCACCGCCATCGAAGCGGGCGTGTTGTCCGAAACCGAACTCGCGCGGCTGCGCAAGCAATGGGAGCTGGCCGGCAAGAAGACCCCGGTGGTGGGCGTCACCGGCACCGGCGGCGCCGGCAAGTCCTCGGTGGTGGACGAACTGCTGCTGCGTTTTCTGCACGCATTTCCCGACATGCGCATCGCGGTGATGGCGGTGGACCCCACGCGCCGGCGCACCGGCGGCGCACTCCTGGGCGACCGCATCCGCATGAACTCATTGCGCAGCAAGCGCGTGTTCATGCGTTCCATGGCCACGCGCCGCGCGCACGCGGCCACCAGCGAGATGCTGCACGACTGCATCGGTTTCCTGCGCGGCCAGGCCTACGACCTGATCCTGGTGGAGACCGCCGGCATCGGCCAGTCGGATTCGGCAGTGGTGGATCTGGTGGATTACCCGGTGTATGTGATGACCAGCGACTACGGCGCCGCCAGCCAGCTGGAGAAGATCGACATGCTGGATTACGCGGAACTGGTGGTACTCAACAAATTCGACCGGCGCGGCGCCGATGATGCGCTGCGCGATGTGAAGAAGCAGTGGAAGCGTAACCGCACGGCTTTCAAACTGCCGGACGAGCAGGTGCCGGTGTATCCCACCATCGCCAGCCAGTTCAACGATCCGGGCATCACCTGGATGTTCGTGAACCTGTGCCGGCTGCTACGGGACAAATTGCATCTGCCGGTTGATAAGTGGATGCCGCAGGTGGACACCACTTTGAAGGAGCCGCGCGCCACGATATTGATTCCCGGCGCGCGCGTGCGCTATCTGGCGGAGATCGCCGAGCAGGGGCGCAGTATCAATCAATCAATTGACCGACAGGCGGAGGCTGCCGGCCGCGCTCAGCATTTCTGGCAGTCACTCAAGGAACTGGACGATCCCAAACTGCCCAAGCAGCTGGCGCTGTATGCCGCCGACGATCTGTCCCAGGGCAAGGATAAATCACTCGATGTGCTGCGCCAGCGTTACCAGGATGCGGTCAAGTCACTGTCTTCCGAAGCACTCAATCTTTTGCGCGAATGGCCGCAACGCCTCAAGGCCATTACCGATGCGCATTTCACTTACGACGTGCGCGGCAAGCCGGTCACCGGCAGCAACTACACCGAATCCCTGAGCCACACCCAGATACCGAAAGTCGCGCCGCCCACCTACAAGAGTTGGGCGGATCTGCTGCGCTACCTGATGCGTGAAAATCTGTCGGGCGCTTATCCCTACACCGCCGGCGTGTATCCCTACCGGCGCACCGGCGAAGACCCGACGCGCATGTTCGCCGGCGAAGGCACGCCGGAGCGCACCAACCGCCGCTTCCATTACCTGTCACACGGACAGGATTCGGTGCGGCTGTCCACGGCTTTCGATTCCGTGACGCTCTACGGCGAAGATCCGGCCACGCGCCCGGACATCTACGGCAAGGTCGGCAATTCCGGCGTCAGCATCGCCACACTCGACGACATGAAGAAGCTGTACTCGGGATTCGACCTGTGCGATCCCAAGACTTCCGTGTCCATGACCATCAATGGCCCGGCGCCCATGATCCTGGCCATGTTCATGAACACCGCCGTCGACCAGCAGGTGGAGAAATACCTGAAGGAAGACCCGCAGCGCTGGGCGGTGGCCGAGAAGCAGATCGCCTCTATATATAAAGACAAGCCACGTGCCCAATACATCGGCGAGCTGCCCAAGGGCAGCGACGGCCTGGGGCTGGACCTGCTGGGGGTGAGCGGCGAGGAACTGGTGGACGCGGAGACCTACGCGCGCATCAAGGCACAGGTGCTGAGTACGGTGCGCGGCACCGTGCAGGCGGACATCCTCAAGGAAGACCAGGCTCAGAACACCTGCATTTTCTCCACCGAATTCGCGCTGCGCATGATGGGCGACATCCAGCAGTACTTCGTGGAGCACAAGGTGCGGAATTTCTATTCGGTGTCCATCTCCGGTTATCACATCGCCGAAGCCGGCGCCAATCCCATCTCGCAGCTGGCGTTCACGCTCTCCAACGGCTTCACGCTGGTGGAGTACTACCTGGCGCGCGGCATGCAGGTGGACGACTTCGCGCCCAACCTGTCGTTCTTCTTTTCCAATGGCATGGATCCGGAATACACCGTCATCGGCCGGGTGGCGCGCCGCATCTGGGCGCGCGCCATGCGCGAGCGCTACGGCGCCTCGCCCCGCAGCCAGATGCTCAAGTATCACATCCAGACTTCCGGACGCTCGCTGCACGCCCAGGAAATCCAGTTCAACGACATCCGCACCACCCTGCAGGCACTGTATGCGCTGTTCGACAACTGCAATTCGTTGCACACCAACGCTTACGACGAAGCCATCACCACGCCCACGGAAGAGAGCGTGCGCCGCGCCGTGGCCATCCAGCTCATCATCAACCGCGAGCTGGGACTGAACTTCAACGAGAATCCCTGGCAGGGCAGCTTCATCGTGGAGCAGCTCACGGACCTGGTGGAAGAGGCAGTATATAAGGAGTTCGAAGCCATCTCCGAGCGCGGCGGCGTGCTGGGCGCCATGGACACCATGTACCAGCGCGGCAAGATCCAGGAAGAGAGCCTGTACTACGAGCAGAAGAAGCACGACGGCTCCCTGCCGCTCATCGGCGTTAACACCTTCCTGCCGCGGGAGCACGCCGGCGACATCGTCACCAAGATCGAGCTGATTCGCTCCACTGAGGACGAGAAACGCCAACAGATCAAGAACGTGGAGAACTACCGCGCGGCACGCAACGCACGCGCGCCCGAGAGCCTAAAGCAGCTGCAGCAAACCGCCCGCGAGCGCAAGAACATTTTCGCCTCGCTCATGGAAGCAGTGAAGTACAACTCCCTGGGGCAGATCAGCCACGCACTTTACGAAGTCGGCGGGGAATACAGAAGGAATATGTAGCTAAAAATCGATCTTTTGTCCGTTGGCGGTGCTAAAAATGCCCTCTGAAGCTTCATGGGAGAATAATAGGGGACAGACCACGTTTATAGCAATTTACGCTGAAGGCTGTGAACTGTCCTGATGTCTCCGGATATGATTGCAAGTAAGTGCGGTGTTAATGAAATATGACAGTTGTTTCGACTCGCACGGTCCGAGTAGCTTCCACGACTAAAACATTTTTCCCCGTCGGGCAGCTTTTGGTGCTGTTGATGCAGTAACAGACGATCACCACCATGTGCAGAGTCTTGCCTGCGTAACCTGGAGGTGCCGCTGGTAACTCAGCATTTGAAACGGCGCCGACGGAAGCCTGATCCAATTCTTTGTTCCCACTGGATTTGACGATGACTATGTGGCTCGCTTTGGCGTCCAGGTAGTCGAAATCCACAGTCGTGCTGCCTGTCTTTCCCTTGAGGATCGGATCCCTGGGGTAGAGCTTCTTGTGGTCTATCGCTGCATAAACGTTGTTCTCGAACCACTCGAAAGGCGTGGGCATGTTGAGAGGCAACTCGAATTCATGGGGTTCGTCTGCATGCGGTCCGGTCGGCTTGGGCACCTGTGCCGAAGCCACCTGCTGCAGCATCAACTTGTCCAGATCGGGATCACCTGTACTGGCGACGATCACGGGATTTTTAATGATGCCGTCATCGAACTGGAACCGCACAGTTCCATGTGTACCGTGTGTGCCCGGAGTGTTTAGATTGGCGGGGATGTGTACCTTAGACTGGACGGCGTTAAACATCTCCGCCTGCCATAACGGATTCTCCCAGTAGGCCTGCGTGGCCGGATTGATGTGGGGCGGCGGAATGACTTGAGGTGGCGCGGAACCGCAGGCGCTCAACGCGCATGCCAGTAGGCAGGCAATTAGATATCGGTATCCGCGCATAGCTGATTCCCCTTGCCGGAATCCGGGATAACAGGGGGCATAGTATGGTTTATGTTGTAAATCCCCGCTATCTCCACTCCAATGTTTTTTTTTCTCTCCGTTTTCAGGTGGTCCTTGTGATCAGTGCTTGATCGAGACGGCATACGCCGCCGCATCGATCATGTCTTTTAATGATAACTGCGATGCGATGGCACGCATCGGGGCCGCTTCCGGATTGGTGCGACCGCCCAGTTTGAATAGCATGATCTGGCGCGCGATGTTAGGTGGGCGAATATCCGGCAAGCGGCGGGTCTTCGAAAAAAGATGCCAGGGACAATCCCTGGTGGTATATATTGACGATCGCGCCCGTCCGGGTGTGGCACACCCCAGGGGGATCTCGACCATGATTTACCATCAACGCATGTCTGTCGCTTTGCTTCTGGCGAGCCTGCTCTTGCCGATGCTGGCCTGTGCCACGCCGCCATCCTCGAGCGCTGGTGCGCATCCGCAGTTCTACCTATCGCCAGATCCGGTGCTCAAGGACATGCCTTTCTCGGAAGCGACGCGTGCCGGCGACTTGTTGATCGTGTCGGGCGAGATCGGGTCGCTGCCAGGCAAGATGGTCTTGGCACCCGGCGGCATCACCGGCGAGGCGCGGCAGGCGATCGAGAATATACGCGGCATCCTGCGACGCCACGGGGCCACACTGCGTGACGTGGTCCAGTGCACGGTGTTCCTCTCCGACATGAAGGACTGGCCGGCCTTCAACACCGTCTATCGGGAATTTTTCAAGCCGCCGTATCCGGCCCGCAGCGCGACGGGGGCCAGTGGCCTGGCGCTGGGCGCCCGGGTCGAGATGCAGTGCACGGCCTACGCGCCTCTGAAAAAGCAGTAGCAAAACACATCATTTAGCGATAGCGTCGCGTCGCTCGTAACAGCCGGTACGGTCCCGGCGTCCCGGCCACTCGCTCCAGCGACGGCTATTCCTTTCTCTGCGGCCGTCCTGCGTTCGTCGGCCTGTCAGAGGACGCTTACGCGTCTTCATTCGATGCCTCCTCCACAACGACTCTACGCCGCGGCGCGGACTTCGCACTTAGCTCCGCAGACTCCGCGGTGCTACGTCCGCTGCGGCTACCGCAGGTTCCTCGCCTCGGGCTTCGCCCTTCCATGGCTCGTCAATTGCATGCTCGGTAATCCCTTAGGGTGAATAGCATGACCTACGCGCGTGTTCTCACACTGACAGCGTTGACTATGGTTGCTTTTGTATGTCCACTCATGGTTCATGGCCAGGACATACAACTGCACGCGGTCCGCATCCCCAACGACGTGAATTACTGGCAACATTCCGGCTTCGTGGAGATGGTGCCGCCCATGCGGCTGCCAACGGACAAGCCGACCGACGATACGATCAAGGTCTGGCTGCGGATTCCGGAAAACGGCAAGGTCAGCGTGCAGTGGCTTCCTGACCAGCAGCGCTATACGTTGAAGTTTCTAATCGGTACGGTGGCTGATCGGGTCGAAAGCGTTCAGAACGAACATGATGCGATGCAGGTGGTCAATGGCATCGGCGATGTGCGCGGCGCGCGCATCGGCCGTGATGGCCGGATGTGGTTCCATGTCTACGAACCGGTGCCCGGCCAATCCAAAAAATGGCTGCAAGGTTATGCCTGGCTGCACAACAGTCCCCAGGGCGACGATCTGGCAGCCGACAGTCTCATCAAACTCTATTATCCGGATGCGCCGGCTTCGGCCCGCGTGGAAATGGCGGATTTCCGGAGCCTGAACCAGTGCGCCATGTGTCATGTGACCAACCAGCCGGCACCCACGAAAGTCCCGTTGCATTCGAGTTTCAACGGACTCACGTTAGCCCCCGGCACGATCGTCAATATGATGACGGACGCGGATGGTTTCTTTCAGCCGATCACAGTGCTGACCGATAGCATGACCGTCAGGAATGCAAGACCTTGGGACTTGAATGCCGACGACCCTTTCATCACGGTTTGGTGCGGCAGCCACATAACCAAGGCGGTCGCCAAGGGTGATCAGCGAGGTTACACGTGTCCAGATTATGGCGTGCCCGTCGGTAAGCTCGACATGCTTGCAGCATTGAAGCACAAGGATAAGCATGCAATACAGGTGTGTGCGGCGCGGAAATACCTGTATGGACGCATGCAGGCGGATGGGCGAAAAGCCTTTGCTCCCTTCTTCGCGGAATGCGGGATCCATTGATGCATTTCAAATACATTTAGAACCCATCTCAAATTTCCGTTCCCCCTGAGCATAGCACCGCCCTTGTGATCAGTGCTTGATCGAGGTGGCATACGCCGCGGCGTTGATCATGTCGTTCAATGACAGTTGCGATGCGACAGCGCGCATCGGGGCCGCTTCAGGATTGGTGCGTCCACCGAGTCTGAACAGGATTAGCTGGCGCACGATATAGGTGGGCGAGATTCCGGCCAGCCGCGGGATATTCCCGACACCGTGGAGGCCCGCACCGTGGTAGCTTTCGCAAGCGGGGACAGTACCATTGCCTTTTGCAGCCAGGGCCTTACCGCGCGCGATGCTGCCCGGCGGAACATACGCGATGAACCTGGAATGCGCGTCCATTATGCGGAATAGCCAGATGTCTTCCGGCGTTTCGATGATGCGTTCGCCGATGGGTTCGCGCGCACCATCCGCATCCGGCACCTGAATGTAGTGATACCAGCGGGTTTTCGGCACCATGGTGGTTTCCACCACGCGGGTACGCGGCGTGAATTCCAACGATGAAAAATAGGTCGCTGCCTGCTGCAGGTCGGCGTCGCTGGTATTGCGGGCCTCGACATTCATCTCCATATCCGGTTCCCATGGGGACCAGTTACGTGTGCCAGTCCGGAACGTTTCGAGCTGTTCGAGAATGTACGCCTTGGGCAGCCCGGCCAGCGACGCGCTGGAGGGTTCGCCTTCGCCGCCGGGCCGGTGGCATGCAGCGCAGGGCCAGGCGGGCTTGTGGCCGCGTGCCACGATCTCCGGCATCGGTGGATGCTCCTGCGGAAACCAATCGGGTAAATTAGCCAAGCTCCACTGCGACAGGGTGTAAGTGACTTTGCTGCCGGGAATGTGCAGGGGCTCGTCCGGTTTCGGTTCGTACGCCAGCGGTTTCCAAGGGGGAGGTGTGGAAATCAACCACGCTTTGGCCGCGAGGAACTCCGCATTTTGGCTGTCCGGCGCCGCCTGGGCCAAAGCGCAGGCCATAATCAATGACGATGCCACCGCCATGGCTGTGATCAATCTCATAGTAAATCCCCTGTCAAACGTTGGTTATTAGTCTTGCATAAAGATAGATCATTTGAAGCTTCGGGGTGCTTGTACCGCCGGGCGTTAGTCAATAAAGTGCAGCGTCAGCGTCCGGCATTTAAGGGGTTATCCGTCATGAAAATCCGGCTTCCCGTCCTGCTCGTCGCCATACTCCTGAGTGCCAGCGTGGTGGCGCAATCACCGGCTGACCTGGATAGCTATGTCCACAAGGCCATGGCGCTGTGGCAGGTGCCGGGCCTGGCGGTCGCGATCGTCAAGGACGGCAAGCTGGTGTTCGCGCGCGGCTATGGGGTGCGCGAATTGGGCAAGCCCGGGAAAGTGGACGCGGACACGCTGTTCACCATCGGTTCCGTGTCCAAGCAATTCACGGTGGCGGCCCTGGGCACTCTGGTCTCGGCCGGCAAGCTGCGATGGGATGCACCGGTCACCGGATACCTGAAGAATTTCCAACTTGAAAGTACGTATGTCACGCAGGACATCACGCTCAGCGATCTGCTCAGTCATCGCACTGGTTATTGCGATCCGCTGTGGATGTGGTACACGTCCGACGACACCGCCGCCAACGTGATCCAGCGGCTGCGTTACCAGACGCCCGACTACGGCTTCCGCGCACAATTCTGCTACAACAACACCATGTATTTGGCTGCCAGCCTCTTTATTCCCGCCATCACCGGCGAGAGCTGGAACAACTACGTGGCGCAGCATCTGTTCGCGCCGCTCGGCATGACGCGTACCGACACCACGGAAGCGGCCGTGGAAGCCGCCAACAACGCCGCTCTACCGCACGCGAAAGTGGACGGCAAGGTGGAAGTGATCCAGCGCTACTGGGCGAACAACATGGATGTGTTCGCACCGGTCGGGGGCATCAATTCGAGCGTGAACGATATGAGCCATTGGTTGGATATGCTGCTGGCCGACGGGAAATATGCCGGCAAGACGGTGCTGGATCCCGCCGTGATCCACACCATGGAAACACCGCAGATGCTCATCCCGGCGCACACCTGGATCGGTGACTGGCTGCGCATGCAAACACCGGACAGCCATTTCTACGCCTACGGCTTCGGCTTCATGCTCCAGGATTACGGCCAATATAAAGTGGTGTGGCATGCGGGTGACATCAACGGCATGGCCACGGCCATGGCGCTGGTGCCGTCCGAACACCTGGGTGTCATCGTGCTCTCGAACATGGACCAGAACCGCGCACCGGAAGGCGTGGTGTTCCATGTGCTGCAGGCCTACCTGGGGCTGCAGCAATTCGACGTGAGCCAGGCCCTATATGACTCCAGGCAGAAGGCAGACGCCAAGGACAAGGCGGCGCAGGACAAACTGGTTGCCACCCGGCAAAAGGGCGCGCGCGCGCCTCGGCCGCTGTCGGCCTATGCCGGCATCTATCGGGACGACTTCTACGGGACGGCGAACGTGACCGAGGCGCAAGGGCATCTGGTGCTGCAGCTCGGCAACCCGGACTTCACCGGAGACCTGGAGCCTTGGCACGACAACACCTTCCGGGTGACCTGGCGTGGCCGTTATTACGGCAAGAACTACGTGACCTTCGATCTCGATGCGTACGGCAAATCCGAAAGACTGAGCTTTGCGCTCATACCCATGCATTACCAGCGGGTGGAGCAGCCGGCGGTTGCCGCGTCGCAGAATTAAGAGGCACCGAAATAAATACCCACTGCTTTCCACGGGCGATACATATCTAGGATCAGGACAGATCATTGGGAACTTCTGTATGCACGTCGGAATCAGAATCCGGGATAATCACACACACCCAAACCTGAATCATTCAACAATTCGGGCCTGACCCGCCTCTTTTACTGGAGGATCCCATGACACGTTATCTCGGCTTTACCTGTCTGACCACGGTTCTGCTTTCGCTCGTCCCACTGGCCGCGCTGGCAGCCAACAAACCGATCCAGCTGCAGGACTACCGGGCGCTGGTGCGCATCGAGTCACCGCGCTTCTCACCCGACGGCAGGCAGATCGCATTCCTCACGGTCCGGCCGGACATGGTGCATGACCGCTACGACGCGACCCTGGTGGTGATGGATACGGTGGGCGGCAATCCGCGGACGCTGGTGCGCGGCATGAAGGACCTGAAATCACCGCGCTGGTCGCCGGACGGCAACACCCTGGCGTTCACGGCCAAGCTGGGCAAGCGCAAGGCGCAGATTTTCACCGTGCCGGCCGCGGGCGGCACCCCGCAGGAACTGAGCGACGCGGACCACGGCGTGCAACAGTTTTCCTGGAGCCCGGACGGCAAGACCATCGCCTACGTGACGCCGGATGATTCGCCGATCAGCAAGAAGGACCGGCGCTTCCACCATGACCTGTTCACCATCCACGACGACGATTACCTGATCGACAAGCCGCCGGTGCCATCGCACATCTGGCTGCTCACAGTGGAAAGTGGCCAGGCGCGCCAGCTTACCCGCGGCGACACCAGCGTGCTGGAAACCGCGCCGCCCTTCGGCGGCGGCGAGTCGGCGCCCGCCTGGTCGGCGGACGGAAAGTGGATCGTGTATACCCAGCAGGCCAACGCCTATGACAGCGATTCGGACCGGACCCGCATCGTGGCGGTGGATGTGGCGAGCGGCGCAGAGCATGCGCTCACGAAGAACCTCAGCTACGAATACACGCCGCGGTTTGCAACCCGGGGCCATGCCGTTGCTTATCTATATATACATGGCCCGGGAGCGGTCAGCGACATGGATCTGTTCGTGGGTTCTCTTACCGATGGCGCGGCCCGCGACATCAGCGCCGGTCTCGACCGCGACCTGCAATCCGACTTCGCCTGGCTGCCGGACGGCAAGGGCCTGGTGGTGATGGCCGACGACCACGTGGGCCGCAAGCTGTATCTGCAACCGCTGGACGGCAAGGGCCATGCCCTGGATCTGGGTGATCTGAATCCGCTTGACGTGGCCGTATCATCCGATGGCGCGCTGGTCGTGGTGGCCGACAACGCCACGCATGCACCGGAGTTGTATCTGCTGCGCACGCTGGACAGCCGTCCGACGCGGCTGACAGATTTCAATCAAGGCTTCGCTGCTTACGCCTGGCCGCGCAGCGTCGTAGTGCAATGGCACGCGCCGGACGGGCAGCTCAATGACGGCATCCTGACGTATCCAGACAATTACGTACCCGGCAAGCGTTACCCGCTGGTGGTGTACAGCCATGGCGGACCGGAAGCGGCTTCCACCGAAGGTTTCGACACCGGCGAGATCGGTCCGCTGCGCGATTTGTTCTCGGCCGATGGTTATCTGGTATTCGAACCCAACTACCGCGGCAGCGACAACCTGGGTAACGCACACGAACACGCCATCTATCGCGATCCAGGCAACGGTCCGGACAGCGACGTGATCTCCGGAATCCAGATGTTGGAAAAGCAGGGCCTCGTGGATGAGTCGAACATCGCTGCGGTGGGGCACTCCTACGGCGGCTACATGACCGCCTGGCTGATCTCGCACCAGCACTTCTGGCGCTGCGCGGTGGTGGCCGACGGCGCGGTGGATTGGACCGAGGAGTACGATCTGTCGGCCGCCGGCAACCTGGCCTGGACACGCGATTCGCTGGGCGGCAGTCCGTGGGACAAGGACAGCGCCGCACTGTACCGCAGCGGCTCGCCCATCACCTATGCGGGCGACATCACCACGCCGACGCTGATCCTTTCCGGCACCGACGACACCACCGTGCCGATCACCGAGTCGTTCGCGCTTTACCACGCGCTTGCCAGCCAGGACGTGCCAGTGAAGTTCATCGGTATCCCCGGCGCGCACCATTCGCCCCAGGACCCGGTGCACCGCGAGCTTTATTACCAGGCCATCGATCAGTGGGTGGTCAAATCCCTCGGTTCCTGAGCGGCCCTAAGGCCATACTTCTCTTTTTGCGCGCGGGCGCTGCTTGCTGCGGCACGGTCGCATGTGGCCCCCGCTTTGTATTGCTATAAA
>Ga0307373_10005265_pt1 | contig 21264 bp, 22 predicted proteins | sample OX2MG_FD_202534 | JGI IMG/M metagenome (GOLD analysis project Ga0307373, IMG submission 202534) | Soil microbial communities from Risofladan, Vaasa, Finland - OX-2 | ecosystem: Environmental > Terrestrial > Soil > Coastal area > Acid sulfate soil | place: Finland: Risofladan, Vaasa | collected...
CGAGACCCAAGTGCGACTGCTCCGACTCCTCAAAGTCGACCCCACAGCGCGCCTGCACTGAGCCGGTGAACCTCTTTGATCAATCGTCGACCTTCACGTCCGGTCATGTGCGGAATGCCCGGCTAGCGGCGCGACGGCGTCGGTGCGCACCAGCCATTTACTGGTACCGATCGGCAACACCGTCTCGACCACGGGCCCGGCGAGGGGGAGTGGACGCTTCGTGGCGACTACCAGCTGATCGGGCTGCGCAGTCGACGCGGCATACAGGGCGACATTGATCTGCTTGTACGGACCCTTGACGGTGACTGTCGTCACCGAGGGATGGACCACGCTTTCATCGAGAACTGCGATTCCCGTCGGGCCTCCACCGACGATGAAGGCGATGACCTGCTCGCCACCGATACGCACGACGCCGGTGGCAGACAAAGCCGGACCGCCGTGAGCGATCGCGGTGGCAAGTGGCGACGGAACTGGCTGGCCCAGGACGAGCCCGTGGCCCGCTACGGCAAGGACTTGACCCGAACGTATGAGGGCCACCGTGGTACCTGGCGTCTTCGTGAAGGGTGCAGCTTCTGCCTGGAACACCGATGGTGATGCACCGGTGGCGGTGGCCACGGCGTCGATGGCTGTCAATGCCGTGCCCTCCTCGGACAAGGCCGACTGCAACAATTCCGTGACCTGCCCGGCTTGGGTTTCGAGCAGGGCGCGGTTCTGGTCCTCAACGCTGTGCCGTGTCACCAAGGACGAGCCGACGATCAGCGCGACGACGACGAGGGCGATCACGACCGAAAGCGGCGAAACGGACGGACGTGCTCTGGCCATCCATACCGCCCGCTCTGATCGGTTTCGTCGTGTCAGCTGAACGACCGTCATCATAGGGCTAGGCCAGCTTGGATGGCCACTGGGTACGCCGTCCTGAAGACCTCGAGGGGATCGATGCGCTTGGCCAGGAGCGGCGCCGCCTCAGACCGCCAGCCGCTCGAGCAGATCGATGACCGCCCCCGGTCCGGACAGCTTGTTCACGGCACCGACGGCCCCGGCCGCTTCGGCCCGCGCGTTCAAGACGTCGGGGTCCACGGCTGAGAACATCACCACCCGGCATCCCGGGCTGGCCTGGCGGATGCGGCGCACCGCCTCTGATCCGTCCATTCCCGGCCCGAACCCGTCCAGGATCACCACGTCGGGCAGTTCGGCCGCGGCCATCTCCACCGCCCCGGCCCCGCTACAGGAATCGGTCACTTCGTGACCCTCCTGGGAAAGGACGAGACGGAGCAGGTAGCGCATGTCCGAGCAGTCATCCACCACCAACAAGCGCATGGATCATCCACCCTTCCCAGACCACCCGGCCCTACCTTGGACCGGAGTTGACACAGGCCATCCTGACGATTGTGCGCTTTGTCGGCAATCAGCACTGCGAGCCATTTGTCATGGTCATTTCTGACTAAAGGGGACAAATTGGACCGCTCGGCGGGCCATTAGCCTGGCCGGGTGCGCCAGCGCTGGATGAGCCGACGGGCCCTCCTGCTCCACCTGGCCGTCCTGGTGGTGGCCCCCGGCTGCCTGGCCGCCTTCGGGTGGCAGCTGCACCGGGCCCTGGCCGGCAACGATCTGTCCTGGGCGTACTGCTTCGAGTGGCCCATCTTCTCCGTCCTGGCCCTGGTGGGCTGGTGGCAGTTGATCCATGACGGTGGCACCGCCCCGGCCGACCGGTCCGACCGGCCCCTCGCCACGGAGCCCCTCTCGCCTCTGGTCCCCCACTGGCGGGACGATCCGGAGGACGAGGAGCTGGCCGCCTACAACCGCTGGCTGGGAGAGCTCGCCTCCTCCGGCCGGCGCAAGACCTGGCGTACGTGACGGGTATCTCCGGGGCGCTGCTGCGCTACCGGATAATGGCCTACTCCGTCGGCGTGGGCCTGGCTGTGCTGGTCTTCATCGGCATGCCCCTTCAATACCTGGCCCACACCAAGTCGGTGGTGGCCATCGTGGGGCCCGTCCACGGTTTCCTCTACATCCTCTACCTGGCCGCCGCCCTGGACATGGCCCGCCGGTGCCGGTTCACCCTCCTGCAGATGGCGGCCATGGTCGGGGCCGGCCTGATCCCGTTACTGGCCTTCGTCATCGAGCACATCGTGACCGCCAGGGTCAGGGCCCGCTTCCCCCAGACCCTGGCCGGCGGCCGGTCACTGGGAGCCTGACGGCGCCGTTCCCAGTGTCACGCTGATGTTGAGGAGCCTGGTCCCCCGGTAGACGCCGAGGGTGACTGTCTGGCCCGGGTTGTATCCCCGCAGATCCTGGGTGAGGTCGTCCCAGGCGGCCACGCCGGTGCCGTCCAGGCTCACGATCACGTCCCCGGGCTGGATCCCGGCCTTGGCCGCCGGCGTGTTGGGCCCGACCGTTTCCACCAGCGCCCCCGTGCTCGGGGTCAGCCCGTACTCCTGTTGCTGCTGAGGAGTCTCGTCTCCTCCCTGGATGCCGAGGTAGGCCCGGGGCAGGGTGATGGTGCCTCCCTTGCGCAGCAGGGGGACCAGATGGGTGATGGTGTCGGCCGGGATGGCGAAGCCGATGTTCTGGGCCTGGGCGCTGCCGGCGTTGACCGCCTCGTCGGAGTTCATCCCGATCACCTGGCCCCGGGAGTTGACCAGCGGCCCGCCCGAGTTGCCCGGGTTGATGGCGGCATCGGTCTGCAACAGGTTGGCCAAGGTGATGGTGGCGCCGCTGTTGGGATCCTGGATGGTGAGGCCCCGGCCCTCGGCGGAGATGATGCCGGCCGTTACCGTCGGACCGCCGGAGAGGCCGAGGGCGTTGCCGATGGCCACCACCCCGTCGCCGACTTTGACGTCGGCGGAGCGCCCGAAGCTGACCGTGGGCAGGCCGGACTCGCCCGACACCTGGATGAGGGCGACATCATCGGAGGGGTCGGTGCCGATCACCTTGGCCGCCAGGTCCTTGTCCGACCCGTTCAGGTTGACGGTGATGCTGGACGCCCCGCTCACCACGTGGTTGTTGGTCACGATCTCACCATCGGCGGTGATGATCATGCCGGTGCCCTCGTCCAGGGACGTCTGGGTGCCGCCGCCCCCACCGAAGCCGAAGAACCCTCCGTTGGCCGGGCTCTGGATGACCACCGTCGACTTGATGGTCACCACCGCCGGCAGGACCTTGGCCAGGATGGCCTGGATGTCACCGGGACGGGTGTTCAGGACGCTCGTATTGCCAGAGAACTTCTCCACCACGGTCTGACCGCCCCCGCCCGATGAGGTCCGGGCCACCAGGGCGCCCACCCCGGCCCCGATGAGGGCGGCCACCATGGCCACCGCCAGGGTGGCCCGGGGTCCCCACCCCGGCGGCGCCGCCGGCGGGGACATCGGAGGAGGCGGCGGCATTGGCGGCGTGGACCATCCCGGTTCGAAGGGGAGCCAGGCCGTTTCCTGCTCGCTCATGGCCAGTATCCAATCACCATCACGCCGTGATGGTTACCGGCGTGCCGACCGGGAGGACCTTGACCAGGACCAGCAACTGGGAGTTCTGCAGGCGGATGCAGCCGTGGCTGGCGCTGGTCCCGATCACCCACGGCTCGTCCGTCCCGTGGATGGCGATCTGGCCCGGACCTCCGTCGAATTCGGTGTAGGTGTTGGAGAAGTCGGACAGACCGAAGGCGTAGGGCCCGTAGGCGCCATTGGGGTTGTCCGACGCCACCAGCTCCGTGACATAAAACTGACCCGTCGGTGTCGGACTCGCACCGTTACCCACGGCCACCTCATGGCTCTGGATCAGGCGGCCGGACTGGTACAGCTCGAGGACGTGGTCGGTTAGGTGGACCACCACGTTGAAATCATCGCTGTAGAGCCGGACGTCGGCGGCCTGGATCCAGCCGTTGGCCCCGTTGGGCCGCTGGGGCAGAAGGACGTTGAGCCAGTTGCCCACCGCCGACTGCACCAGGAACACCAGCGGCGCCCCCAGGCTGTTGGGGTTGGCCAGGGTCGAACTGGGGGTGCCGACCGCCGGCGTCGGATAGACCGTCGCCTCCGGGCCCTTGGCGTAGGCCACGGCCCGGTCACCCGCCGGCAGCGAGTTGAGCTGGTCCTCCGCCGTGGCCGGCTTCGGGCTGGTGGTGGTGGTCGAGGCCGGAGCCGAGGTCGAATCGGTGTAGTGGATCACCGGATTCCGCCCCGGCCCGACCGTTCCTGACGACGGGTCGGTGTGGGTGGCCAGGCTGGCCAAGCCGAGGGCCAACAGCACCCCCACCGCTCCGCCACCCAGCAGCAGTCCCCGCCGGCCGGTCGCCCACGCCCGGCGCCTCCTCGTCATCGCCACCCAGAACCCTCAGCCCAGCTGCACCCGGGCCCGGCCGTGGATGGCCGAAGCCGAGGAACCGACCCGGACCTCAACGGCTCCGCCCTCCTGGGTCCAGCCGGTGCCCTCATCCCAGTGGGCCAGCTCCCGGGCCGCCACGTCCAGGACCACCTCGGCGGTCTGGCCCGGATCCAGCCAGACCTTCTCGAAGGCGGCCAGGGCGGCCGCGGGCCGCTCCACCGCCGAGCCGGGCCGGGCCAGGTACAGCTGCACGACCTCCGCTCCGGCCCGCTCGCCCGTGTTGGTGACGCTCACCGTGGCCCGGATTCCGCCCCCGTCGGCCCCTGCCGCCGCCAGCGGGCCGTAGGCGAAGATGGTGTAGGACAGCCCGTGGCCGAACCAGAACTGCGGCTCCACCGAGTTCTTGAGGTAGTGGCGGTAACCCAGGTGCAGGCCTTCCGAATAGGGGGCCAGGCCCGGCTCCAGGCCCGGGCTCTGGCCCGGCCAGAAGACGTAGGCCGGAGTGTCCTCGATACGGCTGGCCAAGGTGGTCGGCAGCCGGCCCGAGGCCTCGGCCGCCCCGGTCAACACATCGGCCAGGGCCCGGCCTGCCTCCTGGCCGGCGCACCACAGCTGCACCACGGCGGGAACCGCCGCCGCCCAGGCCATCTCCACCGGGCTGCCGGTGTTGACCACCACCACCGTCTTCGGGTTGGCCGCCACCACCTGTCGGATCAGGTCCTCCTGCACCGCCGGCAGGGGGTAGTAGGTCCGGTCCCGGCCCTCGCTCTCGATGTCCCCGTCCAGGCCGACCACCACCACGGCGGCATCGGCGGAGGCGGCCAGGGCGGCGGCCTGGGCCGGGCGGGCCGGATCGGAGGGCTCCTCGATGCGGATATCGCAGCCGAGCAGGAAGGGCATCGGCGTAGGGGGAACGATCTCCACTCCGATGACGGTGTCCTGGCCCGGCTCCAACCTCAGGGGCACCGGGTCCCGCTCGGGGCTGTCCTCGCCCTCGTATACGGCGGCCCCGTCGATCAGGACCCGGATGCGGCCCCCGCCCCGTATGTGCAGGTGATGCAGACCGGGCACCCGGGGCAGATAAACCAACTCGGCCGAGGCTGACCAGTCATCCGGATCGACCCCGGGCAACGGCGGCCGGCCGCCCAACCACATCAGGTTCGACCGCCGGACCACCCGGGTCTGGATCGGCGCCCCGGACAGCTCCCGCCCGCCGAAGAAGGATAGGAGCAGACCTTCGGCGCCGGCGTCGTCCCGGCCTTCGGGCACCCGCATGCGGCTGCGCTCCAGGGCGGCGGCCACCGTGGCCGGCGGACAGCCGGCCTCATGCACCACCTCGACCCCGGGCAGCGCCTCGGTCAGGCCCTTCAACGGGCTGATCAGATACGGCGGGCGGACCCGCGCACTGCCCCCGCCCATGGCGTGCACCTCGGCGGCGTTGGGCCCGATCACGGCCAGGCGCTTGAGCCCGCCGGCGGCCAGGGGAAGCACCGGTGCGCCATCCACGGCCTCGTTGCGCAGGAGAACGATCCCCTCGACCGCCGCCCGCCGGGCCACGTCGGTCCGGGCCGGGTCGTCATCGAAGCGCTCCTCGGCCCCGGCCATGCCGTCGACGCCCGCCCCGCCGGTCCCCGCTCCGGCGCTGCTCCCGCCTCCCGCCCCGATCGCGGCCGGCCCGTCCAGGACGCCGGTGCGCTCGGCCAGCCGCAGCACCCGCTCCGCCGCCCGGCGAACGTGGTCAACCGAGGCCATCCCCTCCCCCACCACTTGGGCCAGCTTCTGGCCCCGGAAGACCGAAGGCCCCGGCATCTCGATGTCCAACCCGGCGGCCAGCGCCTCGGCCGTGGTGTGGGTCCCGCCCCAGTCGGAGATGACGACGCCGTCCCAGCCCCACTCGTCCCGCAACAGCTCGGTCAAAAGCCACCGGTGCTCCCCGCACCAGGTGCCCCACAGCTTGTTGTAGGCCGACATCACCGACCAGGAGCCCGCCTCCAGGAGGGCGGCCTCGAATGGGCGTAGGTAGACCTCACGCAGGACCCGCTTGTCCACCTCGGAGGACATGGTGAAACGCTCGAACTCGTAGTCGTTGGCCACCAGGTGCTTGACGCAGCTGGCCACCCCTTCGCTCTGCACCCCCTGGATGTAGGCCACCGCCATCCGGGCGGTGAGGAACGGGTCCTCGCTGAAGCACTCGAAGTTCCGGCCTCCCAGCGGGCCCCGGTGCAGATTGACGGTGGGGGCCAGGTGGACGTGGGCCCCCTTGGAATGGGCCTCCTGGCCCAGGGCCCGGCCCACCTCCTCGACCAGGGCCGGGTTCCAGGTCGAGGCCAGGGCCGTGCCCGAGGGGAACAGCAACGATGGAGCTCCCCCCACGAAGTCCACGCCCCGGATCCCGTTGGGCCCGTCGGACATCTTGAGAGCGCCGAGGCCGATGGCGGGAATGGGCCGGATGGTCCAGGTGTCCTGGCCGGCCAACAGGCCGATCTGTTCATCGGTGTCGAGCTCCCCGGCCAAGCCGGCCAGGTGGTCGCCCGCCTCCGGTACTGCGCTCAAAGCTCCCCCGTTTCAGGCCCGGGCGGCTTCGGACCGACCCGGTCCGTCATCCTCCCAGATGATGCGGGGGGCGTCAGCCCACAGCCGCTCGAGGTCGTAGTAGCGCCGGGTCTCGTCCAGGAAGACGTGGACCACCACGTCCCCGTAGTCGAGCAGGATCCAGTGGGCGTCGGATAGCCCCTCCACCCGGAGCGGGGCCCGGTTCATGGAGGTCCTGACCTGAGCCTCCACCTCCTCCGCGATCGAGCGCACCTGGCGGTCATTGCTCCCGCTGGTGATCACGAAGGCGTCGGTGATGGACAGGAGGGGCCCCACTTCGAGGACGATGGTGTCCTCACCCTTCTTGTCCGAGGCGGCCCTGGCGGCCATGGCGGCCAGGGTGGTGGATTCGGTTTGGGATCGAATCATCTGTGGACTCAGAGTACAGACGTCTGGAGCGGATGAGGGCGACTACCGGGGCCGGGACCAGAAAATCCAGGGGGCGGCCGTCGATTACCCGGGCCCGGAGATCAGTGCTGGAGATGTCCAGGGAGGGCACTTCGACCACCTCGGCCCGCCAGCCGGCGGGAAGACGGGGCCGACTGCCCGGCCGCTTGACCACCGCCAGAGTGCAGCCCTCCCGTACCGCCTCCACCCGCTCCCAGGTGTCCAGCTCCCCCACCACGTCGGCCCCCACCACCAGGAACAACTCCGTCCCAGGGTTCGCTGCCTCCAGCTCAGCCAGGGTGTCGGCGGTGTAGGAGGCGCCGCCCCGGTCCATCTCGATGCGGCTGGCCTCCAGGCCGGGGATGCCCTCCACGGCCGCCTCCACCATGGCCAGGCGGTCCTCGGCCGGGCTCACCACCCGCCGGCCGGTCTTCTGCCAGGGGACGTTGGCCACCACCAGGAGCAGCCGGTCGAGGCTCAGGCTGTGGCGCACGTTCACGGCCGCGGCCAGATGCCCGACGTGGACGGGGTCGAACGTGCCCCCGAACACCCCGATCCGGCTCACCGCCGCTCAGCTGCCGGCGAGTTTCTTCACCACCTCGGCAAATGCTTCCATCTCCGGCTCCTTCACCACCCAGTAGGTGAAGCCCCACCGTTCCCGACGGGACTCGATGGTCTCGCAGATCTGATCCACCGTGCCGACCAGGGCGATGGGGATGTCCGCGGCCTCCTCCGGGCTCAGCCCGAAGCTCGGAGCCAGGTTGGCCAGCACCTCGTCCCGGTCGGTGCCGACCTGGACCATGAAGGTCAGGCACTGCAGCTCCAGGTCGTCGAAGCGTTCCCCCGCCGCTTCCTTGACCCAGGCCAGCTTCTGGTCGAACTTGGCTGGGGCCACCTCGGCGGCCATCTCGGCTCCTACGGTCCCGGCGGCCAGGTTGGGGTTGATCCCGACTATGTCGGCCTCCCGCCCGGCTATCCCCAACACCCTCGGGCTGCCGCCACCGATCAGGAGCTTGGGCCGGGGCGTGCTGTGGGGCCGGGGCAGGCCCTGGGCGGCGTGGACGTTGTAGTGGGTCCCGGCCTGGGTGGTGCTGCCGCCCTCCCACATGGCCTTGAGGATGCCGAGGGCCTCCTGGAACCGGTCGACCCGGACCCCTGGGCGGTCATAGGGGATGCCCGACTCGTCATAGTCGGTCTTCATCCAGCCCGCCCCCAGCCCGACCTCCAGCCGGCCCTCGGCCACCAGGTCGAGAGTGGCGATCTCCTTGGCCAGGACGACCGGATGGCGGTAGTCGTTGTCGAGCACCAGGGTCCCCACGTTGAGGGTGGTGGTCGCCTCCGCCGCCGAGGCCAGGGCGATGAGCGGGGCCCACTGGTCCCCGAAGTGGTCGGCGATGAAGAGGGTGGAATACCCGAGGTCCTCGACCTTGCGGGACAGCTCCCGCCACGCCTTGGCCGTAGGCGCCCCGGACACCTGGACAGCGAATCGGAATGGCTTCACCCGCCGAGCGTAGGTGAAAGGCTTTGCCGCAGGCCTCCCGGTGGCGGAGACTAGGGGGGTGAGCAAGTGGAGCCCCCGGAGCTGGAAGGACCGCCCCGTCGAGCAGCAGCCCGACTGGCCCGACGCCGAGGCACTCGACCGCGTCGTCAAATCCCTCGGCACCCTGCCTCCGCTGGTTTTTGCCGGAGAGGCTCGCAAGCTCACCACCAAGCTGGGCGAGGTGGCCGCCGGCCGGGCTTTCCTGCTCCAGGCGGGCGACTGCGCCGAGTCCTTCAACGACTACTCGGCCGATTCCATCCGGGACAAGCTCAAGGTCATCCTGCAGATGGCCGTGGTCCTGACCTACGGCTCGGGGGTGCCGGTGGTGAAGCTCGGCCGCATCGCCGGCCAGTTCGCCAAGCCCCGCTCCTCGCCCACCGAAATGGTCGGCGGGGTGGAACTGCCCTCCTTCCGGGGCCACATCGTCAATGACGACGCTCCCATAGCCGAGCTGCGCATCCCCGATCCCGACCGGCTCATAGCCGCCTATCACCAGTCGGCTTCGACCCTCAACCTGTTGCGGGCCTTCACCACCGGAGGCTTTGCCGACCTCTCCCAGGTCCACGCCTGGAACCAGGAGTTCGTGACCAGTAGCAATGCCGGCCGGCGCTATGAGGCCATAGCCGCGGAAATCGACCGGGCCCTGCGCTTCATGCGGGCCTGTGGTATCGAGCTCGAAGCCGAGGCCAGCCTGCACCAGGTCGACTTCTGGACCAGCCACGAGGCTCTCATCCTCGGCTATGAGGAGGCTCTCACCCGGGAGGACTCTCTCACTCAGGACTGGTACGACTGCTCGGCCCACATGCTCTGGATCGGTGAGCGCACCCGGGCCGTCGATGGCGCCCACGTCGAGTTCCTCCGCGGCGTGCACAACCCGGTGGGAGTGAAGCTGGGCCCGACCGCCACCGGGGAGGAGGTCGTCGCCCTATGCGAGGTCCTCAACCCCGAGCGCATCCCGGGTCGGCTCACGCTCATCTCCCGCATGGGAGCCAAGACGGTCAAAGCCGCCCTGCCTCCGCTCATCCAGGCCGTCAGCGACGCCGGCCATCCCGTCCTCTGGGTCTGCGACCCCATGCACGCCAACACCTTCACCAGCGAGAACGGCCGGAAGACCCGGCACTTCGAGGATGTCCTCGGTGAGATCCGCGGCTTCTTCGCTGCGCACAAGGCTCTCGGCACCTGGCCGGGCGGCGTGCACGTGGAGCTCACCGGGGACGATGTGACCGAGTGCCTGGGCGGGGCCGAAGAGGTCTTCGAGGACGACCTCCCCCTGCGCTACACCACCACCTGTGACCCCCGCCTCAACGCCCGCCAGTCCATCGACCTGGCCTTCCGGGTAGCCGAACTCCTCCGCGCCTGACCCGGCGCCGGCCAGGGCGCCCAGGAGCCGGACCTAGGGTGACCGCATGCTCCTGCGCATCTTCACCGAGCCCCAGCAGGGGGCCAGTTATGACCAGCTCGTCCAGGTCGCCCAGACGGCCGAGCGCCTCGGCTTCGACGCCTTCTTCCGTTCCGACCACTTCCTCGTCATGGGCAACGGTGACGGCCTGCCCGGGCCCACCGACGCCTGGCTGACCCTGGGCGGGATAGCCCGGGAGACCGAACGCATCCGCCTCGGCACCCTGGTCACCTCCTCCACCTTCCGCCTGCCCGGCATGCTGGCCATCCAGGTGGCCCAGGTGGACGCCATGAGCAACGGCCGGGTCGAGCTGGGCCTCGGCACCGGCTGGTACGACCAGGAGCACGCCGCCTACGGAGTGCCCTTCCCGCCCCTGGGCGAGCGCTTCGAGCGCCTGGGCGAACAACTCGAGATCATCACCGGCCTCTGGCGCACGCCCCCGGGCGAGCGCTTCAACCACGCCGGCACCCACTACCAGCTGGCCGACAGCCCCGCCCTACCCAAGCCGGTCCAGGCCGGCGGGCCGCCCATCATCATCGGCGGCGGTGGCCCCAAGCGGACCCCCCGCCTGGCCGCCCGTTTCGCCTCCGAGTTCAACCTCCCCTTCGCCCCGCCCGACTTCTGCGCCTCTCAGTACGCCCGGGTGCGCCAGGCGTGCGAGGAGGCGGGACGGGACCCGGGCGAGATCCGATTCTCCGCTGCGGTGGTGGTCTGCGCCGGCTCGGATGAGGCCGAGGTCGCCCGCCGGGCGGCCCGCATCGGCCGGGACCCGGCCGAACTGCGCAAGAACGGCGCCGCCGGCACCCCCGCCGAGGTGGTGGAGGCCCTGGGCCGCTGGCAAGCCGCCGGCGCCGAGGTCGCCTACCTCCAGGTCCTCGACGTCGATGACCTCGACCACATCGAGCTCCTGGCCGCCGAAGTCATGCCCCACATCTGACCGCCCGGCGCGGCGTCACTCACTCAGAGTGGCCCGGACTGAGAGATGCAACTCGGAGACACACCCCGAAATCTTGAACTTTTGCTTGTAGTGGTTAACAAATTTGATAACCATCATAAGACAAAAGTCAAGATTTTCGGGTGTGTCTTCGAGGAGCATGTGTCGGCCTCCCCGGTGCCACACGTCCGCCGGCGGCCTCAGGCCAGATGCTCTACGAAACCTTCCAGCTGCTTGAGGTTGCGGCACTCGAAGACGCCGTCGCAGTGGGCGGCATATTCGCCGACGATGGAGTCGCCCGTGTCCCAGTAGGACTTGGGCTCGGGATTGAGCCAGAAGACGTGGCGGGCCTTCTTGCGCATCTCCTTGACGATCCAGGCCTGGGAGGCGTGGTAGTTGTTGCGGGCGTCGCCGAGGAGTAGGACGCTGGTCTTGGGCGTGATCTCCTTGCCCCAGCGCTCCCAGAAGACCTCGAAGGCGTGGCCGTAGTCGGAGTGGCCGTCCACCCAGATGACGTCGGCCTCGGTGTTGACCCGCTGGATGGCCTCGGTGATGTCCTCCACGCCCTCGAAGAAGCGGGTCACCTCATCGATCCCATCGACAAAGACGAAGCTGCGCACCTTGGAGAACTGGCTACTGATGGCGTGTACCAGGTGGAGCGTGAACCGGGCGAAGGCGGCCACCGATCCGGAAATGTCGGCCACCACCATGATCTCCGGCTTGGACGGGCGGGGGTAGCGGAACTTGAGGTCGGCCGGCACGCCCCCGTAGGAGAGCGAGTGGCGCACCGTGTTGCGGAAGTCGAGCGGGCCCTTCCGCCCGTGGCGGCGCTTGCGGGCCAGACGCACAGCCAGCTTGCGGGTCAGCGGGGCCACCGCCTTGCGCAGCTGGACCAACTCCTCCCGGGTGGCGTGCATAAAGTCGACGTTCTCGGGCAGGGGCTTGCGCAGGGTCTTGGCCATGGCCTCGGCCCCCCGGTCGGCCACCAGCCTGCGGCGAATCTCCGCCTCCACCTCCTTGCGCAACTGGTCGATGCGCAGCTCGTATTCGTCCTTTAGGAGGCGCTCCTCCAGCGGGGTCAGCCCGCCCTCGGCCTCCTCCTTGGCCGCTTCCATCAGGCGCTTCATGAGGCCCTCGAGATCGAGGTTCCGAAGAGTGCGGTAGAGGTAGTAGGTGCCGCCCACCGGCCGGCCCGGCTCCATGCCGGCATAGCGGGTGACCGACTCGCGCGCCACGGCCCGGGTCATGGCCTGGTCGTCGCGCATCATGGCCTTGAAGAGGATCTCGGCCAGCTCCTCGGCGCTGAGGCCCTCCATGGCCCCACCACCCTTGCCTTCGCCTTGGCGGCGGGCGTCGGCCATGGCTTCGGCGGCGGCGGCCTGGGCTTCGGCGCTACCTTCGCCGTCTTCCCCACCTACGCTCCACTGCGGGCCGCGTAGGGAGAAGTAGACATCGAAGACGGTCTCGAAGGCCCGCCAGTGGGCGTTGCTCTTCACCAGGGTGGCGGCCAGCGCGTACTTGAAGGCCTCGCGGTCCTCCATGGGTACGTGCTGGATGGCCTCCATGGCGTCGAGGTTTTCCGTCAGCGAGACAGGCAGACCGGCGCCCCGCAACTCGGAGATGAACCCCGTCAGTACGTCAAGCATCCCTCCGGGAACGGCCCCGCTCACCGCCGGCGCCGTCACGGGACCAACCTGGGGCCGGTGGGGCTGGGGCCCCCGCCGGCACCGCGATGAGCCGTCAGGCGAAGAGCCATCGGCTCAGTGGTTGGGGGCGACGGAGAGCTCTTTGGCCGCCTTGGTGATGTCGCTCTGGTACTTGAGCAGAATGTGGAGGGTGGACGTGGCCTCTTCGGCGCCGATGTTCTCGATGCCGAGGAGCACCAGGGTGCGGGCCCAGTCCAGGGTCTCGGACACCGAGGGGTGTTTCTTGAGCTCGAGGGCGCGCAGCGAACGGACGATACGCACGATCTGATCGGCCAGGTGGTCCCCGATGTCGGGGATGCGCGTGAGCACGATCTGCTTCTCGCGCTCCAGGTCGGGATAATCGAGGTGCAGATAGAGGCAGCGCCGCTTGAGGGCCTCGGACAGCTCCCGGGTGTTGTTGGAGGTGAGGAAGACCAGCGGGATCTGGTTGGCCGTCACCGTGCCCAGCTCGGGTATGGAGACCTGGTACTCGGACAGCAGCTCGAGCAGGAGGGCCTCGGTCTCGACCTCCACCCGGTCAACCTCATCGATGAGCAGTACGACCGGATCGGTAGCGCGGATGGCCTCCAGCAGCGGGCGGGTGAGGAGGAAGTCGTCGCTGAAGATATCCTCCTCGATGCCCTGCCACGTAGCGCCGTCGGCGGCGGCCGCGCCCCCCTCGGACTCCACCACCCTGTGGGCCTGGATACGCAGCAGCTGCTTCTTGTAGTTCCACTCGTACAGGGCCTTGGACTCGTCCAGGCCCTCGTAGCACTGCAGGCGGATGAGCCGGGCCCCGGTCATGCGGGCCACGCTCTTGGCCAGCTCGGTCTTACCCGTGCCGGCCGGTCCTTCGATCAGGACGGGCTTGCCCAGGCGGTCGGCCAGATAGACGACGCCGGCTATCCCTTCATCGGCTAGGTAGTCCACGCTCTGGAGCGCATCTCGCACGCTCGGGATGTCGGTGAAACGCGGCTCGGTCTGTCCCGCGATGGGTTTGGTCTCGGTCACGAGCGGATTTGCCCCTCTCCAGAAACGATGTATTTGACGGTGGTCAGCTGACGCAGGCCCATCGGGCCCCGGGCGTGCAACTTCTGGGTGCTGATGCCGATTTCGGCACCGAAGCCGAACTCCTCCCCGTCCACAAATCGGGTGGAGGCATTGACCAGCACCGCGGCCGCATCCACCTCGGCGGTGAAGCGCTCGGCGGCGGCCAGATCATTGGTGATGATGGCCTCGCTGTGGCCAGAGCCGTGAACGGCTATGTGGTCGATGGCGGCGTCCAGGTCGTCCACCACGGCCACGCTCAGCTTGAGATCGAGGAACTCCCGGCCGAAGTCCCCCGGAGCAGCCGGTCGGATGGAGGGCTCCAGGGCCCGGGACCGGGCGTCACCGACCAGCTCGACGCCCTCCAGGGCCCGGGCGGCCCGGGGGAGGAACTCCCTGGCCACGCCGGCGTGGACCACCAGCGACTCGGCGGCGTTGCACACCCCGGGGCGCTGGGTCTTGGCGTTGACCAGGATGGACAGGGCCATCTCCAGATCGGCGGAGCGGTCGACATAGATATGGCAGTTGCCATCACCGTCGATGACATAGGGAACGGTGGCGTTCTGCCTGATGCTGTCGATGAGGGACGGCCCGCCCCGGGGGATGAGGCAGTCGATGTAACCGCGCAGCTGCATGAAGGCCACGGCGGCCTCCCGGCTGGTGTCCTCCACCAGCACCACGGCGTCCTCGGGCAGGCCGGCCTTGGCCACGCCCTCGCGCAGGCAGGAGGCAATGGCCACATTGGACCGCAGCGCCCCCGATGACCCCCGGAGGAAGGCGGCGTTACCGGACTTCAGGCACAGCCCGACGGCGTCGCTGGTCACGTTGGGCCGGTTCTCGTAGATGACGGCCACCACGCCGAGAGGGACGCGGACCCGGCGGATGCGCAAGCCGTTGGGCCGGGTCCAGCCGTCCACGATCTCCCCGACCGGGTCATCCAGCTGGGCCACCTGGCGCAGGCCGGCGGCCATCGACTCGATCCGGCCCCGGTCCAGGCGCAGCCGGTCGGTTACGGTCTGGGCCGCACCTTCGCGCTGGGCAGCGTCCAGATCGGCGGCGTTGGACGAGAGGATCTCCTCGGCCCGATGGGAGAGGATGTCGGCGCCGGCCAGCAGGGCGGCGTCCTTGGCCGCCCGACCGGCCCGGGCGACCTGCCGGGAGGCGGCCCGCGCTCGGGAACCGAGAGATTCCAGGTCGGTGGCGGGGCCCGGCATGCCCCGATTCAACCCGAAACTTGACCGGTCGGTCTATTTCCCCCGACCGGCGGGCCGGCACCGCCGGATTGTGACCGCAGGCACAGCCACCGGTCCGCCGGCGGCCCACGGCCTACCATTCGCGCATGTTCAAGCTCCTGCGGCGGATCTACAACTACATCACCGCGGCCGGCACCCAGAAATTCAACGAGGTGGCCGACCCCAAGGTCCAACTGGAGCAGGCGCTGGCCGAGGCCCAGGACCAGCATCGCCGCCTCACCAGCCAGGCCGCCAACGTCATCGCCAACCAGAAGCAGACCGAGCTGCGCCTCAACAGGGCCATGGAGGAGTTGGAGAAGGTCAACGGATCGGCCCGCCAGGCCGTGTTGATGGCCGACCAGGCCGCCAAGGCCGGTGACCAGGACAAGGCGGGCGAGTACACCCGGGCGGCCGAGGCCTTCGCCAACCGCCTGGTGGCGGTGGAGTCCGAAGTCGAGTCGCTCAAGACCCTGAGCCTCCAGTCAGCCCAGGCCGCCGACCAGGCCAAATCGGCCGTGATGCAGAACTCCTCTGCCCTCCAGGAGAAGCTGGCCGAGCGTCAGAAGCTCCTCTCCCAGCTCGACCAGGCCAAGATGCAGGAGCAGGTCAACGCGGCCATGGCGTCCCTATCCGAGACGGTTGGCCAGGACAGTCCCAGCCTGGAAGAGGTGCGAGCCAAGATCGAGGCCCGCTACGCCCGGGCCCTGGGCCATGCCGAGCTGGCCGGCCAGACCGTCGAGGCCAGGATGCTCGAGGTCCAGCACGCCCAGACCAACGCCGAGGCGGCAGCCAAGCTGGCTCAGATCAAGACCCAGCTGGGAATCGGTGAGGGCGCCAGCGGCGCCGAGGTCGCCCAGCCGGAGTAAGGGACGCACCGACTCCATCGGTAGCGCCCGCCCGGGGTTGGGCCCCCGGGCCTAGCGGCGGGCGTGGTGGGAAGCACCCGGGTGCCCGCCGCCATCAAACGAGCACCACCAGGTCGTCCCGGTGGACGACCTCGGGAGGGCCCTCGGCGGGCAGGTCGGCTGTCTTGCGCCCGGCCCGGGCCGAAACGGTGGCGCTGGCCTGGCGGACCAGGCCCTTGGCGAAGACCGCTCCCCCACTGTCAACGATCTGCACGGCTGACTCGGCCTCAAAGCGGCCCTCCACCCGGACCACTCCGGCCGGCAACAACGAGGTGCCCCGCTCGACGATGGCCCGCCGGGCGCCGTCGTCCACCACCACCGTTCCCGAGGGAGCCAGGGCGAAGGCGATCCAGAGCTTGCGGGCCGACAGACGCCGCTGCCGGGCCCGCACGAAGGTGCCCACCCCCGGCTCCCCGGCCACCGCCGCGCCCAGGACGCCGGGCCGCCCGGCCGAGGCGATGACAGTGCGGACCCCGGACCAGGCGGCCAGGCGGGCGGCGGCCAGCTTGGAGGCCATCCCACCGCTGCCCCGGGCCGTGCCGGCGCCCCCGGCCGCCGACTCCAGCTCATGGTCGAACTCGGCCACCTCCTCGATGAGGGAGGCGGCCGCGTCGATGCGCGGGTCGGCGGTGAACAGTCCGGCGGTGTCGGTGAGCAGGACAAGCAGCTCGGCCCCCACCAGATTGGCCACCAGGGCGGCCAGGCGGTCGTTGTCACCGAAGCGGAGCTCATCGTCGGCTATGGCGTCGTTCTCGTTGACCACCGGCACCACACCCAGCTCCAGCAGGCGCTGGAGGGTCTGGCGGGCGTGGAGGTACTGCTGGCGGTGGCCGAAGTCCAGCGGGGCCAGGAGGACCTGGCCGGCCACCAGCCCGACCCCGGCCAGAACGTCGTCGTAGACCCGCATGAGCCGGCTCTGGCCCACGGCCGAGACGGCCTGGAGGGTGGCCAGGTCGGCCGGCCGGGCCCCGGACAGGCCGAGGGCGGGCAGTCCGGCGGCCACCGCCCCAGAGGTCACCACCACCACCTGATGGCCAAGGACCCGCAGGCCGGCCACCTCCCCGGCCAGCTTTTCGATGGCCGAACGCTCGATGGTCCCCCCGTGGTCGGTCAGCGAGGAGGTCCCGATCTTGGCGACCAGGATCATCAGTCGGGCTGGTACTCGAAGGCGAACCCACCCACCATGACCAGGTCTCCCTCCCGGGCGCCGGCCCGGGCCAGGGCCCGGTCAACCCCCAGCCGCTTGAGGCGGTTCTGTACGTATTCCAGGGCCTGGACGTTGGTCAGGTCGCTGATGGCCACCGCCCGCTCGGCCGGCCGGCCCCGCACCACGAATCCGGCCCCGGTCCGCTCGACGGAGAATCCCTCGGGTGCAGGGCGATGGATGACCGGCTCGGTTTCGGCCTCCTCGGCGGACTGCTCCCGGGCCGCCCTGACCAGGTCCATGGTCCGCCCGACCAGGCGGGTCAGCCCCTCACCGGTCACGGCCGAGATGGTGAGGTCGAAGCCGGCGGCGGCGCCATCAGCCACGCCGGCGGCCCCGGCGTCAGCCCGGGCGCCCTCGGCCAGGTCCCCTTTGGACCCCACCACCAGGCGGGGCCGATCCATGAGCTCGGGCCGGTAGCGGCCCAGCTCGGACAACAGGATCTCCAGCTGGCGCTCCGGCGGGGTGCCGTCGGCGGCGGCCAGGTCGAGCAGGACGACCAGGACCCGGGCCCGCTCCACGTGACGCAGGAAACGGTGGCCCAGTCCCTTGCCCTCAGCCGCCCCCTCGATGAGGCCGGGGATGTCGGCCACCACCATCTCCCCATCCGAGTTGCGGACCACGCCCAGGTTGGGCTCCAGGGTGGTGAACGGGTAGTCGGCAATCTTGGGCTTGGCCGCTGAGATCCGCGAGATCAGCGTGCTCTTGCCAGCGTTGGGGAAGCCCACCAGGGCGGCGTCGGCCATGAGCTTGAGCTCCATGTCCAGCCAGCGCTCCTGGCCCACCTCGCCCTGCTCGGCAAAGGCGGGGGCCCGGCGCCGGTTAGAGAGGAACCGGGCGTTGCCCCGCCCGCCCTGGCCTCCACGGGCCGCCAGCCAGCGGTCGCCCTCGGACACCAGGTCGACCAGGAGGTTGCCCTCCAGGTCCCGGACCACCGTGCCGTGGGGCACGGGTACGACCAGGTCGGACCCGGAGGCGCCGTGCTTGGCCTTGCCCTGGCCGTGGCGGCCGTCGATGGCGGCCCGGTGGGGGTGATCCCTGAACCCGAGCAGGGAGGCCACATCGTGGTCGGCCACCAGCCAGACGTCACCGCCGGAGCCTCCGTCCCCGCCGTCGGGACCGCCCCGGGAGACGTGTGCCTCCCGCCGGAAGGACACCGATCCGGCGCCTCCATTGCCCGCTTTTACGTGTAGCTGGGCCTCATCTACGAACCCGGACACCGGACGAGCCTACCGACCGGGTCCGGTTCGGACGGTGCTGCTCAGGCCCCCTCGGCCAGCACGTCGACCAGGCGACGGCCCTTACGCGTCCCGAACTTCACCTTGCCCGGGGCCGTGGCGAAGAGGGTGTCATCCTTGCCCCGCCCGACGTTCAGGCCGGGGTGGAAGTGGGTGCCGCGCTGGCGCACGATGATGGCTCCGGAGCGAACGGCCGTGCCGTCGAACACCTTGACCCCCAGGCGCTGGGCCGAGGAATCCCTTCCATTTCGGGTGGATCCTCCACCCTTGGTCTTCGACATGTCCGGCTCCCTACGGGCGGGTGATGCCCGTGATCTCTATGGTCGTGTACTTCTGGCGGTGGCCCCAGCGCTTGCGGCCCCGGGACTTGGCTTTATAGGTGAAACCGTCGATCTTGGGGCCTTTGGCCTCGCCCACCACCACTGCGGCCACCTGGGCGCCGCTCAGGGCGCCGGCGCCGGCCAGCACCTGGTCACCGTCCACCACCAGGACCGGATCGAAGGTCACCGAATCACCGTTGGCGACGCCGAGGCGCTCGACATCGAGACGCTGGCCCTCGGACACCTTGTGCTGCTTACCGCCTGTGCGGATGACTGCATACATGAGGTGAAGATGCTACAGGAGGCCGGGGGCTCCGGTAAACGCCGGGGCCGGCGCCGGCTCGGGAGCCGCCCGGGCCGCCCCCTCTAATCCCCCGATAGAAGGCCCTGGTCGAAGACCACGCCCCGGCCCGCGCAGGTCGGACACGTCTCGGAGAAGGAGGCCAGAAGCCCCTCCCCGATCCGCTTGCGGGTCATCTCCACCAGGCCGAGTTCGGACAGGTCGAAGACCTGGGTCCGGGTCTTGTCCCGGGCCAGGGCGGCCCGGAAGGCGACCATGACACTCTCCCGGTTGGCCCGGATGTCCATGTCGATGAAGTCGATGACGATGATCCCGCCGATGTCCCGCAGGCGCAGCTGGCGTGCCACCTCCTCGGCCGCCTCCAGGTTGTTCCGGTACACGGTCTCCTCCAGGTTGGAGGTGCCCACGTTCTTGCCGGTGTTGACGTCGATGACGGTCAGGGCCTCGGTCCGCTCGATGATGAGGGAACCTCCGGAGGGGAGCCAGACCTTCCTGTCCAGGGCCTTGTGCAACTGCTCGTGGACGTGGTGTCGCTCGAAGATGGGCAGCGGGTCGGTGGGGTCGTAGAGCTCGACCCGGTCGGCCAACTCGGGACTGATGGAGGCCACGTAGTCCTTGACGTCCCGGTACATCTCCTGGCTATCGATGATCACGCCCCGGTACTGGCGGCTGAACTCCTCCCGGATGATGCGCACGGCCACATCGGGCTCCCCGTACAGGAGCGAGGGGCCCCGGGCCCGTTTGGCCCGGGCATCGATCTCGACCCACTGGGACAGGAGCCGGGCCACGTCCCGGCGCAGCTCATCGGCGGTGGCGGACTCGGCCGCGGTGCGGACTATGAGCCCGTGGCCGGCCGGCCGGACGTCATCGAGGATCCGGCGCAGGCGCCGGCGCTCGTCATCCGGGAGCCGCTTGGAGATGCCGTAGGTGTCGCTGTTGGGTATGAGCACCACGAAGCGCCCGGGTAGGGACACCTCCTGGGTCAGACGGGCTCCCTTGGAGCCAATGGGGTTCTTGGTGACCTGGCAGAGGATGGTCTGGCCCGGGCGCAGCAGCTCCTCGATCCGCTTGGACGAGGGCGGCGTCGGGTTGTCCTCCATGTCCTCGCGGTCGAAGCGGACATCGCCCCGGTAGAGCACGGCGTTCTTCGGGGTCCCGATGTCGATGAAGGCCGCCTCCATACCCGGCAGGACGTTCTGCACCCGCCCGATGTAGATGTTCCCGTCGATCTCCTGGGCGTCGTCCTGGGGCCGGGAAAGGTAATGCTCGATGAGCGTGCGCCCCTCCAACACGGCCACCTGGGTGGCCTCCGGGCGGACCTGCACGGCCATCAGGTAACGGCCCACCGGCCGGCCCTTGCGTTCCTGGCCCCGGCGCCGCTCGGCCGCCTCCGGATCGAGGATTCCGGCTCCGTCCTCCTCGACCTCGTCCTCGGTGTAGGCGGCAGAGGCGCCGGCACCGGACCTGCCCGGGGCGCCGTCCCGAGCCCCGGCCGAGGACCATCCGCCGCCGTCAGAGCCACTACCCCGGCCCCGCCCGGCGCGGCGCCGGCGCCGGCGCCGGCTGCCCTCGCCATCACTGTCCGCCGAGGCGGCGGCGGCGCCCGCGCCCTGGGAGGCGCCGGCCCCCGAGGCGGCCCGGCTCCCCGTACCGCCCGGCGCCCGGCGGGTGTCACCGATCTGGGGGCGCCGGGCGGCCGAGGAGTCCAAGGAACCCGAGGAGCCCACCGGCGCCGGTGCGGGTCGGGTGTCACCAATCCGCGGCCGGGCCGGAAGGCCCTCGAGGCCGCCGGCCGCCGGTGCCCGGTCGGGGCCCGGCTCCGGGGACGCGTCCCCGCCGGCAGCGTCCAGAGCTGTTAGCTCCGAGCCGCCGCCCGTACCGCCGCTGCGGCTGCGCCCGCCCCGGGAACCCCGACGCCGACGGGGTCGGCTACCGCCCGACCCTGACGCCGATCCGGAGTCGGAGCGGCCCCCGTCACGGTCGGAGCCGTCGGAGCCGTCGGAGCCGTTGGAGCGGCCGGGTCCCGGCGCTTCCGGGAATCCTCCGGGGAGAGGTTCGGTCATTGGTTGCGTCCCTTCTCATGACGCCTGCCGTACGACAGGCGGCGCGTCCGTCGCTCCGGCGGGGATGGGCTCCCGCCGGGCGCCGTCGCGCTCGATCCACTGA
>Ga0307373_10005266_pt1 | contig 21262 bp, 18 predicted proteins | sample OX2MG_FD_202534 | JGI IMG/M metagenome (GOLD analysis project Ga0307373, IMG submission 202534) | Soil microbial communities from Risofladan, Vaasa, Finland - OX-2 | ecosystem: Environmental > Terrestrial > Soil > Coastal area > Acid sulfate soil | place: Finland: Risofladan, Vaasa | collected...
GTTCGACGAAGCGGGGCCCTCGCTGCTGCGCGCGGTGTCGATCCGCACGGGGGCGGCGGCGCCCACCAAACAGATGCGGATATTCCCCATGGTGCTGTTGGGGCTGGCCACGCCGGGCTCTCCGCTGCTTCCCAAGGGCTGGCCGGCCGACGATCACGCGCAGGACCTCGCGGGCACGTTCAGCGGCCACGTGGACACGCGCCGGACGCCGGTGACCGGGTACAACGTGGTGGCCGTGCTGCGGGGCGGCGACCCCCGGTTGCGCCACACGTACGTGGCCTTCGGCGCGCACCTGGATCACATCGGCATCCAGCCTGGCATGACGCCCGACTCGATCGCCAACGGCGCCGACGACGACGGGTCGGGCAGCGTGTCGCTGCTGGCGATGGCGCGCGCGATGCGGGTGCTGCGGCCGGCGCGGTCGGTGCTCTTCGTGTGGCACACGGGCGAGGAGAAGGGGCTGCTGGGGTCGAGCTGGTTCACCGCCCATCCGACGGTGCCGATCGATTCGATCGTCGCCGAGCTGAACGCCGACATGGTGGGCCGGAACGCGCCGGGCGAGCTGTACGTGGTGGGGCCGGGCACGGCGCCCAACGGCCAGAGCAAGGTGCTGGGCGCGATCGTGGATTCGGTGAACGCGAGCGAATCACAGCCGTTCCGCATCAACCGGTCGTTCGACACGCCGGCCGATCCGGAGCGCATGTACTACCGCAGCGACCAGTACAACTACGCGCTCAGGGGAATACCGGTGGTGTTCTTCACCACGGGCCTGCACGCCGACTACCACAAGGTGACCGACTCGGTCGACAAGATCGGCTATGTGAAGATGGCGTTGGTGGACCGCCTGATGATGGACGTGGGGCTGGCGGTGGCGAATCGTCCCACGCGACCCAGATAACGCGACGTCGGAGGCGACGTGATTCAACCGGATACCCGGCGGCAGATGACGCGCGAGGATGCCCAGTTGGCCATTCGACTGGTGTGCCGCGAGTCGAGCGACGCGAGCGGCGGCGGGGCGGCGTGCGAGCGCGACCTGCAGGCGCGGCTGGCCAACGAAGGGCTCGACGCGGTGCTCGACGATCCACGACTACCGCCGGCGCTGATGCAGGATCCGATGGCGGCGCTCGTGTCGCTGCGCCTGTTCACGTACGTGATGGTGCGCTACGTGTTGCGGCGCATGGGCGAGGAGGACCGCGTGATCGGCGACTACGCGGCCGCGTTGGTGCTGGCGTTCGGGGTGCGCGATCGCAGCCGGCGATGCGATGATCACGACGACGAGACGTACGACACGCTGGCGGATCTCCTGCGCGACGCCGAGGGGCGGGACGCAGGGCGGAGCTACCGGGTGCGGGCGCACCTGGGGAACTACGCGCTATGGCTGAGCGGGCTGTATCCGGATCACATCGAGCACCGGCGGTGGCGGCGCGGCGGGCCGCAGCTGGAGTACTACGAGGCGATGGGCAAGCGCGGGTTCGCGATGGCGGCCGAGCATCCGTCGGCGCGGGCGCGTGGGACGGCGGAGCTCTACGCGGCGATGGCGGAGCGGTTCGTCACGTTGCGGGTGGCGCTCACGGGGTTCAGCGATGCGCTGCTGTTTCCCAACGTCCACACCCCGGAACGGCTCATGCGCCAGGTGCGGGACGAAACGCGCTGGCGTTGGACGCAGTGACGGCGCGCGCGAAGGCGCCGAACAGCGTGCGATCCCACGCCTCGGGCGTCTGATCGAGCTCTTCGGGGTGCCACTGGACGCCGACCATCCACCACTCGTCGCCGGCCCACTCGGCGGCTTCGATGATGCCGTCGTCGGCGCGCGCGGCCACGCGCAGCCCGCGGCCGATCCGGTCGAGGGCCTGGTGGTGGAGGGAGTTCACGGTGAGGCGCGTGGCGCCGAGCGCGCCCGCCAGTCGGGTGCCGTCGTCGATCGTCACGCCGTGGACGCGGGCGCCGCGGTCCTCGTCGCGCGCGTGGGGCAGCGCGTGTGGGCGTTGGGCGGGGATGTCCTGAATGAGGGACCCGCCGAAGGCGACGTTCACGAGTTGCAGCCCGCGGCAGATGGCGAGCGTGGGTAGCCGTTGCGCGTGGGCGGCGACGGTGAGGGCGATCTCGGAGCGGTCGCGTTCGGGGTGCGGCGGGTCGGCTCTGGGGTGGGGAGCGGCCCCGAACAGGGCGGGGTCGACGTCCTCGCCGCCGGTGAGGACGAGTCCGTCCACGCGGCGGAGCAGGGCGTGGGCGGCGTCGGGCGCGAGCGGGGGGACGACGACGGGGATGAGACCGGCGCGCTGCAGGGCGTCGGTGTAGCGTTGGTTCAGCCGCACGCGCGGCAGGCCCCGGATGAGCTCCGTGGTGGCGGTGACGGCGACGACGGGCAGCGGGTGCGGCATGGATTGGATGCGGTGCGGTGTGGTTGCCACGATACGGCGCTACACGGTATCGTACCGAGTTGGCCACACGCTGCGCCAGCCTTGTCCACGCGCCGGGCGCGTCGAAACGCGCGCCTGGCGCATTCCGTAGGTGGATCGTGTTCGAAAACCTTCGCCAATCGTTGGACGATCTCATGGCTCGCGCCACGAAGCCCGAAGAGCGCCGCGATGCGCTGGCGCGCATGAAGGACTCGCTGGTGCAGGCGCGGCTGGGGGTGGAGGATCTGCGCGCCGGCGTGGTGAAGGCGCGCGCCCAGGCGGACGCCGAGCGGCGCGAGCTGGAGACGGTGCGTCGCCGCAAGGCGCTCGCGGAGGGCATCCACGATCAGGAGACGGTGGATCTTGCCGCCAAGTACGAGGGGCATCACGCCGAGCGACTGGAAGTGCTCGATCGCAAGGTGGAGGTGCAGGAGCGGGAGCTGGGGTTGGCGGAGCGCGAGCTGGACGAGATGAACGCCGAGTTCAAGCGTCACGCGATCGGGGCGGTGCCGCCCGCGTCCACGGCGGGCGCGGTGCAGGATCCGCTGGCCGAGGAGACGGGGGAATCGGCGCGCGAGGCGATCGACGCGCTGGGCCGCGAGCGGGCCAGGGTAGCCCGCGACGAGGAGGCGGAGCGTCGGCTCGAGGCGCTGAAGCGGCGCATGGGGAAGTCGCCGTAGGATGCGCATTCCGGCGTGCCTCTCGGTGTGCGCGGTGGCGGTGGCGGGGGCGTGGCCGGGGACGGTAGGCGCGCAGACGCCGCAGGTGGTGCCGTGCAACGGGCAGCGCATCGAGGCGCTGCGCATCGTCACGGTGGCGCCGTCGGTGGCGGGCGTGCAGCGGATTCCGGTGGTCTCGGAGATCGCGCGCCACGTACACGTGACGACGCGGCCCAACGTGATCGAGCGATTTCTGCTGCTGCACGTGGGGGATCGGTGCTCGGAGCTGCGGCGCGCCGAGTCGGAGCGCATTCTGCGGGCGCAGCCGTTCATTGCCGATGCGACGGTGCAGGCGGTGAAGAGCGACTCCGGCGGCGTGGACCTCGAGGTGCACACGATCGACGAAGTGGAGCTTCTGTTCAGCGCCACTGCCCGGGCGAAGATGCCGTTCCTCACGCAGTTGCGGATGGGCAGCGCCAATGTGAACGGCGAGGGGATCTCCGCGGTGGGCCGCTGGTGGCACGAGCCGGCGTTCCGCGATGGGCTCTCGGTGGGGCTCACCGATTATCAGATGTTCGGACAATCGTATCAGGGGACCGTGCAAGCGGCGCGCGATCCGCTGGGCGGGTCGTACCACTTCGGGCTGCAGCGGCCGTTTCTCACCGATCTGCAGCGCACGGCGTGGCGCGTGCAGCAAGGCGAGGCGGTGGATTACGTGCGCTTCGTGGATCCGTCGCGCGTGGTGCATGCCATGCGCGCGGAGCGGGCGTATTCCGACATCGGCGGCATCGTGCGGATCGGTCCGCCGGGACGGCTGCTGCTGCTGGGCATGTCGATCTCGCACGAAGGGGAGCATCCGGGGACGGCACCGTTGCTCCTGTCGTCGGGCGGCGTGGCGCCGGATACGAGCAGCGAGTTCACCGGCCGGTACACGGCGCACTCGGTGTCGCGCCTGAATGCGCTGGTGGGATACCGCAACCTGCGTTACGTGCGCACCACGGGATTGGACGCGCTGCGAAACACGCAGGACGTGCCGGTGGGGATCCAGGCGGGCGCGCTAATCGGGAAGAGCGCTTCGTTTCTGGGCTCGGCCGACCAGGACATGCTCGTGGGCACGGACATCTACGCGGGCTGGGCGTCGGCGCGGTCGGGGCTTCGCTTCCAGGCCTCCGGCGAGGCACGCCGGTCGTTCAACGGGCCGGCGTGGGACGGCGTGCTGGGCAGCGGGCGGCTGGCGCAGTTCCAGCGCGTGGGCGAATCGGAGATGTTGATCGGCTCGCTGGAGTGGAGCGGCGGATGGCGGGTGCGGGTGCCGTTCCGCATGACGCTGGCGGGCGTGGACGGGGGAATCCGCGGGATGTCCGAAGGGCAGGAGCAGGGCGGGCGGCGGGCGATCATGCGCGTGGAAGACCGCATCGATCTGGGGACGCCGTGGGGCAGCACGGCGGACATCGGCGTGGCGCTGTTCGCCGACGCCGGGCGGCTGTGGGCGGGCGACGTGCCGTACGGGGTGACGACGCCTCTGCGCTACTCGGCGGGGTTCAGCCTGCTGGCGGCGGTGCCGTCGCATTCGGCGCGGATGTGGCGGCTGGACGTGGCGTTTCCGCGGGTGCCGGGCCGGGGCGTGCGGGTGGCGTTCCGGCTGTCGCGGAGCGATCAGTCCACGGTGTTCTGGCGCGATCCGCGGGATGTGGCGAGGGCCAGGGAGCGGAGCGTGCCGGCGAGTCTGTTCAATTGGCCGTGATGCAGTAGGACGGTAGGAAGGTAGGACGGGAAACCTACGGTGAGGCGAGGCCCCGCGAACGCGTGTGGAGCGCGGCGACGGGGACATACCGCTCGGGCGGGTGGGTCGCACCAGCGTCCTGCTGCTGCGCCCACGAGACGGCGGTGGGCGTCTGCTTGATGCATGCCACGAGGTGTCCGGGTGCCTTCTCTTCGAGCGGCGGCACGATCCGGGTGCAGGCGGCGTCCTTGCCCGGGTGTTGGCACCGCGGATGGAAGACACAGCCCGAGGGCGGAGCGGAGGGCGACGGCACGTCGCCCTGAAGGATGATGCGGTCGCGCGACGCGGTGGGGTCGGGCACGGGCACGGCCGACAGCAGCGCCTGCGTGTACGGCATCAACGGTTCGCGGTAGAGATCGCGGGCCGTGGCCGTCTCGACGATGTGGCCCAGATACATCACGGCCACGCGGTCGGCGATGTGCTCGATCACCGCGAGGTCGTGGGCGATGAACAGATACGCGAGCCCGCGGTCGCGCTGCAGGTCCTGCAGCAGGTTCACCACCTGGGCCTGCACCGACACGTCGAGGGCGGACACGGGCTCGTCGCAGACGATGAACGACGGTTCCACGGAGAGCGCGCGGGCGATGCCGACGCGCTGCCGCTGGCCGCCCGAGAATTCGTGCGGGTACCGCGACGCGTACTCGGGCCGCAACCCCACCTCTTCGAGCAGCTGGCGCACGCGCCGGTCGGCGGCGTCTCCCTCGGCGAGGCGATGGATGGTGAGTCCCTCGCGCACGATGGCGCCGATGGTCATCCGCGGGTTGAGCGACGAGAAGGGATCCTGGAACACGATCTGCATCCGCCGGCGCAGCTGGCGCAATTCGCCGGCGCGCAGGGCGAGCACGTCGCGGCCGTCGAAGCGGACGCTGCCGCTGGTGGGCTCGATGAGCCGGAGCACGGCGCGGCCGGTGGTGGTCTTGCCGCACCCCGATTCGCCCACGAGCCCGAGCGTCTCGCCCGGCATGATGTGGAACGAGACGCCGTCCACGGCGCGCACGGGGCCGGGCGCGCGGCCGAAGAGCGGGGCGCGCCGCGCGAAGTGCTTGGCGAGATCGCGGACGTCGAGCAGCGGAGCGGTCGTGCCGGCGATGGGGGCGGTCATGCGATCTCCGCCGGCGCCGCCGGCGGGTGCGCGACGCGGCGTTCGGGTTCCACGGCCAGGTGGCAGCGCGACGCGTGATCGGCGCTCAACTGATGGAGCGCGGGATGTTCGCGTTCGCAGCGCTCCCAGGCGAAGGCGCAGCGATCGCGGAACCGGCAGCCGGCGGGCCAGTCGGTGGGCGCCGGCACGGTGCCGGGGATGGTCTGCAGACGTTCGCGGGACGCGCCCAGGCGGGGCATCGCGGCGAGCAGCCCCTGGGTGTAGGGGTGGTGCGGGTGCGCGAACAGCTCGCGCACCGGCGCCTGCTCCACCGCCTCGCCGCCGTACATCACGACGACGCGCGAGGCGGTCTCGGCGATGACGCCGAAGTCGTGCGTGATGAGGAGCACCGACATGCCGAACTGCCGCTGCAGCTCGGCGAGCAGCTCGAGGATCTGCGCCTGGATGGTGACGTCGAGCGCGGTAGTGGGCTCGTCGGCGATCAGGAGGTCGGGCTGCATCATGAGCGCCATGGCGATCATGACGCGCTGGCGCATGCCGCCCGAAAGCTGGTGCGGATATTCGCGCGCCCGCTCGCCGGCGGCGGGGATGCCCACGCGGTCGAGCATCTCCACGGCGCGCTTCCAGGCTTCGGCCCGCGACGCGCCGGCGTGGATCCGAGCCACCTCGGCCACCTGGTCGCCCACCGTGAACACCGGGTTCAGGGCGGTCATCGGCTCCTGGAAGATCATCGCGATGCGATTGCCGCGCACGGCGCGCATGGCGCGCCCGTCGAGCGACAGGAGGTCGCGGCCCTGGAACAGGATGCGGCTGCCCGACTCGATGCGGCCGGGCGCGCCGATCAGGCGCAGGATGGACAGCGCCGTGACCGACTTGCCGCATCCGGATTCGCCCACCACGCCCACCGTCTCGCCCGGCGCGACGGTGAGCGACAGGCCGTCCACCGCGCGGGCAACGCCGCCGGCGGTGTGGAAGTACGTGCGCAGGTTCTCGATGGCGAGCAGAGGCTCAGCCATGGGCGGGCTCCTGGAATTCGGATCCGGGGTGTGCGGGAAGCTGTCGTGGGTCGAGCAGATCACGCAAGGCGTCGCCGAGTGTGTTGAGGGCGAGCACCGTGGCGACGATCGCGACGCCGGGAAAGATCACGGCCCACCAGCTGGACACGAACTGGTTGGCCGCGTCCTGGAACATCGTGCCCCAGCTTGCCGTGGGCTCGCGGACGCCGATGCCGAGGAACGAGAGGCCGGCCTCGAGCACGATGACGTTGCCCACCGCCAGCATGCCGGCCACGATGACGGGCGCGAGCACGTTGGGGAGCACGTGGCGCCAGACGATGGCGGACGGACGCGCGCCCAGTGATCGCGCGGCGACCACGAACTCCCGGTCGCGCAGGGCCATGGCCTGCGCCCGGACGATGCGCGCGATGTCGAACCAGCCGGTGAGGCCGATGAGCAGGATGAGCCCGGCCAGGGGCACCGGCGACCAGAGCGCGAGCACGGCGATGAGCAGGAGCACGCGGGGCACGGAGAGGAAGGTGTCTATGATCCGCATCATCACCGTGTCCACCACGCCGCCGGCGTAGCCGGCAACGGCGCCGTACAGCGTGCCGACGCTGGACGACAGGAGCACGGCCAGGGCGCCGATGGCGAGCGAGACGCGGGCCCCATACAGCACGCGCGTGTACACGTCGCGGCTGAAGCGATCGGTGCCGAATGGATGGGCGAGCGACGGCGGGAGGCTCTTGAGGCGCACGACGTCGAGCTGCTGCCAGGGCTGGTACCGCGTGAGGAGCGGCGCGAACACCGCCGCGAGCACGAACAGCACGATGACGCCGCAGGCCGCGCGGGCGCCGGGCGTGAGCTGTTTCCAGCCCGGTCCCGCTCGGCGGCGTGGGCCGTCAGTCGGCACGGAGTCTCGGATCGGCCGCCGCGTAGGCGAGATCGGCCAGCAGGTTGCCGAGAACGACCATGCACGTGGCGACGATGACGGCGGCCATCACCAGCGGATAGTCACGCATGCCGATGGCGTTGACGGTGAGCCACCCCATGCCCTGCCAGGAGAACACCTTCTCCACGAACACCGCGCCGCCGAGCAGCGCCGGGAGGGCGAGGCCGGCCAGGGTGATGGTGGGGAGGAGGGCGTTGCGCAGGGCATGCCGGCGCACGACGGCGCGCTCATCGAGTCCCTTGGCCCGCGCGGTGCGGATGAAGTCGAGCGGCAACACTTCGAGCAGCTCGTTGCGCTGGAAGCGCGCCACGCCGGCCGTGGTGAGGAGGGTGAGCGTGAGCGCCGGGAGCACGAGGTGGCGCAAGCGGTCGACGAGCGCGGGAATGGGCGCCATGTACTGGTGCATCACCGGGTCCACCGTGAACCCCGCCGGCAGGATGGGCACCCAATAGGCGAACGCGAGCAACAGCACCATGGCCAGCCAGAAATCAGGGAGCGAATAGAAGAGGAGGGCGATGGTGCCGGCCCATCGCGCGCGCCGGGTGCCGCGGTGCTGTACCTGGAACAGGGCGAGCAGGATGCCGATGGCGAACGCGGCGACGAGCGCCACGCCCATGAGGAGCAGGGTGCGCGGCAACGCCTGGGCGATGGCGTCGCGCACCGGTTCGTGCAGTGATTGCGAATAGCCGAACCGCCCGTGCGCGACGTTGTCGAGCCAGCGGGCGTACTGGACGCCGAGCGGGCGGTCGTAGCCGAACTGGTGTCGCCAGAACGCGCGGGTGGCGGGCGTGATGCTGGGGGCGTCGAAGCCGAACGGGTCGCCGGGCGCGGCGTGGATCAGGAAGAAGGCCAGCGTCGCGACCACCCACAGGACGACGATGGCTTGCCCGAGCCGGGCCGCGACGCGACGCCCCACGGGCTACGGTTTCGGCGCGCCGAGGCCGATGCGATCGCGGTCGATGCGCGCGGCCGGGGGAATGGTCCAGTCGGCGAGGTGTTCCCACCAGCCGTCGGCGCGGAGCGGCGCTTCGTGGAACCGCGTGTTGATGAGCCCGACCGACAGGACGTCGTAGAGCCAGACGGCGGGCGCGTCGTCGGCGACGGTCTGGTACGCGCGCGTGGCGTAGGCCTTGGCCGCGGCGGCGTTGAACGACGCGGTGGCGCTGTCGACGAGCGCGTCGAAGGTGGGGTCGGAGTAGGAGAGGTAGTTGCCGCCGGCGGGAATGATCGACTTGGTGCCCCAGCTCTGGACGGCGCCGGCGGCGTTGGGATCGGTGCTGTAGCCGGCGAGCACGGCGTCGAAATCTCCCGCCGTCTGCTTGGCGAAGAACACCGGGAAGGGGGCCGCGTCGATGTCCACCTTCACGCCCACTTTGCGCAGCGCGTCCTGGATGAGCACGGCATAGCTCATCCGGAAGGCGCTCGACGTGGGCGCGATCAACCGGATCTCGAACGGCCGGCCGTCCTTGCGCCGGATGCTGTCGGGGCCGGTGCGCCAGCCGGCGGAATCGAGCAGGGCCTGCGCGTGGGCCACGTCGTACGGCGGGATGCGGAGCGTGGTGTCGGCAGTGGAGAGCACGCGCGGGAACGGGCCGTACCCGATCGCGCCCAGCGAATCGAAGACGTTGTGGAGCATGGCGCGACGGTCGAGCGCCATCGAGATGGCGCGCCGCACGCGGAGGTCGGCGAAGAAGCGATTGGGCCGCGTGCGTTGCTTGGCGCTGCGGAAGTTCATGCCCATGAAGGCGTACTGCAGCGACGGCCAGGGGAAGGGCCGGATGCCGGCGTGGCCGGCCGCGGCCTTGAGCTGGTCGGGCGTGGCGTTCTCGAGCAGATCGGCCTGGCCGCTCATGACCTGCGCGAACGACGCGTCGTTGTCGGGCGAGATGGCCCAGATGACGCGATCGAGCCGGGCACGGCCGCGATAGTTGGCGGTGTCGGCCTGGATCTCGAGCCGCGAGCCCGGCTGCCAGCTGACGAATCGGAAGCGTCCCGAGCCCACGGGGCGCCGCGCCAACTCGGACGTCGCGAGCTTCTCGGGGGGGACGGCGGCGTACACGTGCTCGGGCATCACCCACAGCTGATACGCGATGTCGAAGAACGACTCCGGCTGGCGCGCGTGGAACCAGGCGATGGCGGTGAGCGAATCCTTGACCGACACCGAATCCACGTTGGCGAGCGCGGGCGCGAACGGCGAGCCGAGCTTGGGGTTCTTGTACAGCGCGAGCGAGAATCGGACGTCGCGCGCCGTGACCGGTTGGCCGTCGTGCCAACGCGCGCGCGGATCGAGATGGAAGACAACGGACATCGAATCGGGGGCCCACGTCCAGCTCCGGGCCAGCCGCGGCGTGAAGCCCGCGTCGCCGATCGTGTGCAGGCTGTCGTCGATCTCGGCGAGGTGGTCGAATACCAGATCCGTCACCTCGCGGCCGAGGATGGTGACCGAGAGGGGCGGGAGCAGGTTGTCGGCGTCACCCGGCGCGGCGATGACCATCGTGCCGCCGTCGACGGCGCCCGCCGCGGACGATGCGGACGGTTCGCCCCTGCCGCACGCAGCGAGCCACACGATGGGGAGACAGCAGGCGGCGAGACGGAGAGTGCGCATGGATGATGGTGGGTGAACGCGATGGTGGGAACGATTGCGAGGCGGGCAGGGTGCGTCAAGCCAATCTACCGCCTCCACGTCCAGCGTTCGTCGGCGAATTCCCCGGTGGCGGCGGCCACCTCGCGCTGCAGCTGCTCGTCGGCGTCCAGCGGCCCGGCGTCCGGCGAGAGCGCGCACAGCGCCGAGACGAGCGCGTCGGCGACGCGCGCGATCGGCGGGGCCTGGCCGAGCACGACGTCGAGCGATGCCGCGGGCGGTGTGGCCGTGGGCCGGCGCTGGCGCAACAGCTCGCCGATGAGCGCCTGGTCGTCGGCGAGCAGGATGGACCCGTGCTGCAGGAGCGCGCCCTCGTGCCGCCACTGCGCGCTGCCCACGAGCTTGCGGGCGCCGACGACGATCTCTCCGGCCGCGGGCTGGTCGAAGCACGGGGCGAGCCCCGGGGTGAGCGCGGGCCCCTGGCCCGCGGAGAGCCGCGCATCCACGCCGAGGGCGTGCAGCGCGTGGAGGAGCAGGCGATTGATGCGATCGTAGGCCCCGCGGAGCGTGGGGTCGAAGGCGTCGGGGGCGGTGACGCTGTACGTGACCTCGTGGTGGTGGAGCAGGGCCCGTCCGCCGGTGGGGCGCCGCACGAAGCCGACGCCGAGCGCGGCGGCGCGGTCCAGGTCGTAGGCGCCGCGGGCCGTCTGGTTGCGGCCCAGCGACAGGGTGGGGCCGTCCCACTGATACACGCGCAACACCGCCTCGCCGGTGCGCCGGGCGCGGGCCATGAGGGCCTGGTCCCACGCCATGTTGGCGGCGCCGGCAAGGGGTGGCGAGACGAGGTGGCGCCAGGCGAGGGCGGCGGGTGCGGAGGTCACGGTCCCGAATATTGGCCGGGCGCGGCGGCGGGGGCGAGGGGGGCCGGTGGACATCGGGGCGGCCGCGGCGGGCCGGGGAGCGGCGCGTCGGCGTCCCGGCGCATAGGTTTAGCGTACGGACCTTCAACACCCCTACCATGACCCCGACTACGAAATTGGCGCCGCCCGCGGCCGCCGACAGCTTCATTCCCCGCCACATCGGACCCAACGCCGCCGCGATCGCGGAGATGCTCGCGACGGTGGGCTACGATTCCCTGGACGCGTTCATCGACGCCGTCATCCCCCAGAACATCCGGCTGCGCAAGCCGCTGGCCATCCACGGCGAGTGGAGCGAGCACGAAGCGCTGGCCTCGATGCGGCGGATGGCGGACAAGAACCAGATCTTCCGGTCGTACCTCGGCATGGGCTACGCCGACACGCTCATTCCGCCGGTAATCCAGCGCAACATCCTGGAGAATCCGGGCTGGTACACGGCGTACACGCCGTACCAGGCCGAAGTGGCGCAGGGCCGTCTGGAGGCGCTGCTCAACTACCAGACGATGGTGATGGACCTCACGGGCATGGAGATCGCCAACGCGTCGCTGCTCGACGAGGGCACGGCGGCGGCGGAGGCGATGACGATGGCCAACGGGATCCGGGGCGCCGAGGGCAAGCACCGGTTCTTCGTGTCCAGCGAATGCCATCCGCAAACGATCGACGTCGTGCAGACGCGTGCGGCGGCGCGCGGCATCGAGGTGGTGGTGGGCGACTTCCGCACGTTCGCGTTCGACGGAACGGTGTTCGGCGCGCTCATCCAGTATCCCAGCACCGACGGCGCGGTGTACGACTACCGCGGGTTCTGCGACCGCGCCCACGCCTCGCAGGCGATGGTGACGGTGGCCAGCGACCTGCTGAGCCTGGTGCTGCTCACGCCGCCGGGCGAGTGGGGCGCTGACATCGTGGTGGGAAATTCGCAGCGGCTGGGCGTGCCGATGGGCTACGGCGGGCCGCACGCGGCATTCTTCGCCACGCGCGACGAGTTCAAACGCCAGATTCCGGGGCGGATCATCGGCGTGTCGCGCGACGCCGACGGCAAGCCGGCGCTGCGCATGGCGCTGCAGACGCGCGAGCAGCACATCCGCCGCGAGAAGGCGACGAGCAACGTGTGCACGGCGCAGGTGCTGCTGGCGGTGATCGCCGGCATGTACGCCGTGTGGCACGGGCCCGCGGGGCTCACCAACATCGCGCGGCGCGTGCACCGCTACGCGGCGATGCTGGCGGCGGGGTTGGAGCAGCTGGGGTACGGCATCGCGCACGCCGAGTTCTTCGACACGATCCGCGTGGAGACGGGGGCGCGGAAGGCGCAGCCGCTGCTCGACCGGGCGCTGGCCAAGCGGATCAACCTGCGGAAGCTGGGCGAGACGTCGATCGGCATCGCGCTCGACGAGACGGTGACCGAGGCGGACCTGGCCGACCTGCTGGCGATCTTCGCGGGGGACAAGGCGGCGCCCGATGTGGCGGCGCTGGGCGCCGCGGTGGACGACCGGTACGACGAACGGTTCGCGCGCACGAGCCCGTTCCTCACCCACCCGGTGTTCAGCGCGCACCACAGCGAGACCGAGATGCTGCGCTACATGCGCAAGCTCGAGTCGCGCGACCTGTCGCTCACCCACTCGATGATCCCGCTCGGCTCGTGCACCATGAAGCTCAACGCCACGGCCGAGATGATCCCGATCACGTGGCCGGAATTCGGCAAGCTGCATCCGTTCGCGCCGCGCGAGCAGGCGGCGGGCTACACCGAACTGTTCACGCGGCTCGAGGCGGCGCTGTGCGAGATCACGGGCTTCGCCGGGATGTCGCTGCAGCCCAACGCCGGCTCACAGGGCGAGTATACGGGGCTGATGGTGATCCGTCGTTACCAGGCGGCGCGCGGCGAGGGGCACCGCACCGTATGTCTGATCCCGCACTCGGCGCACGGGACCAATCCGGCCAGCGCCGTGATGGCGGGCATGCAGGTGGTGGTGGTGGACACCGACGACAACGGCAACATCGACGTCGGCGATCTCGAAGCCAAGGCCAAGGCGCACGCGCCGAATCTGGCCGCGCTCATGGTGACGTACCCGTCCACGCACGGCGTGTTCGAGACGGCGATCACCGACATCTGCCGCATCGTGCACGCGCACGGCGGCCAGGTGTATCTGGATGGCGCAAACATGAACGCGATGGTGGGGCTGGCCCGGCCGGGCGACATCGGCGCCGACGTCTGCCACCTGAACCTGCACAAGACGTTCGCCATCCCGCACGGCGGCGGCGGGCCGGGAATGGGCCCGATCGGCGTGGCCGCGCACCTCGTGCCGCACCTGCCCGGCCACGTCGTGGTCGAGACCGGGAACACCGGCGGCGCCGTGTCGTCGGCCCCGTGGGGCAGCGCGAGCGTTCTCCCGATCTCGATGATGTACATCGACATGCTGGGCGGCGAGGGGCTGGCGATGGCCACCAAGATCGCGATTCTCAATGCGAATTACGTGGCCAAGCGGCTCGAGCCGTACTACCCCGTACTGTACAAGGGAGCCAACGGGTGCGTGGCGCACGAGTGCATCGTCGATCCGCGCGCGCTCAAGACGTCGAGCGGCGTCGAGGCGGAAGACATCGCGAAGCGGCTCATGGACTACGGGTTCCATGCGCCGACGCTGTCGTTCCCGGTGGCCGGCACGCTGATGATCGAGCCCACGGAGAGCGAGCCCAAGGGCGAACTCGACCGGTTCTGCGACGCGCTGATCTCGATCCGCGAGGAGATCCGCGAGATCGAGAACGGCGTGGCCGACCGTGCCGACAACGTGCTCAAGCACGCGCCGCATCCGGCGCACCGCGTGGTGGCCGACGTCTGGCCGCACGCGTATTCGCGCGAACAGGCGGCCTATCCGGCGCCCTGGGTGCGGGAGCACAAGTTCTGGCCGGCGGTGGCGCGCGTGGAGAGCGCGTATGGCGATCGGAATCTCGTCTGCGCGTGTCCGCCGATGGAGGAGTACGAGGTGACCGTCGGCTGATTGCGCCGGGCAGCGGGCAGCAAGCAGCAAGCGGCCGGCGAGATCCCCTGGATCTCCGCCGGCCGCTTGGTGTTCACTGCCGACCGCGAACGGCCGATCGTCGCTTACTGGCCCAGATGCGCCGCGTACGCCGCCGCGTTCATGAGGGCGTCCTTCTCCGCGGGGTTGGTCATCTTGAGCTTGACCATCCAGCCGTCGGAATAGGGAGCCGAGTTGACCAGCGCCGGCTCGCCATCGAGTCGCGCATTCACTTCCACGATCTCGCCCGCCACGGGGCAGAACAGCTCGGACACCGCCTTCACGGCTTCGATCGTGCCGAACACGTCGTGCTTGCCGAACTTGGCGCCGACCTTGGGCAGTTCCACGTAGACGACGTCGCCCAGCTCGCCCTGCGCGTAGTCGGTGATGCCGATGGCCACGACGTTCGGGGCACCGGTGGACTTCAGATACTCGTGGTCTTCTGTATAGAGCAGATCCTGCTGGATATCGGACACTTGTGACTCCCGGCTGCGGGGTATTGGTGCGGGCAGTCTATCGGGCCGCGCGCGCCGTTGTCAAGGAACGCCGGCCGCTTGCTGCGAGTCGGCGGCGGCCCGGAGCGACGTCCAGAGCGCGTCCACCTGCTCGGCCAGCTGGGCCTTGGTGCCGGCGTTATGAATGTACAGGTCGGCGCGGGCCCGCTTGAGTTCGGAGGGCATCTGGGCGGCAATCATGGCCATCGCCTCGGTGGCGCTCAGCCCGCGCTCGGCCACCACGCGCTCGAGGCGCAACGGCCGCGGGGCGTCCACGAGCACCACGGCGTCGAACTGGTCCACCATCTTCTTCTCGAACAGTAGCGGGATGTCGCACACCACGATGCGATCGCCGCGTTCGCGCGCCTCGTCCACCAGGTCGCGGCGCAGCCGCTCCACCTCGGGGTGGACGATGCGGTTGAGGGCCTCGAGTTGCTCGGGCTCGTGGAACACGATGGTCCGCAGGCCGGCACGGTCCAGGTGGCCGTCGGGGAGCAGGACGTCGCGTCCCCATCGGGCGATGATGGCGTCGAGGGCCGGACTCCCGGGCTCGACCGCGCGGCGCGCGAGATCGTCGGCATCGATGATGGTGGCGCCGCGCGCCGCCAGGAGTTGGGCGACGGTGGTCTTTCCGCTGGCGATGTTGCCGGTGAGGCCGACGAGGAGCATGGCGACGCGGGATTGTGAGAGGCTTGTGGCTGCTCCGGCCAACCTAGGGGCAGCGGCCGGGAGCGTCAACGTAAATGTGACCGTGCAGCGTTCGTCCTGGCCCCGGGCGCCCAGGCGCGACCGGCCTATGCTGCACGGCGCCAACCACTTCCGGCCGGCGGGCGGCTTGGCGGCTCACAGCAGATCCACCTGGCCCTCGTCGCGCCTCGGCACCTGGTGGCACGCGCGGCAGCGCGCCTCGTAGGTGTCCTCGCCGCCCACCATGATCGTGGGCGAGGAGTACAGCGCCGGCCGTCCATCGATGAGGCGCTGGTTGCGGCTGGCCGGGTTGCCGCACTTCACGCAGATGGCGTGCAGCTTGTCCACGATCTCGGCGATGGCCATCAACTCGGGCATCGCGCCGAACGGCTCGCCGCGGAAGTCGGTGTCGGTGCCGGCGAGGATCACCCGGATGCCGCGCGAGGCGAGGTCGGTGGCCAGCGGCACCACGCGCTCGTCGAGAAACTGCGCCTCGTCGATCGCCACCACCTGCGTGTCGGGATGCACGCGCTCGGCGATCTGGGCGGCCGTATCTACAGGGACGGCTTCGGTGGTGCGCCCGTCGTGGCTGGACACCTTGAAGATGCCGGCGTAGCGCTCATCGAGATGGGACTTGAACACCTGCACGCGCCGCTTGGCGATCGCGGCGCGGCGCACGCGGCGGAGCAACTCCTCGCTCTTGCCGCTGAACATCACGCCGGCGATCACTTCGATCCATCCGCTGCGCGCCGTGAAGTAGGTATCTGAGCTCACCGATGGTCGTCCTCCCGCCGGCGGGGCTTGCGCGGCGGGCCGCCGCGATCGTCCTTCGATGCGCCGAACCGGCCGGCTGGCCGCGGGCGGTCGTCGCGGTCACGCGGGCCGCCGCGGGGGCGGTCGTCACGATCGCGCGGACCACCGCGGGGCCGGTCCTCGCGATCGCGCGGGGCGCCGCGGGGCCGGTCCTCGCGCGGGCCGCCGCGTCCCGAACGTTCCGGACGTTCCTCGTCGAGGCGGGCCACGATCTGGCGGCCTTTGATCGTGATGCCGGTGATCTTGGCGGCCACGGCCTCGGCCACCGCTTCGGGCACTTCTACCAGGGAGTGGCGGTCGCGCAGTTCCACGCGGCCCACGTCGCCGCCCGAGAGCCCGCCGATGTTGGTGACCGCGCCCACCAGATCGCCGGCCCGGATGCCGTCGGATTCGCCGGCCGTGATGAACAGGCGGCGCATCTTGGGCGCGGCGAACGTCTTGGGTGCCGCGGCGCGCATCCGCTCCACCTCGAGCATGCGCAGCGCGGCGGCCGCGATCTCGATGCCGTCGAAGTCGGTGAGCAACGGCTCGAGGGCGAGCAGTTCGCGGGTGAATGCCCCCGACACCAGGACGTGGCGCAGCGACTCGCGCAGCTGCTCCTCCTTGGTGCGCGCCCGCGCGATCGCTTCGGGCAGGGTGAGGGGGCTGGCGGCGCCGCCGGCCACCTCGCGCAGGGCGGCGAGCTGCCGCGGCTGAATGAGCGCGATCACCTGGCGCGGGGTGCGGCCGCCGGCCACGTCACGCAGCTCGGCGCGCGAGACCGGCAGGTCGTACAGCACCAGGGCGTCGCAGTCGGCTTCGGCGGCGCGGCCGATGCGCACCGGGCCGTCGGCCGCGTAGCCGAGCGTCTCGAGCGTGGCCAGGACTTCGATGTGCGACATCGGATCGCGCACGAAGATGAACGCCGTGGGCGGATCCAGCTCGTCGAGCAGCCGGCGGAGGGCGATCGATCGGAGGGTGTCGTGCACCGCCACGTACTGCACGGGCATGGCGGCCACTTCCTCGCCGGCCGCGGGGACCACGCGGCGGGCCCGCCGCGCGTAGCGCTCGATGAGGCCCTCGATGGCGGGCGACAGTTCGCGGGTGACGATGGTGCGCGCGGCGTCCTTGGGCGCTTCGGCGAACAGCGCTTCGAGGGGCGCCTCGTTGCCTTCGAGGGTGTCGTCGAGCCAGGCGATGACGAGCTGGCGCACCTGGTCGAGCTTGAGCGCCGAGCTCTGGAGCAGCCCCACGAGAGCGGCCGGATCGCCGGTCACGATCTGGGCGGGCCGGGCGCGCAGGGCGCGGCCGGCGCGGCGGCTGGACGTGGCGGCCAGCGCGGTCAGGCCGCGGGCGCGCCCGAGGGCGTTGGCGGCGGCCGCCAAGGCCACGGCGGCGTCGGCATCGGCGGTGATCACGAGCATCTGCACCGCCGGCAGCGCGGCGTCGAGGCGCTCGATGGCCGGGGTGAGGAAGGACGGCGCGTGCGTCCAATCCGGTGGGAATACAAACGCCGCATTCAGGCCGCGGGTCACGCCCGGGGTCTCCACTCCGTCCTGTTCCACAGATCCTCACCCATGTCGGGGCGGCGCGAAGCCGCGTTGTCAACGTCGATCACCTGAAACATACCCAGGAATGGGGTCCGGACAGCAGGTGCGGCCCGGCCGCGGGCCGCGCGGCTTCCGGCCGGGCGTTCGCGGAGTATGTTTGCGCGGACGGAACGGGTGTTCCTGCAATGCGAAGACGCGGGCGGGGCGAATTCGAGTCGTGTGTCGGGCGGTTCCGGCGCGACATTGGGGGCTCGCCAACCACGGAGACAGGGACGTGAAGATCGCCGTGCAGCTTGGACCGAGAGACGGGGCGGCGCCGGAGGTCGCGTACCGGTGGGACTCCGACACCGACATCCTGTCGGCGCAGCTGCGCCCGTTGCCGTCGTCCAACGGGAGCAGCGGGTCCGTGGAAGTGGAGGGGGCCGACGGTTCGTGGATCATTCTGGACGTGACCGACGAGCACATCACCGGCATCGAGATCGCCGTCTGGCCCGAGGTGACCAAGCGGGCCGCCCTCGCGCCGCCGGCCACGGTGCGGGAGGCCACGGTGCGGCTGCCGCCCAATGCGTCGGACACCGCCGTCACCGCGCTGGAGGTGGAGACGCAGATGGCGGCCGAGTCCGACGCGCAGGAGCGTATCTTTCACTTCCGGCTGGGTTCGCAACGCGAGGCGCAGGCGGTGCGCGTGGCGCGGGATCTGCTGCTCGAGGTGGATCCCACGGGTCACGTAGCCGGACTGTGGCTGCTCAACGTGCCACCTTTTCCCCGAGAACCGTGATCACGACCATCGTACTCATTCGCGTGGAGCCCACGCAGATCCCCAATGCCGCCAGGATGCTGGCCGGGGTGGACGGTGTGGCGGAGGTGTACTCGGTGTCGGGCGATTGGGACCTCGTGGCGATCGTCCGCGTGCCGGAGTACGACCAGATCGCGCGCGTGGTGACCGAGGTGTTCCCCACCGTGCCGGGCATCCAGCGGACGCAGACGCTGACGGCGTTCCGGGCCTATTCCAAGGGCGATCTGCAGCAGGCCTGGGACATCGGCGTGGAGTGACGGCGGGCCGCGAGGCCCGATAGCTTTGGGCATGGTACTGGCGGCGGCCCACCCTGTGCATTTCCGGCTCGACGAGCTGCAGCGCGCGCTGGGCCGCGCGCTGCCCTCGGCGTCGCTCAACACCGAGGGGGGCCCGCCGCTGGAGCTGTCGGCGGCGGTGGATCCGCCGTTGATCGCCCGGGCCGACGTGGTGGAAGACGACGCGCTCCGTGCCCGCGCGGTGGTCGGCGATCCCGAGCCGCACTTCACGGCGTTCCTGGACGGCACGCAGCGCAGCGACCTCATGGCGCATGCCGAGGACGGGGCGCCGATCGTGCTCGGCGTGACGGCGGCCTTCGTGCGCCAGTGGACGCGGGGGCGCGCCGCCACGTGGGCCCATGTGGTGCGCCAGCGCCTGTACGCGCCGCGGCGGGCGATGCGCGCCGCCGAGTGGGACGCGCTCGAGGCGCTCGGCCCGGCGGCCATCGACACCGCGGCGGACGACCCGACGCTCGCCGACGCGCACCCGCTGGCGCACCGCGACGCGGCGCTCAAGCAGATCCACCGGGATCGCGAGCAGCTGGAACAGCAGGTGGCGCAGAAGTGGTGCGCCGAGCGTCCGGAGGCGCTGTACGTGGACGGCGGGCTCCGCGGCTCGGTGATCCTGGCGCGCGCGGCCCAGACCGTGGGCGTGATCAAGAGCCATCGTACGTTGTACGGCGACGGTGCGGCGCGGCGCGTGATCTTCGCGCTCGACGAGCGCGAACGGTCGAGCGTGTTCGTGGTGGCGTCGCCGAGCCGGGTGCCGGTGGCGAGTTGGTACCTGCGCCTGCGTCCCCGCGCGGGCCGCGATCCGTTGTGGGGGCTGGTGCGCGTGGAGGTGCGCCACGAGCCCGACATGCCGCGGCCGGCGATCACGGCGCGCGCCGACGACCTCTCGCGCCGCATCCTGGCCGAGCGGTCGCCCACGGCGCATCCGGACGGGCGGTGGGACACGATGGCGTACGGCATCCGCGATTGCGAAGTCTTCCTCAAGGCCATTCAATGAGCGATTCCCCGGTCCTCGGTCGCGTGGTCGCCACCGAGCGCAAGCCCAACACGCCGCACGAGTTCGGATTCTGGACGGCGCTCGATTCGCCGGTCGGCATCGGGACGATCGTGCGCGTGGAAGGCCCTGACCCGGTGAACGGCGTGATCCCGCGCATCTACGGCGTGGTGGTGGAGGGGTTCAGCTACAGCGATCTGCAGACGCCGCTGCACGACGTGCTGGGCCACGACGGCGCGCCGGCGTCGGAGTCGCTGTCGGCCACGCGCCGCGCCGAGATCCGGCTGTACACGGCGGCGGTGCTCCGGCACGTGCCCGAAGAGCCGCTCCAGCCGGTGCCGATGGGCGAGGTGTTCCTGGCCGACCGGCACGACGTGGCCGTGGCGCTGCGGATGGACGGCTACCTGGCCGAAGGCGCCGACACGGGAATCCCGGTGGGGATCTACCGGGCCGGCGGCATCGAGGCGCCGATCTATTTGGACGCGGACTTCCTGATGGGTCCGGAGGCGGCGCACCTCAACATCACCGGCGTGTCGGGTCTCGCCACCAAGACCAGCGCCATCGAGTGGCTGCTGGCGTCCACGTTCGCGCACTTCCCGGCGCAGAAGGGGTCGGTGGCGGCGGTGTGCTTCAACGTGAAGGGGCCCGACCTCTGCTTCCTGGACCAGCCGGGCGCGCTGGACGACGCCGATCGCGCGCTGTACGCGGCGCTCGACGTGCCGGCTGAGCCGTTCCCGAACGTGAGATACTTCGCGCCGTACACGGCCAAGGGATTCACGCTCAACACGCTGCGCTCCAATGAGCAGCTGGCCGGCAACGTGTTCCCGCTCACCTGGGGGCTTCGCGAGGTGATGCAGTACGCCGAGGTGCTGCTCAACAAGGACGACGTGGACGCCAAGGCCGACGCGTTCATCGACTTCATCCGCGAGCGGGTGCTCGACCGCGAGTTCACCGACGACGGATTCGCGAAGACGCACCGGGTGCAGTCGTTCGCCGATCTGGAGGACTGGTTCCGCGATCTGCTGCGCACGGTGGAGCAGCAGAACCGGGGCGAACACTGGCGCACGCACCACGTGGCCACGATCCGCAAGGTGCGCAACCGGCTGTCCAACATCTCCATGCGGTGCGCCGGCCTGGTGACCGACGAGGGGACGGTGAGCGATCTCCCGTTCGGCGCGTTCGACGACCGCGCCGTGTACGTGGTGGACGTGGCGGGGCTGGACGAGGATGCCCAGGATCTGGTGTTCGCGCGCGTGGTGACCAAGC